>Ga0272446_1003173_pt1 | contig 21213 bp, 19 predicted proteins | sample YNPCB0061_FD_194587 | JGI IMG/M metagenome (GOLD analysis project Ga0272446, IMG submission 194587) | Hot spring microbial mat communities from Yellowstone National Park, WY, United States - YNP-CB-006-1 | ecosystem: Environmental > Aquatic > Thermal springs > Hot (42-90C) > Sediment | place...
CGTCCGGCATCTCGCAGGGACGTTCACCGATGTCGAGAATGCGGTTGAGTTTTTCGACGTTGATGACCACACAACCGGATCCGGTGGGAACGGCTCCGCCCGTCAGCCCCGTTCCCGCTCCGCGGGGCAGGATGAAGAGGCCGAGTTCCGAGATTTCCCGAACAAGGGGCGGAATCTCTTCGGTCTTCGAGGGAAAGACGACTGCTTCCGGAAGATGAAGCCGCCAGTTGGTCGCATCCGTAGCATGGGCAGCCAGGGTGAAAGGATCGAAGCGGACGTTTTCCGCACCGACCCATGTTCCCAGACGCTGCTGCATCCCCCGGCGACGCTCCACCGTTTTCGAAACACGGTCGATCAATTCCCCAAAGGCCGCCCGACAGGCCCGGGCAATCGTTCGGCCTTCCGGCGAATCGGCGGTGTTTCGCTCGAATGTTTCGATGTCCTGCCGGACCGCTCGAAAGAATCGGTTTCTGAGAGCCGATTCATCGAGAATTCTCTGGAAGACATAGGGATTTCTGCGAATGACGAAAAGATCACCTATGAAGCGCAGCATCAGGCGGATCAGCCGTCGGCTCACCTTCTTGAAATAGAGCTTTTCGATGGCATGCCAGACATCCTCGCCAAGCAAGAAGCGAACGATCTGGGCATCGTCTGCGGATGTATAGTTGAATGGAATGTCTCTTCGAGTGGAAAGCGGCATAAGACGGGATATCGTTCTTCAGGTTCGGTACCGTTCGAATCCAGGAATGACGAGGTGATTTTCCAGGACTTCCAATGCACGGGATACCAAGGTGACCAGCAGGAGGTAAACGATGCCGACGGTGAGGAAGACCTCAACATACTTGAACGATGCAGAAGCCAAAATTTTTCCTTCTCCCGTCAGCTCGATGCAGGTGATCATATAGGCGAGGGACGAATACTTCACCAAATAGATGATCTCGTTTCCACAGCCCGGCAGCGCCCTGCGGACGGCCTGCGGTAGGATCACATGCCGGATGGTTTGAAACGCCGTGAGCCCTATGGCATGACCGGCAAGCATCTGCCCGGGACGGATGGACAAGAGCGCCCCGCGGATATACTCGGAATGATAGGCGGCGCTACAGCACACGAACCCGCACACCGATGCCGCATAGGGAGACAGATAAATCCCGATCCGAGGCAGGCCGAAATACCAGATGTAGAGCTGGATGACAAGGGGAAATCCCCGAAACACCAGAACGATGCCGTCACAAAGCCGACGAAACCATCCAGTGCCGTACACCCGGGAGGTTCCGAGCAAAATGCCGCCTGCCAAGCCCAGAACGAGGGAGGGAACGATCAGAGAGACACTCACCAGAAGTCCCCGCCAGAGCGCGGGCAGGACCTCGCCGACAATATACCGGACATCTTCCATGCAGCCCCCTACCCTCTCGCATCCGCAATCCGTGAGCAGAAGGCGCGGGTTCTTTCGAGCTCGGCATGTTCGAGAATTTTTTCCGGCGGTCCTTGCTCCAAGATCCGCCCATTTTCCATGAAGACGACCTCGTTGGCCAGATTTCTGGCATAGCCGATCTGGTGGGTGGCCAGAATCATCGTCATGCCGGCCTCTCCGAGCCGGGTGATCACCGCATGCACTTCTCCGATCAGCTCCGGATCGAGGGCGGAGGTGGGCTCATCGAGCAGCATGACCTTGGGGTCCATGGCCAAGGCCCGTGCAATGGAGACCCGCTGTTTCTGACCACCGGAAAGCTGGGCCGGATAATGGTGGGCGCGATCCGCCAACCCCACCCGCTCGAGTTCCTGCATGGCGCGATCCCTGGCCTCGTTCCTGCGGATTTTCTTGACATGGACCAGACCGAGTTCGACGTTCCCTAAGGCCGTTAGGTGATCGAAGAGGTTGAAATCCTGAAAAATCATCCCAACCTGCTGGCGGTATCGACACAGCGCCTGCTTGCTCGAAGCATCGACCGGCTTTCCTTCCAGCCGGATGGTGCCGCTGTCGGGTTTCACCAGAAAATTGACGCTCTGCAGCAGGGTGCTTTTGCCGGCTCCGGAGGGACCGATCAAGACCTTGATCTCCCCCCTGCGAATGGAAAGGCTCACATCGTCGAGGATCACCATGCCGCCGTAGCGCTTGGTCACATGGGAAATGTCGAGGATGGGAAGGGAATGGTCGAAGGATGCCACATCGTTCATTTGGAAAATCCGGGAATGGTCAGGCGCTCCTGAAGGGACCGCAGCAATCGGGTGCCGATCCAGGTCATCGTCATAAACAGAAGGCCGGCCGTCACGTAAAGATACAGGTGCTGGTAGGTTCGTGAGGCGACATGGTGGGCCCTGGCCATGAGCTCGGACACCCCGAGCGCATAGGTGACGGCCGAATCCTTCAGCAGAATGGAATATTCGTTGGACCATCCGGGGATGGCCATCCGCAGGGCCTGAGGCAAGACGACGAGCCGAATGGTCTGCCCATCGGACAGACCCAACGCCCTTCCGGCCTTCATCTGACCTTCGGATACCGCCAGAATCGCTCCACGGAGGATCTGGGACTGATACGCAGCGCTGATCAACCCCAGAACGATCACCCCGACCGCAAACGCCGAAAGGTTCCATCCCAGGTATTCAAACAGGCCGAAATAGAACAGAAACAGGCAGACAAGCAGGGGAATGCCCCGGAAAAACCAGACATAGGCCCCGATGCATTTGCGCAAAAAGGCGCTTCTGCTGTATACCTGCACCAGAGCCATCGGCAGGCCGAGCGCAAACCCGAACCCAAGCGCACCGAGGACGACCACCAGGTTCACCCACGCGCCTTCGAGCATGTAGGAAAACCCATCCATGATCGCTGTCCAACCCTTGGTCATGTTCGCCTTTCAGAATCGGACTCTGTCTAAGCCGTCATCGTGTTGGAACGAACACTCGAAAATGTCCATTCAAATTTCCTGATCCGAAACAAGCGAGTTCGGGAGATCAATTCGATCCCGCTGTTGTCCTCCCCTTGGCAAAAAGGGGGGAACAAGCCCCACCATAGAAGAGGGGTTTTGTTCGCCCCTCGAGCTCGTCCAAAACCCCTCCTGCAGCTTGGTTCAACCGTTATCGGGAATGCCGGATGGCTTCTACCGCAAACCGTACTGGTGTTTCATTTCCTGCCAATAGGGGGTTGCCAGCAATTTCTTGAGCCCCTCGTTCAGTTTCTCATACAATTCCTTGTCGTCCTTTCGAACGGCATAGGCATATTCATCGTCCGGCTGACCATAGGGCCCCAACACCTTGATGGGCATCCCCTTGATCATGAATTCCTCTGCGGAAGCCGTCGAAACGGCAGCCACATCGATTCGTCCGTTCACGATGTCCTCCATGGTGAGCGGGCCGGAATCGTACTGCTGCAGCTTGAACGTTTTCCCTTTCTTCAAGAAATTGTCTTCGATCCACTTGGCTTCGGATGTCCCTCTCTGAACCCCCCATTTCAGGGAACCGTTGATCGCCTGATCCACGGTGAGGGTGGAACTGTCCTTGGCCACGAGCACCATGACCGTCTTAAAATAGGGAACGGTGAACTGGACCTGTTCCTTGCGTTCCGGGGTGACACTCATGCCGGAGGCGATCATGTCGATCTTCTTGCTCTTGAGACTGGGAACGATGGCCGCCCACTCCGTCGGCTGGTGCTTCACCTTGAAACCCATCTGTTTGGCGATCCAGTTGACGGCCATGATGTCCAGACCGTCGGGTTTGCCGTTCTTGTCGATGAACGAAAAGGGCGGATAATCGGCATCGATCCCGTTGATGTACACTTTTTCCGCCGCTTGACCGAGGCCTGCAAACAGCCCGATCAGCATGGCGGCGATGAGCAGCTTCTTGGATACTTTCATGGGTTCTCTCCTTGTTGGTGTGGAAGGGTTGTCTAACATCTTCAGGATAAAGGAAAAAGCCTAATTCATCAGGCTGTGGATGGGAGCAGGAATCAAGCCGCCCAGGCGAACGAAGGCATTCTCCGGACTGGAAGCTCGGATCGGCATGATCGGAGCCTCTCCAAGCAGCCCTCCGAAAAACGCCCGTTCCCCGGCCTTCTTCCCCGGTACAGGAATGAGTCGAACGGCCGTCGTTTTCTTGTTGATGACTCCGATGGCCATTTCGTCTGCAATGATGGCGGAAATGGTGTCTGAGGACGTATCTCCAGGAAGGGCCACCATGTCGAGGCCGACCGAACAGACACTGGTCAAGGCCTCGAGTTTTTCAAGGGACAGCATACCGTTTCCTGCGGCCTCCCCGATATTGAGGTCTTCACTGACGGGAATGAAAGCGCCGCTCAAGCCCCCGACATGGGAGCTGGCAAAGGCCCCTCCCTTCTTGACCGCGTCGTTCAGCATGGCCAACGCAGCCGTGCTGCCGGGAGCACCGATGCTCTTGAGGCCAAGGCTCTGGAAAATCTCGCCGACGCTGTCTCCGACGTTCGGCGTAGGGGCCAAGCTCAAATCCACGACACCGAACCGTATACCGAGCCCTTCGGCGACTTCGCGACCGATCAATTCGCCCACCCGGGTGACCTTATAGGCCGTCCGCTTGATGATTTCGGATAAAAACCCAAGATTCGGCTTTACCGATGCGGCCATGGCACGATCGATGGCCTTTTTGACGACACCAGGACCGCTGACCCCCACGTTGATGACGGCATCGGCCTCTCCAACCCCCAGATAGGCGCCGGCCATAAACGGGATGTCTTCGGGAATATTCGCAAAAACGCAGAGTTTGGCACAAGCGATTCCGTCCCGATCCGCAGTGGCCCGGGCTGCCTTCACGATGGCTTCCCCCATCAGGACGACGGCATCCATGTTGATCCCGGCCCGTGTGGATGCCACATTGACGGAAGCGCACATGCGATCGGTCTCCGCCAAGGCGATCGGCAGGGCTTCAATCAAGTGGCGATCGCCTGCAGTCGTACCTTTTTCCACCAGCGCGCTGAATCCGCCGATGAAATCGACGCCGACATCCCGGGCCGCCCGATCGAGGGCCCGGGCGACTTCGACGAGTTCATCCGGTCCGAAACAGGCTGCGATCACCGCAATAGGGCTCACCGCAATGCGCTTGTTGACCACCGGAATGCCATATTTGTCGCCGATCAGATCGCACAAGGGGACAAGCCGTTCGGCTGTCTTCCAGATGCGATCGGAAATGTTGCGGCAGAAAACATCGAGCCGGTCGCTGACACAGCCGACCAGGCTCAACCCGAGGGTGACGGTACGCACGTCGAGATGTTCGTTCTGGACCATCTCGAGCGTTGAAATGACTTCGGAAGGACTCAGCATGGTCATCAAACCCGATTGATCGTCTCGAAAATGGTTCTGTGCTGCAGGCTGAGGTTCAGATTCAGGGATTCCGCCTTCTGCCTCAAGGCCTGGTGAAAGGCCTGCCGATCGATGTCCGTCGGGATATCGACCTCATAGATCATCATGTTGTCGTACGGGTTGTCCCCCCCTCGAAACATGCCTTTGAGGTTGGTGACGTTCACCCCAAAGGATGCGATCACCCCGGTGATGGCTGCTACCAGGCCCTTTCTGTCCGGCCCCCGGGTGGTGATGACGAAGGGTTCTGTCTGTCGACCGTACAATGCAGGCTCCTGGGGCGCCTTGAGATGCTTGACGGTGGCTTTGAGGTCTGTGGGCAGCAGGGCATCGTTCAGCCGGTCCTCGATCCATTCGAGGTTCTTGTCTTCCGGAAGCTCGGCAATGAAGATACCGGCGAATTCCGTCTGCAGAATGGTCTGGGTGACATCTTCGATGTTGCAGTCCTCCTCGAAGAGGATGCGCGATACGGTTGCGAGGATGCCCGGACGATCGGGACCGAATACGGATACGATGATTTTATCCATGCTGCCTCATGGCAAGAAGCGCCATCCTTGAGTGTGAGGAATCAGACCGGTTGAACGCGATCGTGCAGAATACGGTCATCCACATCCGCAACCCGGCCGATGCCGGTCAGAATCATGGCCTGCTGCATTTCGGTCTTCAACTGGTCGATAAAGGTCATGACACCTTGCTGAAGCCCGCCGATGGCAGCCACCGAAAACGGCCTTCCGATCATCACGGCATCGGCCCCAAGTGCGAGCATTTTCAAGACATCCTGACCGGTGCGAACACCGCCGTCAGCCAAGATGGTGATCTTGCCCTTCATTTCGGATGCGATTTTCGGAAGCACCCGGGCCACCCCCGGTGTATGATCCAACACGCGGCCGCCGTGGTTCGATACGACGATGGCGCTTGCGCCGGCATCCATCGCAAGCCGAGCATCATCGAGGGTCATCACCCCCTTCACGATGAAAGGCACGGGTATGCGGGAAATGATCTTCTCGAGGGCCGCAGGGCCCTTCGGAGTAACCGGTCGCCCCATCAGACGCAGGGTGATCAGACCTGCGGCATCGATGTCCATTCCGATCATTCGAGCGCTGGTGGCAAGGGCCTTATCGATTTTTTCGAACAGTTCCCGCTCTTCCCAAGGCTTGATGAAAGGAATCCCATGCCCGCCTGCCGCCCGAATGGCCTCAAAGCCCGATTCATGAATGAAGGGCGGCACACCGTCTCCCGTGCATCCGATGATTCCCTTTTCCTTGCAGCCGAGAATCTTGGCGCGAATGTATTCCGCTTCGGACCGCTGCCCGCCCATGTTGAAGGAAACCCCACCGATGGGCGCCGCTAAGACCGGTAGGGCAAGATCGATTCCCAATACCCGGGTGGTCGTATCGGGTTCGACCACATCGTGAATCAGCCGCATGGCAAGCTTGCATTCGGCAAGCGCAACCACATTGTCTTGAAAGGCGGCCCCCGTCCCCAGTCCTCCCATACCCGGCACTTCTCCGGCGCAAGCCTTGCCGTCACAAACGGGACATACCCGGCAGAAGCCCTTCATCAACCGTCGCGCTTCGTTTCGAATTTCCTTCATGTCCATACGTCTTCGCTTCCTTCCGACATCCTGCTTCCAAACGGCCTCATCCGCTTCCGAATCTCGGGTTCTTTCTTGAACATGCCGTCACACCTATGGTAGTGTCAATGACGGCTCCCATCCGTTCAACCCCTTCTTTAGCGATGCAACGATGCGTACTATGTCATCTTTGTTCCGAGAAAACAAGACCCTGTTCATCATCATCGCCGTCGGTGTCTTTCTGATCGAGCTCGAAATTTTCGCCATTGCCGCCATGAAATCCGGCCGAACATCGAAACTCGAGATCCGCGATGCACGAGGAAACATCGTTCATGTCACCGACGGAAACGACCTGTCGAGCTTCAACAAATATTATTTCGAGAAAACCTTCGGTCCCCTCGAACAATACCAGGTCAACCTCGTCACCCGCGAAGACCCCTTCCCGTTTCGGGCCTGGTTTACGGCAGCCATCGGCATCCCCATTGGCGCCGTTCTGCTCTTTGCCTTCATCGCAAAAGCCGTAGGTGCCCTTTTCTTCGGTCATCCCACCGATGCTCCCCCGGCCGATTCATCCGAAACCGGAGGCATGCCCCACCCCGAAGAGAGCCGAATCGAAAAGCTCGCTGCAACGTTCGGAAGGCTCAACATCTTCGCCATCGGGTTCATCATTCTGACGGGTGTTCTCGCCTACTGGATTTTACCCAACTTCATCCTCTATTTGGGTGAACTCGGTATCGAAACCATCCTAAGATTCAAATGGTTCTTTCTCATCATAGGCATCGTGCTGTTGGGGATTTTTTTATGGATCATTTACCTGCGGTATCTTCTGGCCAAAAAACACATCGACAGCCAGATGGAAATCGAAAAATATCGGTTGCAACTCGCAGCTACGCATGGAAAACCCTTGGAGCTCGCAGCGCCTGCGGCATCCGGAACAGCCATCGATGATCATACAACCGACGATCGGCAGTAAGTCTCCACATTCAACCGTGCATCCCGCCTTCATCCCCCAACCGGTTTAGAGGCCTGCTTCATGCAAATCATCACCACCCATAAGAACACGGATTTCGACGCCTTGGCATCCGTTGTGGCTGCAAGCATCTTGTATCCGGAAGCCACGCCCGTTCTTCCCAAAACCCTCAACCCCAACGTCAAGCAGTTTCTTTCGATTCACAAGGATATTTTTACGTTTTCGGAACCCGACGAAATCGATCTGGAAAGGGTTCGCTCTCTCATCATCGTGGATGTCAACTGTTGGTCGAGACTCGATCGATTTCACAAATTGAAGGATCAACCCGGCATCGACATCCTCCTCTGGGACCATCACGGGCTGGAAGGCGACATTGCCACAGATCTTCAGCATGTCGAACCGATGGGAGCCAACACCACCCTCATGGTTCGTGAGCTCAAACAACACCAGGTTCGGCTCTCCCCCATCCAGGCTACGCTGCTTCTTGCAGGCATCTACGAAGATACCGGGAACCTGATGTTTCCCTCTTCCAAGGCGGAAGATGCGTTTGCAGCGGGCTACCTTCTCGAGAACCGAGCCGACTTGTCCGTCATCGGATCGTTTCTTCGACCGGCCTATGGGGAAAAACAGAAGAACATCCTGTTCGAAATGCTGAAGAATGCCGATCGCATGCGGATCAATGGCTACAGTGTCAGCATCAACAAGTTGAAGCTGGAAGGACACGTCGACAGTTTGGCCGTCGTCGTTCGCATGTATCGGGAAATCATGAACGTAGATGCTGCATTCGGTATTTTTTCGGACGAAGAAAAAGGACGTTGTATCGTCATCGGCCGAAGCGCCATCGATGGGCTCAACATGGGGCTGATCATGAAGGGGCTGGGCGGAGGAGGACACCCCGGAGCCGGTTCCGCCATGCTCAAATCGGTCAATCCGGATGCCGTCGAAATGATGATTGTGGACCTCATTCAGGGAAATCAGCAGGCTTCGGTTCAAATCAGCGATTTGATGTCTTTTCCGGTCATCAGCATCTCTCCGGATACGACGATGGAAGAAGCGGCGAAGATCCTACGGGAAAAAGGGTGCACCGGATTGCCGGTCATTGAAAACGGTCGTTTGGTGGGCATGATTTCACGGCGGGATTTTAAGAAGATTAAAAGCCCAGGCCGCATGAAGGCACCGGTAAAAGCCTATATGAGTACGAATGTGGTGACCATCGAACCTGGCAAAAGTCCGATGCAGGCGGCTCGATTGATGGTCAAATACGATGTGGGAAGGCTTCCGGTGGTGGAAAACGACCGAGTGATCGGGATCATCACCCGGTCGGACACCATGATGTATTTCTACGACCTGCTGCCGGATTAGGGATCGGATCCTGAAGCATCTTCCGGCAAAGGAAAACCTCAACAACGCGCTACGATCGAACACGAAAAGGAGTGGAGAAATGAACCGAAGACGAATGAACGGGTGGTGGATGGGGACGCTGATGACGATTCTTCTGCTGTTCGGCTCTGCCGCATGGGCCGACATTTACTGGGAAGCCGTACAAGAATCGAAGGGCATGATGCACAAACCCGATTCTACCGGTATCATCAAGAATTACATGACAACCAACGCATTCCGGGTCGAACATGAAGAAGGGGTCACCATCATGGATTTCGCATCCAAAACGATGTACCAGATCGATCCGGCATCCAAAACCTATCAGCAGCTCGACATGACGACGTTGGGTCAGCCGCCTGCGGAAATGAAGGGAGAACAAGCCGAGGCTGCCCAGAAAATGATGAAGGGAATGATGTCGGAAATCCAGGTCACACCGACACAGGAGAAGAAACAGATCGCCGGTTACGACTGCCAGAAATACCTCGTTTCTATGATGATGATGCAAAGTGAATATTGGTTGTCCAAGGCCGTTCCCGGCTATGCGGAGATCAAGGAAATCGGAAAGAAGATGAAATCCCTGTTCGAAGGCAACCCGATGGTGCAGCAAATGAACATCGCAGGCATGATGGACAAGCTGGACGGTTTTCCGGTGCAGACGGTCATGCACATGATGAACGGCACCATCACCACCACATTGAAAACGATCGAAACCAAGTCCCTCGATCCCTCCCTGTTCAAGGTCCCTGCAGGCTACACCCTTTCCGAGGGCCCCAGGCACCCCATGCCGCCTCCCAAAGCCGTGAAAAAGCCCTGACGCTGATGGGGATACGCAGTGATTCCTTGCAATCATCAATGACGGCTTTGCAAAAGGCCGTCATCTCCAGCCGACGATTAGGAATAAGTATCATCCATAGATTCAGGAGCAAGACCGTTTTCGCCCAGCGCATTCAAGCGACCCCAAAAAAGATCGACAACGTCCGAAGTGGCCAACCCGTTCTTTGCGCTGAGCAGATTTTTGATGTCTTCCACCACCCAGCGCCTTTGTTTTGCAGCATGTAGCGCAGAAACGCACCACGGTCAACAAATCGCCGTGTTTCTATTTATTCTCGATGTAAAAAACGATTACCGAAAGACCCACGGACAACACCAACGGGCCCCTTGTAGGTCAGAGGACCATGATTGGACATGCTGTTTTCATCCTTGACAGGGCTTTTCGGATTTAATGGGTGGAATGTGTCAATGAAAATGAGACACGGGGGTGAAAAAATTACGCTCTAATATTGTGTCGAAGGCGGGTTGATCCAGACCGCCTCCGGTAGCTTGGTAGGAGCCGGAAGCTTGTGTTTAAACCGGCTCGGGTGTTTCTCGAAGGCTGCAGCGAGGACCACCTCACGGCGTCCTATGACTTCGATGGCAAGCCCATAGTGCACTTGTTCAGGAGTCAGCAGAGCTATGCCACTGTGGTGATGCTTCCTGTTATACCAGGTGAAGAAGGCCTGGCAAAAGCAACGGCTATCTTGTATGGAGCCGAACCGTTCCGGGAACTACGGACAATACTTTAGGGTTTTGAACTGGGCCTCGGAATACGGGTTGTCATTGCTGACATGCGGGCGGCTGTGGGTCTTGGTAACCCCTAAATCAGCAAGCATCTGCGCAACGACTTTCGACTTCATGCTCGATCCGCGGTCGGCGTGTATGGTTAGTTGGCCAGGAACAATCTGCTGCTTGTGGTAGCTCGCATCGATCAGGCTTTTGGCCAGTGCTTTGCATTCACGGTGGGCGACCATCCAGCCGACCACGTAGCGGCTGAAGATATCGATAATGACGTACAGATAGAAGTAGGTCCACTTGGAAGGCCTTTTGAGCTTGGTGATATCCCAGGAGCAAACCCGATTGGGAGCAGTGGCAAGCAATTCGGGTTTGCTGTAATGTGCTCGCGGAACATGCCGACGTCGTTCTTTGACACCCTCGTGTTCGGCGGTCAAAATGCGATACATCGTCCGAGGCGAGCACAGGTATTGCCCTTCGTCGAGCAGAGTAGCATAGACCTGTAAGGGCGCTTTGTCCTGAAAACGTTCGCTGTGAAGCACTTCCACGACGGCCTGTCTTTCCTGCGGTGTTAGCGCCAACGGTGGCTTAGGTCGCTCGGCCTGCATCTTGGGTTGGATGAATACCTTCTAAATGTCGCCAGACAAAGAAAAAGCGGTAAGATCGCCATTGAAGCGATCGATCTTTCCCGGCTCAAAGACAAAGAAATCCTGGGGGAGCTTCTCCAGAAGGTCTTGATGCTCCTGTGTAGTTCCATAGCGACAACCTTATCCTTGGATCGGCTTCCCGGAGTGTTTTTCACGAATTCAAGATCTCGTTGAAAAGCGATAAGGATGATCACCTAGCACGGCTTGAGAACGAAGGTACCACCAATCAAAGGAAGCCCTCATACCCGAAAGCACACCAGCATGCGCACCTCCCAAGATCTGATCCTCATCGGAATGCCGGCTGCGGGCAAGAGCACCATTGGGGTTCTGCTTGCCAAACGGCTGCGAAAGCCTTTCCTGGACACGGATATTTTGATTCAGAACGGGGAAGGCGCTTATCTTCAAGATCTCATTTTCAGGAACGGCTTCGAGGGGTTTCGTCGCATCGAGGAAAGGTATCTGCTCGGTTTGGCAGAAGGCTGCGGGGTGGTGGCAACCGGCGGAAGTGCCGTGTACAGTTCAAAGGCCATGCAGCATTTGAAGGCCATCGGTCAGGTGTTGTACCTGAAGATTTCACTGGAGCCATTGAAGGACCGCCTCGGCAATCTTTCCGAACGCGGGGTATTGATTCTTCCGGGTCAGACCATCGACATGTTGTATGAAGAACGCCGCCCTCTCTACGAACGATATGCCGATATCGTCATCGACACGACGGACAAGACTCCGAATCAGGTGGTGACGGAGATTTCGGCCCTCTGTCAACCCATACCGGCCAAAGGATCGGGATGAGGGGAACCGGCGCAAGACCTGCTTCCCCTGCCCTCTTTCCGGCTTGGGGGAGGAGCCATCAAAAATACGGATTGTTCACGACAGGTTGCAGCCCTTCCCTCATGGCCTTCATATCGAGATGAATGCTTGCCAGCATTTCCACATCCGGATAGACCCATCGATCCGTTTTCCGCAGGTCCAGTGTCTTGACGTAGCGACGGCATTTCAGGCAACTGTCGATCCGGTATTCCGGTTCCTCCTCGCTCACGAAGTATTCGAGCTCCTCTCCGTTGGTGTTGCTGCAGTAGGCGCAGAAGAGCCGAGGAACGACCCACCGGTTTCGGCAGAAACTGCAGACATAGTAGCGTTCTCCATTGGCATCGAGCATGGACAAAGCAGGCATGCCGCCGCATACCGGACAGTATCCCGTTCGCCAGGGCTCGTCATCCGCAAGATGCCGTAAGGCGATATTCCGGCAGCGCATGATCGACGGCAGGATGCTGTGATACCCGAAAAACAGCAACAACCCCGGATCGCCTTCCGGTGCATGCTCCTCCTCGAGCCGTTTGAGCGCCATGTCGAAGAGCATCTCGTGGGTCAACCGACCTTCCAGAAGCGCCTTTTCGATGAAAGCCGCCCCTTCCTGAAGTCTGGCCGTCGAATGACGGGCCAAGTCGATGATCGCAGCCGTCAGCCGCCTCGCATTCTCCACATCCACCGAAAATTCCGATACCCCAATCAAGGGAAATTTTGTGTCCCTTCTGGCCTGAATCACGTCATCCGGAACGGCGAGCTGCGTCAGGGAAACGGCGTCGAAAGCTCGAAACTGGGCCTCGAATAGGCCGCCGAAAAAACCCAGCATTTCCGAATAGATTTGACGATTTTCCTGAAACCAGCGGATGGTCCGATGCAGGGCATCGATGTGTTCTGAACCGATATTCATGAAAAATTCTCCTGGGTAAAAGGCAAGACAACCATGCATACGCATTGCCGGACGACGATCGGCGAGGGGGGAGGCGGGAGGCCATCGGATGACGCTCCCTTCGATCCGGAAGGCGTCATCCGATGGATCAAGCAATGAAACGGATACGATCAACCTACACCAGTCGGTTGACCAGTTCCTCCAGCGGTCGAATCATCCTCTTCAGCGCCAAATGACGGGTCAAGCCCACATCCGATGCCGATGCCATGGCATGTTCATAATAGAGCTTCGGATCGAATGCAACCAGATAAATGACCCGAACGTCATCCGGATCGATGAGTTGGGCCTTGGGATACTTTTTCTTGACTTCCGCAAGGCGCTGATCGGCCAACTTGCGCATCTTGTCACGGTCCCCGAAGTTCATCGCACCGGTCGGGCAGGTCTGGACACAGGCCGGCAGCAGGCCGTTGTGAACCCGGTCATTGCACATGTCGCATTTGGCCAGGGTTCCGTCTTCCGATTTTCGGGGGATGTTGTAAGGACAGGAGGCAATGATCTCGTCCGCATTGAGAAAACGGGTTTCGGCCGTATACAGAACGGCGCCGGTCGCAGGATCGGTGTAGATGGCCCCCGGTTCTCCGGCCGTATCCTGACACGGCGGCGAAAGGCAGTGTCTGCACTGTTCCGGAAAAAACACCCAGTGCAATTTGTTGTCCACCACCTGCTCCCGCATCCGGACGAGTTTGTACGTATTGAAGGACAGGTCGGCCGGATTTTCGATCGTGCCTCGATTCGTCGTCTTTTCGGCCGGGAGGTTGTGCCACTGCTTGCAGGCCACCTGACATCCTCTGCAGGCGGTACAAACGGTTGTATCGATAAAAAAAGATTTTTCCATATCGCTCACCTCCCGTTATTTCTTGGCGATGTTCGCCATGAAGGTCTTGGTTTCGGGAATCCGGGTGTTGGGATCTCCCGTGGAAGGCGTCAGAAGATTGGCGCTTTCCTCTTTCCCGGTTTCCGGCCATCGCCATCCGAAATTGTACGGAATCCCCATCTGGTGAACGATGGTTCCAGCAATCTTGAGGGGTTTGAACCGCTTGGTCACCACTGCCGTGCATTCGAGCGAACCTCTGGCCGTGCTGACCACCACCCGCTCGCCGTTCTTGATCTGTTTCAAGGCGGCAAGCTCTTCGCTGAGTTCCACAAAGACCTGGGGTTGAAGCTCCAGCAGCCAAGGTTGCGGACGGGTGAGCAGCCCCGTTTGCCAATGCTCGGATACCCGGTAGGTCGTACACACGTAGGGATAGCGAGGATCGCAGGTCGCAGCGAATTTATCGGCCTCCGTCCCGTATCTCGGAGCTACGGGACTGTTCAACTGCGGGCTGAACAGGTTCTTTTCCACCGGACATTCCATGGCTTCGTAATGTTCGGGGAAAGGCCCGTCGTTGAGACCCGGTCCGAAGAGCTGTCCAAACCCATGGACCGTCATGATGAACGGATGAACACTCTTTGGATTCGGCTTTCCGTCGTCTCCCAGCACAGGCGGCGCCGGACCGTCGGGCACATCGCCCACCCATTTGCCGTCCTTCCACTGGATGACCCAGCGTTTGGGATCGAGCGGTTGGCCTTTACCGTCGACGGATGCCCGGTTGTAGATGATGCGGCGGTTGACCGGCCACGCCCAGGCGAATTCCGGATAGAGCCCGATCTTGTTCGGTGCGTCTTCCTGTTTCCTTCTGGCCGCCATGTTTCCCTTGTCGGTATAGCTGCCGCAGTAAATCCAGTTGCCGCTGGAGGTACTTCCATCGGCCTGCAGGAAGACGAAACTGGGAACGAGGCTCCCCTTCTTGAATTCCGTATCACCGACCTTGACATCCTTCAGGAAATAGCCGTTGATCGCCTTGGCCACCTTGTGCGGATCGTAGCGATGGTCCGTGGCATAATCCCACTGGAGGTTCAAGATGGGTTCCGGAAATACGCCGCCTTCCTTGTAGAGCTCCTTCAGCTTCATGCCGAGCTCGTAGATGATGTCACCATCGGGCTTGCTCAACCCCATGGGCTTGGGACCTTCGTAGCGCCATTGCATCCAGCGACCGCTGTTGGTGATGCTGCCTTCCTTTTCGACGGACACGCAGCAGGGCAGCATGAAGACTTCGGTGCCGACCTGATCGGGTTTCATTCCTGGCCCCCGCCAGAAGGAACCGGTTTCGTTGTCGAAAATGTTGACGTTCACCATCCACTCGAGATTGGCCAGCGCCTTACGCACCTTGTTGGAATTGGCGCCGCTGCAGGCAGGATTCATCCCCCAAGCGAAAAACCCCTTGATGGTCCCCTTGTACATTTCATCGAAGAGGTCGAGCCAGGAATAGGACTTGCCCACATCGAGCTTCGGAAGCCAGGAATAGCCGAATTCGTTGCTTTCATCCGCCTTGTCTCCGAAGAAGGCCTTCAGCAGACTGACGACATATTTGGGTTCGTTCTTCCACCAGTTGAGGCTCAGAGGATCCTTGCTCTGGGCCCTCCGTTTCAGGATGTCTTCGAGCTTGGTCTGTTTGGCATTCGGTGCCGGAAGATACCCGGGCCAAATGTGAAAGAGCAGGGCCTGATCCGTGGATCCCTGAACGTTCGACTCCCCGCGCAGGGCATTGACACCGCCGCCTGCAACCCCCATGTTGCCCAAAAGCAATTGGATGATGCACATGGCCCGGATGTTCTGCACCCCTACCGTATGCTGGGTCCAGCCCATGGCGTACATGATGGTGCCGGATTTTCCGGGGGCTCCGGTTGCGGCATAGGCCTTGTATACGGCCAAAAGTTCAGCCTCGGTCGTACCGGTGGCTGCCGATACGGTTTTCAGATCATACCGTGAATAGTGTTTTTTTAGGAGATTGAAGACGCACTGGGGATCCTTCAAACTCATATCCCGTTTGGGAACGCCGTTTTCATCCATCTGGAATGTCCAGGTGGACTTGTCGTAGGTTCGTTTCTCGGCATTGTATCCGGAGAACAGCCCCTTGTCGAACTTGAACGCCGGATTCACGAGGAAGGATGCGTTCGTGTTGTTCAGCACATATTCCTTGTTGTAGAGATCGTTCTCCAGGATGTATTTGATCATGCCGCCCAAGAAGGCGATATCGGTGCCGGAGCGAAGCGGGGCGTAAATATCGGCTTTTGAGGAAGTGCGGGTGAATCGGGGGTCGACGCTGACGACGGTTCCGCCGTTTTTCTGGGCCTCTGTGACCCATTTGAAGGAGATGGGGTGGTTTTCTGCTGCGTTGCTCCCCATGATGAGGATGCAATCGCTGTTCTTGAGATCGATCCAGTGGTTGGTCATGGCGCCGCGTCCGAACGACTCTGCCAGAGCCGCTACTGTGGCGCTGTGTCAGATACGGGCCTGATGTTCGATATATACAAGCCCGATGGCACGCAGCAAGGCTTGATATATCCAGCATTCTTCGTTGTCCATGGCCGCACTGCCCACCGATGCGATAGCCGTCGTTCGGTTGACGACCAGCCCCTCGGCATTGGTCTTGGTGAAGGTGGCATCGCGGGTTTTCTTGATGCGTTGGGCGATTCGATCGATGGCCCACTCCCAGGAAACTTCTTCCCATTTGTCGGAAAATGGCGCCCGATACATGGGTTTGAGCAGGCGGTTTTCGTTTTCCACCAGTCCGGAAAGCGCGGCACCCTTCGAACAGAGCGCCCCACGGTTGATGACATGATCGGGGTCGCCTTCGATGTTGATGACCCGGCCGTCCCCCTTTTTGCTGGTATGCACGATGGCCCCGCAACCGACCCCACAATAGCAACAAATGGTCGTGGTTTCCTTGGCATAGCGGGTTTTGAGCATCTGTGCATGAACGGATACCGGTTTGAGATCGAATCCCAGGCCTCCGACGGCAAGCCCTGCGGCTGCCGCACCTGAAATTTTCATAAAATCCCTTCTGGTGACCTTCATACGCGTCTCTCCCTTCCAAATAGGTTGTGGTTCTCTCACATACATCCATCTTCAGGAGTCAAACGGTGCGTGCATCCCTCCTTTCGAGAAAAGTAAACCATAAAAAATCAAGGGAATCATGTTCTTGATGCAGTAGGCTGCTGTATCCGAGCTATGTATGAAACCGTCACAATTCATCCTCTCCATCGACCACATCTTCGTCGGCGATTTTGATAGATGTATCGATCTTAATATCTTCCGCTTCATCCGAAGCGTCTTCAAAATCCTCTTCAAGCAAATCGTCGATGACTTCCACTTCCTCTTCTTCGAGCTCCATCAGCTCATCCACCAAAATTTCCTTGGACAGGGACGTAGAGTCATCGAAGAGCACTTCCACCGGCTCGCCGGAAGCATCGGACAGGAAGGGAAGCACCGCATCCACGATTTTTTCCATATAGGAGCGGGGCGGATACAGGTTTCGCGTTCGCAGGGCATGGATCAAAAAATCTCTCCCCAAGGCCGCAGCCTCTCGGATTTTCTGCATATCAAAGGTTTCTTCACACAGAAGGGACATGGAATCCTTGTCCAATTCGGCAAGCTCACGAATCGCCAGTCTTCCTTCTTCCGGGATCAAGATCTCGTATTTTTGTTTCATTCCGTTTCTCTTCAATCAGCTTCATAGGGTTATTGGGCTTGAACGATCGGCATGCTTCAATAGAAACACCACCCTCCCACCGGATCCTTCAATGATCTTTTTATTGAAATCGTTCGAATTGTTCAATACAAAAGATACGTCATTCAAAAATGAAAACGCCGTGAGCCGGTTTCCATTGCCTGCTCATGGTGCATGCCCCCCATGCGGATGCATATGCAGCAGAGTCGAAATCCGAACGTCCCTTAGGGGGACAGAGGGGGATTTGAGCAGCATGGCCGATGCCACCTCCGAGACATGAAGTCATCACGACATCCAAAAGATCGGGGTCTGTTTTGTGCAACCAACAATCACTGCCCACTGCCGAGTGTTTTCACGATCAAACGAAAGGGATCTCCATCCGTGAAGCCGATGTGCGCGTTCCGTGACGCCCTGGTATCGTCGCTTTTCCTGCTGGTCGCATACTGCGGGTTGTCGCCGGTAGCGCCTTGTGATGCATCGGCCGTGTTCGATTTGGCTTGGGAATCCCGATTTCAGAGATCCTCCGGGTGGACAGGCGGCGACGGGGTCCAATCGGTTGACCTGATGGACGGAAGGATCCTGTTCTTGTTCGGAGATACCTGGATCGGCAGGATCGAAAACAACCGCCGCGGGCGCAACGACCATCTGGTCCGAAATTCCATCGCCGTATTCCGCACTCCCCCTGGAAAACCAGGCTCCATGGAATTTTATTGGGGCAACAAGGGCCTTCCAACTCGACCCAGCGCCTGGATCGAGCCTGTAGAAACGCAAAATCGGAAACAGCCGAAACCCTCGACAACCGGCGATGCGCTTTCCGAATGGCTGTGGCCTTTGGGCGACGGCATCGTTGTCCCCTCGGGTGCCTCGAACCGGAAACTCATCCTTTTTTTCGAAAGGATGCGCATCGATGACCGGCAGCAGCCGCCCTGGAATTTCCACACTGCCGGATCGGTGTTGGTCGTCATCGAACATGCAGAAGCAGAAATCAACCAGTGGAAACCGGTGATTGTGCCCATTCCCTATGTTTCTCAAACGAGCAGGCATCCAACCGGCAATGCCGCTTCGCTCTCCTGGGGAATGGCTCTTCTGGCGAAGATTGAAGAAAGGCATCTCCCATCCACCTTGTATATCTATGGAATTCGACAATCTCTCGGTACCCCCAACGACCTCGTCTTGGCCAAAGCACCGCTCTTGTCTCCGGAAGACTTCGGACAATGGCAGTTCTGGACTGCAGATGGCTGGAAAACCACGCCCGACGATTTGGAAGCCATCGACACGCAGATGACGAACGAGTTTTCGATCGACCCGCTTCCCGACCCACGCAGCGGTCTGGTGCTGATTCAAAGCGATCCTTTTTTCCGGAACGACATCTGGATGCGGAAGGCGGATCGACCACAGGGCCCGTTTTCCCCTCCGATCGTTGTTTTTTCGGCATCCTCTCTTGCCAACTGCAAAGGATGTTTCGCCTACGCGGGAAAATCCCATCGTTTCCTATCCGAACCCCACGGATGGATGATTTCCTTTGTCGTCAACAGCACGAATTTCGATGAATTGTTCACCAACACCGATATCTACAGACCGCGATTCATCCGTTTGGATCTCGAACAGGTACTCCCATGAAGATCGCCCTCGCGCAAATCAACCCCATTGTCGGCAACTACCCCTACAACATCGATCGGATCCGAGCGATGGCCCATCGGGCCGTCCAGGCCGGATGCGATCTCGTCGTTTTCCCCGAATTGGTCATCAGCGGCTATCCCCCGCTCGACCTGTTGGAAAACCGAATGTTCATCGATGACGGCCTTCGGGCGCTCGAGCTGCTTCTGCCGTCCATCCAGGGAATCGGAGCCATTGTCGGCCTTGCCACCCGAAATCCGAATCCGGAAGGAAAACCGTTGTTCAACTCCGCCTTGCTGATCGAAAACGGCAAAATTGTACACGAAGCCCGAAAAAGCCTTCTGCCCGCCTATGATGTGTTCGATGAATCCCGCTATTTCGAACCGGCCGAACGTGTTCTCTGCGTCGATTACAAAGGGAAACGCATCGGATTGACCATTTGCGAAGACGCTTGGAACGACAAAGAAGTGTTTGCCAACCGCCTCTACCATACCGATCCGCTGGAGCGACTGATCGCCCAGGGCGCAGACCTCATGATCAACGTTTCCGCCTCGGTCTATGACATGCACAAGCCGGCCTTCCGCAGGAAGCTGCTGCAATCGCTCGCTCGGAAATATGCGATTCCGATCGTCTATGTCAATCAAGTCGGCGGAAACGACAGCCTGCTGTTCGATGGTTCCAGCATGGCCTTCGATGCCGCAGGCATCCTGCGTGCCCAGGCGCTGGATTTCGAGGAAGACCTGGTCGTTTGGGACATCGATGAGCCCACAGCACAGCCGGACTGCCTGCATCCGGTATCGGAATCGACCGTTGCTTCGGTGTTGAAAGCACTGGTAACTGGCACCCGGGACTATGTTGGAAAATGCGGCTTCGATCGGGTGGTGGTGGGCTTGAGCGGAGGTATCGATTCCGCCGTCGTCATGGCCGTGGCGGCCATGGCCCTCGGTGCCGATCGGGTCAAGGCCGTGTTCATGCCTTCTCGATTCACGTCGATGGACAACTACGAAGATACCCGGAAGGTCGCCGAACATTTTAATGTCCCCTATGAAGTCGTGCCCATCGACGCCATTTACGAAACCTTCGTTCGATCGCTTCCTCTGGAAACCCATCCGGAAGATCCCGGCATTACCGAACAGAACATCCAGGCCCGCATTCGAGGAAGCCTCCTGATGGCTGTGGCGAATGCCGAAAACCGCCTCGTTCTCTCCACAGGGAACAAGTCGGAGCTGGCGGTCGGTTATTGTACGCTCTACGGGGACATGAACGGCGGACTCGCCGTCATATCGGACGTTCCCAAGACCCTGGTGTACGAAATCGCACGCTGGATCAACGCAGAAAGCGATCGCATCCCGATGCGAATCCTCACCAAGGCGCCTTCGGCAGAACTCAAACCCGGCCAGACCGACCAGGACGACCTGCCGCCATACGAACTGTTGGACGCCATTCTTGCAGCCTATGTGGAAGAAGGGAAAAATATCGAGGAAATCGTGGCCGATGGATTCGATGCGGCTACCGTTCGAAACGTCATCCATCGCATCGACCGAAACGAATACAAACGATACCAGGCGGCGCCCGGGCTGAAGGTCACTTCGAAGGCCTTCGGCATCGGCAGAAGATATCCCTTGGCGAAACAGTGGGTTGGTATGGAAAGGCAGTGGGCGGTGGGCAGTAGGCAGTGGGCAGCGTCATGGAATGGCTGAATGAACATGCCGATGCTTGCGCATGGAAAGCAAGCGCTCACAGGCCTCGATCCATCCGAGCATTTCCTCCTTCACCAGCGCCCCCATCGGGGTTTTCGCCATCATCCAGGTTTCCAAGGGGAATTGCTGAAGACGAAGATCCGAGGCGATCGTCTGGTCA
>Ga0272446_1003174_pt1 | contig 21209 bp, 21 predicted proteins | sample YNPCB0061_FD_194587 | JGI IMG/M metagenome (GOLD analysis project Ga0272446, IMG submission 194587) | Hot spring microbial mat communities from Yellowstone National Park, WY, United States - YNP-CB-006-1 | ecosystem: Environmental > Aquatic > Thermal springs > Hot (42-90C) > Sediment | place...
AAAAACGAATAACAGAGAAAGAAAACGAAAGAGAATACGCCAAAACGACCGTCATCATACAGAAATGAACTACAAAAGAGCTTTCTGAAAAATAGTATTATTCTAAGTTCTTTGAAATGATGAAAAACAAATAAAAAGCTTATGCAAAAAGAGGCAGGCTTTGTTGTGTCATTTTTTAATGAAAAAAAACAAATATGATATAATTTATAATATAAAAAGCACCTCAAACAAAGTTCATACCAGCTTTTTTGCTTAACTTAATGGAGTTGAACGCCTGTTAGCGGTAGTTTTATACTTCTGTTTTATTTGTTGCATAAAAGTCAATCAGTCCATATATAGTTTCAATATACTTTGTGAATTGTCCTAAGTTTGCCAAAATAACACCTTTGTCAAGGTTTGGGACTATTTGAGGGTGTCCAACTTCATTTCTACAAATTCTGCAAAACTGAAAAACAGACTCAATTTTTATTTGTAAGTCCTGTGTCAAATCAAAATTTTGGGGTTTAGTCTTACAACCACCAAAAGATTTTTTAAATTCATCAAACGCTCTTGATATAGAACCTTTTCCAACTCTTGAAACATATTTATCTCTATTTGTTTGGTCATCAATTGAAAGTCCAAATGTGTCAATTAGTATCCAAATAGCTTTTTCTGATGCTGCTCCTAACAAGAATGCGCATCCTAGGAGTGAATTCGCTTTAAAACAGCTAATTGCTTCATCAATAAAACGAACTATTATTGGGTCAATATGTGGAATATTTGTTTTTAGTGTTTCTGTAAACGTTTCAATTTCAAACGGTAATAGTTCATGTATTTCTTCTTCATTTTCAATAGCGGTTTTTGCTTCTATCAAACTGTCATATAGTTTTGACTTCTGTCCCTGTACTTGTATTGTTCCTGTTCCATAAACTTTTACAACACAACTGAATTTTCCGTGAGATACGTCTAGTCTTTTTACAATACCTGATGTAATTGTTTCTGTCTTTTCAGTATGAGGAAATCCTTGTCGTTTAATGTAACTAAGCATTTGACTGTAATTCTTATCCTGAATGTTTATGTACTCTTCCATTATAATTTGTTGTCGTTTTTAAAATTACCGCTAACGGGGCGGAGATTTGCGAAGTTCTGAAAATTTCTGAGCGAAGCGAAGAAAAATTTTCAGAATTTTCGCAAATCTCTTGTTGTACGCAGTGCCGAAGCGTTAGCGAAGGCACAAGCACAACAAGAGATGTAATCTCCGCCCCGTTGCCCCGCAGTGCTGAAGCGAAGCGGAGGCATTGCGAGGCAACGTTTGGCGGCTTTGCGAAGGCGGGACTTTCTAGCACTACCGTTCATTTGGAAAACCGCACTTCAATTATACAAAATAACTGACAACGGAAGTACTGCACCCCCGCTTTTGCAAAACCGATGTTGGCGGTTCGTGCTTCTCTTCCGATTAAGTAGTTGGTTATGTGTCGGATACAACGGCATTTTACTCAAAAGTAAAATTTTGTATGAAATATTTGCTTTTTTCAGTTATTAGTGCATATATTTGCGGTCTAAATTTCACTTATAAGTGAAACATTTTTCAAAAATATGTGTTAATCATAAAACCCCGAATAAGCAAAGTGAACTACGAAATTGTCGAAATGGAACCATACAGCGGCAGCGAGGCAAAGGTTTACTCTATTATTCCAGAGGGTGAAGACGAAACGTTGTTTGAAAAGTTTGTTGATGAAAATAAAGTGTCATACAAGGACGAGATAAAAGATATACTCAAACGATTAAAGCAAATAGGTCATACAACTGGAGCAAGAGAAAGTTTCTTTAAACACGAAGGAGATAATGAGTTTGTTAGAAAATATGGGAAATATGTTTGGGCTTTGTATGATGATGAAGAAAGAAAGTTGAGATTGTATTGTATAAGGTTTGCAAATGTGGCAATAATACTTGGAGGTGGTGGATATAAAGATAAGTCTGTTATAAAGTGGCAAGATGATGAAAAGCTGTCTGAAGAAGTAAGAAAAGTAATGGCTTACGCTGAAAGTATAATAAAGCAGTTGGATGATGGCGATTTATATTGGTCAAATAACGGAACAGAATTAGAAGGAAACTTAAAAAACTACGACAATGAATAAAGTAACTAAAGCAAGGAAATATAACAGCTCAAAACTGCAAGAGTTGTTAGATGAAGTTACTCCATTAGAAATGGAGCAAACTAAGAACAAAATGCAACTTGCTGCTCGTATTGAAGATTTTATGAGGGCTAAAGGGTGGAACAAGTCGCAGTTTGCAGAAAAAGTGGGAAAGAATCCGTCTGAAATAACTAAATGGCTAAGTGGAACGCAAAACTTTACGGTTGATGTCTTAACAGAGATTGCGTCAACACTTGGAGTTGAATTGACAGCTTTGTTTGGAAAACCACAGGTTCAGGTTATTTATAGAAAGGAAATTGTTGTGAAGTCAGTTGTTGTGCCAACAGCAATAAAACTAACAACACCGTATGAGCATGGAATAGATGTTTTTGGGACTTGTTTCTTTACAAGTCAAGGAGTAAAGTCAGCTTATTCACAATTATATCAAGCATAAAATGGCTAAGATTGAAAATAAAGATTTTAATGTTGAAATGCAGATAAGAGCAATTGAGTTGTTGAATGGCTCATTGAATTTACCTGCTAATCCCAATACACCAGTAACCAACTTTAATTTCAACATAAGTATTGAAAGTCGTGCAGATGCAGTCAACAAGCTAGTTTTTGTAATTGTGCATGTTGAAATCAAAAATGATGACCATTCAGTTGTTCTTGGTGCATTGTCGGTAAGTTGCATTTTTGAAATTGTAAACTTTGAAGATGTAATAAAGATTGAAATTGACGGCAAAGTAAATATCCCTCAACGTTTGATAGAAACACTCAACATTATTTCTATCTCGACAACCAGAGGTGTTATGTTCTCAACATTCAAAGGAACATTCTTACATGGTGCTGTCCTTCCAATTATAGACCCTAAGCAGTTTCAGGTCGGCAGTCAAAAAGTTGAGAAATAACAAAGTTGTGTCTGTCCTAATAGCATGACCGCCAACATTATTTCTATCTCGACAACCAGAGGTGTTATGTTCTCAACATTCAAAGGAACATTCTTACATGGTGCTGTCCTTCCAATTATAGACCCTAAGCAGTTTCAGGTCGGCAGTCAAAAAGTTGAGAAATAACAAAGTTGTGTCTGTCCTAATAGCATGACCGCCAACGGGGCGGAGATTTGCGAAGTTCTGAAAATTTCTGAGCGAAGCGAAGAAAAATTTTCAGAATTTTCGCAAATCTCTTGTTGTACGCAGTGCCGAAGCGTTAGCGAAGGCACAAGCACAACAAGAGATGTAATCTCCGCCCCGTTGCCCCGCAGTGCCGTAGCGAAGCGGAGGCATTGCGGGGCAACGTTTTGCCGCTTTGCGAAGGCGGGGATTTTCAGCACTAAACTTCATTAGAAGCACAAAGCTTGAATTTAGCACTTCACTGTCATAGAAGCACGTCACCCGCCATTTCGCCAAACTGCTGTTGGCAGTAGTGCCTTCGTCTTTGCTCATTGCTTTCCAACGAGTTTTGTCTTGTTTTCGGCAAGTTTTTGCTTGATATATGCTTTCAATTCCTCAAAAGTCATATTCTGAGTTTCAGAGCTAATCTTGTCTCTGATTTCTCTCATCATTTTCACAGCATCAAACTGTTTTTCTTTTTTAGTCGTTTCCATAATTTACTAAGTCTTTTGGGCTTCTTATTTCAATCATTGAATATCCAAGTCGTAAATTCACAGAATTGTAGCCCTTAATTCTGTCAAGGTTTACGATATGTTTAAAGTTCCAACTTGTTAAAACGTCTACTTTGTGTATAGTCGCCAAAGCAATGTGTCGGCAGTCTTCCAAACTTGTCTTACCAACAACTTTTTCGTTTATGTAAGTGTCCGCAAGTTTTATTGCTTCTTCTGTAAGTTCAATTCGCTGAAACTTGTCTGCCGAATATTTTAATAAATGTTCTCTAACGTGTTGTGGTGCATTTATTAATTCAAGGTCAAGCAAGTCAGAAACTACAAAAATGATTTCGTTGTTGTCAAGCCGTTCAAATAGCTTTATTGTCGCTTCTTTGAACTCTTCGTCAAAGTAGCCGCCAACTACTGAAGTGTCTATGTAAATTCTCTGTTTCATTTGTTTTTCTGTCAATACAAAGATAGTCAAAATGTTGTCGGTTGTATTTTTTATGCAGTTGGTTTTGCGGTCTGTCGGCATTACTGCCAACGTTTTTCGGCTTGCCGCAGTGGGGGATTTCGGAGAACTAAACTGTCTGCCAGCACTGAACTTGATACGAAGCACAAATGTTCAATTAAGCACTGCACCGCCAATTTCTTATAGGTGCTGTTACCAGTAGTTGTTCTTCGTCCGTTCATTGTCGCTGTCATTGATTTATGATTGCTCGTCCAAATATTCTTGCCAAATTTCTATCCATTCGTCTGTGTATGCTTTTGCTGTTTCATAGTCTGGAAATTCAAGGTCAGTTGTTTCGTTATACTCCTGCTTTTCAAATTCTCCTGTCGTTGGATGTTGAATATAGTCATAACGTGTTTTAAACTCAACTGTCAAAGTGTTGCGTTTGCCAATACCACTAAAGTTGCTTAAACGAAAACATTTTACTTGTGAAAGATTTAATGTAAGTCCAGCGTGGGTTACTACTCTTGGTGAATTCATAATTTAGTTGTTATTAAGTCCGAAAGAATTTGTTCCGAGTTTGTTTTTAAAAAGTCGTTCTTTTTTAATGGCTTCGTCAGGTGTAATTGTCCGAGGCAACAACATTAAAATTGAAAATTGAAAATTGTTTCCGTGTGTCGGGTCGTCCGCAATAAGTTCTTTTAAAGTTTTGTTGTCTCCGTGTCCGTTAGTTGAAACGTATTTACACCAACGCCCCCAAATTCCGTCTTCACCGTATGCAGAGCCAACATAAAGTTTTCCAGTTTTCGTGTCGCTGATTAAGTAAACACCTTTTGTGGCTGAAAGCATTTTTTTCCAGTCGCTGTATTGCTTAATTACAATTTCTTTCAGTTCGTCAAAGTTGAGAATGAAGTCGGAATAGTCAGTGAATTGTTTGTAATGAAGTCCAGGATGAATTTCGATTACTTCCATTTCATTTTTAATCCATTGATGCCAAGAGATTGCGTTTTCCCAACGAATAATTACACGTTCTTTTAAGTCGTCAAATTGTTTTTCAACTTCTTCCATTTGATATTCAAAATGGTCTGTTGCTATTTGTTTTCTGTCGGTTAGTTTGTAAACGCCAATGAAACGTGAAAGAAGTCCTTCTTCGCCAATGAATGATACAATGTAGTCAACACCGTTAAAAACGTCTTTTGATTGTGAGTTTTGATAGGCTAAAAATTCGGCTCTATCTGTCCGATAAAGGTTGTATAAATCTCGTCTGTTGTCCTTGTGTCGAACAAGTTTTATTTTTTTGTTAGTGTCAAGTCCACGATTAAAAAGTAGTTCTTGAATTGTTATCATTTGTCTGTTTGTTTTATGGCTGAACGGTCGTTTTACAATTACTGGTAACTCAATAATACACGCAATATAATCTTTCTCATCAAAAAAAACAAAAAAATATAAAAAAAATTATTATTTTGATTATCATGCACTTACAATAAAAACAATAAAAAATGCGAAGTTGGTATTTTTTACTAAACAGATAAGTACATAAGTTATAACAATACAAAACACGAACATCTTTAAGATAAGTCGTCCAACGGGCTTTTTACTTTTCTTACCGACTCGTTACTTACCAAACTTTTTACCCAAGCGTTCTTTTCTGCACTATACTCAAAGTGCAAAAATATAACTTGTTTCTCTCTGTGTTGAGCTATTTCAAATCTAATATCATTCATAAGTGGTCTATTCTTTTAGATTTGGTAGTTCTACCACAAAAGTAGAACCTTTATCTTTTTCGGAATATACTTGGATATTTCCACCCAATTTTTCTACAACTTCTTTACAAACGAATAAACCCAAACCCGAGCCATCACGAGCATTAGGACTTGCCCTGAAAAACATTTCAAAAATCTTCTGATGGTATTTTTCTTCTATCCCCTCTCCATTATCCGAAATGCTGATGATAGCGTTATTTTCATTATTACTGATATTGATTTTCATAAAAGCTTGTTCAGCTTTATCGGTAACGCTATATCTGATTGCATTGCTAATCAGGTTGTTGAGTATGACCGCTATTCTTTCAGCATCAGAAACCATCTCTGCATCTTGCTTGATGTCTATTTCCTGACGAATAAAGTTATATTTTGGCATAAACTGGTGCTGTTTAATGGCTTGATTTACCAAAACCTTGAAGTCTATGGTATCTCTGCGTACTGCCAAACGCAGATTTCCCGAATAATCCACTATATCGTGAATAAAGCTATCTAATCGACGGACGGTATGCTCTTTTAGCTCAATATAATGCTTGATTATTTTCAAATCTTCTTCCGATTTTGCCAGATTGATAAGCCCCAGCAAGTTGGCAATAGGTCCTCGTAGGTCGTGGGCAGCCCTATACACGAAACTATCTAACTCTTGATTAGTTTTTTGTAAACTCTCTATCAGAATTTTATTTTGTTTTTTCAGACGAGCCAGTTCCAAAGCAATGTCTATAGTTTCTTTTAGCTCCTCTGCTTTCCAAGGTTTGGCAATGTATTTAAAAATTTTTCCTTTATTGATGGCATCTATAATCGCATCTAAGTCCGAGTATCCAGTCAGTAGAATGCGTGTAACATCAGGAAATTTACTATTGATTTGTTCCAAAAACTCTACGCCTGTGGTCTTGGGCATCCTTTGGTCTGTGATTACAAGCTGAATAGGCGTTTGCTCCATTATATTGATGCCCTCTTCAGCCGAGTTTGCCAGATATATCTCATAATATCTTCTGAAAACAGATTTGAAACTGCTCAAATTTTTGGGCTCATCATCTACATACAAGATCAATTTTCTTTGGTGGGTGGGTTCTAACATACAATAATGAAAACTAAGTAGTGAAAAAACATCAAACTTTTTTAATTTTTTACTTGATTCATTCAGCCCAAATGCTTCCTGATGCTCGGAACGAAATTTAGTAAAAAAGAATGGAACAAAATAATAACAAGTGTAAAAAAAAACAGATAGCGTAAAGATGTGATGCTACATCTTGCGTTATTGCTTCACCGAGTTTCGGTTGCCAGCCACAGACGTGTAGATTAAAGGTTTGTATTATTTTACAGAAAGTCTTACAAGAGCCTCAAAAATAAAAAAATCACAAAATTAAACCCTATTTTTCTGCAAAACTACCCCCAAAAAAGCTACCAGAAACTACTAAAAAGAGGTTTGTAAAGAGTGCTTCATTTTAGTAATTCTTTATTTCCGTAAGCAGGAGGCTCATTTTTCATTTTATCTCACAAAAAACTTACGCAAGTATTTTACACAAAAGTAATTTTTTGCAACCTATTTTATTGTCTCTCGTAAATAACAATAAAATAGCACCACAAAACTAGTATTCTTATGAAGATTTTTGCTTTACTATTGCTTCTTGTTTTAGGATTGGCTCTTGCTGTTCCTTCGCTTATCTAAGGCTATCAAACTGATGCTTCTTCTATCAAAATCAAAGATATTTCTCAAACAGGTGTGTATCTTAAACAGTGCAAAAAGGTGTTTTTCCTTGAAAAGCACCTTTTTTATGCCTTAAAAGTAATTTCTTTTTGTGATGGTATTTGACAAGGTCTGCCCCATACATCAGTCTTTCAACTTTTCACTAAGCAAAAGATAGGCTTTTTCGGCAGCGGCTTGCTCTGCTTTCTTTTTATTCTGTCCCATTCCTTTTCCAAGGCTCTCTCCTCCTACCAATACTTCTACGGTAAAAACAGGAATACCTTTTTGATTTTTTTCATCTACCAATACAAACTCTATTTCTTTTCCTTCCTTTTGGGCGTACTCGATGAGCAAACTCTTGAAATTGAGATTGGTACTTACTATTTTGTCTATGTCAAGATGTGGTTGAAGCAAACGTTTGAGGATAAATCTGCGACAGAAGAAAAAGTCCTTATCAAGAAAAACCGCCCCGATAAAGGCTTCTAAAGCATCTCCCGCCATCGACTGGTAACTTCTGTTGTACCTCTGCCCTTCAAACTCTACTAAATTGGCTAATCCTATTTTTCGGGAAAGATTGTTCAAACTTTCTCTATTTACAATCCGAGAACGGATTTCCGTCAGGAAACCCTCGTCTTTGTAAGGATATTTTTTGTAGAGATATTCGGCTACTACCGCTCCCAAGATGGCATCGCCAAGGTATTCTAACCTTTCGTTGGATACTTTGAACTCTTGATGAGGGGTTTTCAGTGCTACGGAACTATGTGTGAGGGCAAGGTGATAGATTTCTAAATTCAAAGGCTTAGCCCCTGTCATCAGTTTGATGAAGGAGATAAGCCTTTTTTCTTCTTCGGTTTTTTTCCTGAATAAGTTCTTAAAGAAGCGAAGTACAAACATCAGTCAAGTAGTTCAACAAGATTAAAAGTTTTGTTGCTGTAATCGTCTGATAGCTAAATTTTTCTTGCTTCTTGTGTCTTATGTGTTTTTCTAAGAACTTAGCCTTCAAACTTTTTAAATATGAGCGAGGTATTATGCCCTCCAAAGCCGAAATCATTACTCAATACGTAATTGATAGAACGCTCTTGAGCCTGATTGGGTGTGAAATTTAGCTTGCTATCCAATTCGGCATCTAACTCAAATAAATTGATTGTGGGTGGCACTACTTGATGTTGAATAGCCAAAATACAAGCTAAGGCTTCTACCGCTCCTGTTGCCCCAAGCAGATGCCCCGTCATAGATTTGGTTGAACTGATATTGAGACGGTAAGAGTGTTCTTTGAACACACTTTGGATAGCTTTAATTTCCTGTGGGTCGCCTATGGGTGTTGAAGTGCCGTGTGTGTTGATGTAATCAATTTTATCGTAACTGATACCTGCATCAGCAAGAGCATCTTCCATACAATAGATTACTCCTATGCCGTCGGGGTGTGGGGCGGTTATGTGGAAAGCATCAGACGAAAAGCCTCCTCCTACCATTTCAGCGTAGATTTTCGCTCCACGCTTTTTGGCGTGTTCGTACTCTTCGAGTATCAAGCAAGCTCCGCCTTCGCCCAATACGAAGCCATCGCGGTCTTTGTCGTAAGGACGTGAAGCCGTTTCGGGGCTGTCATTTCTTTCAGAAAGAGCTTTGTTTGCATTAAACCCCCCTACTCCTGCTTCGGTTACGGCGGCTTCCGAGCCTCCAGTAAGGATTACATTCGCTTTGCCCCAGCGAATATAATTAAAGGCATCTATAATGGCATTATTGGCAGAAGCACAAGCAGAAACGGTAGTGTAATTGGGACCTAAAAAGCCGTATTTGATAGAGATATGCCCGGGAGCCAAGTCTGCTATCATTTTAGGGATAAAAAAAGGATTGAAACGAGGCGTGCCATCGCCTTTGGCGAAGTCGATAATTTCCATTTGTAAAGAACGCAAGCCTCCAATTCCCGATCCCCAAATTACTCCCACACGCCTCTTGTCGAGGCTTTCCATATTGAAGCCTGCATCTTGAATGGCTTGTTCGGCAACTGCTATTGCATAATGCTGAAACAAATCCATTTTACGGGCTTCTTTATGCTCTAAATAAGGCTTTATATCAAAATCTTTCACTTCGCAAGCAAAGCGGGTTTTGAATTTGGAAGCATCGAAACGAGTAATAGGAGCAGCACCACTGATACCTTTGGAAAGCCCTTGCCAATAGGCTTCTACGGAATTTCCGATAGGTGTTACTGCTCCCAGTCCCGTAATTACCACTCTTCTTGGGTTCATTGTGCGGGGGTTTGGATAAATACTACTTTACGTTTGCTTCAAGATAGGCAATCGCCTGACCTACCGTGGTGATGGTCTCGGCTTGGTCATCGGGAATTGAAACATTAAACTCTTTTTCAAACTCCATAATTAGCTCCACTTGGTCTAAGGAGTCAGCCCCTAAGTCATTGGTAAAACTTGCCTCGGGAGTTACTTCAGAAGGCTCTACGCCCAATTTCTCCACGATGATACTTTTTACTTTTTCTGCAATTGTTGACATTCTATTCTTGGGTTTTGGTTTAACAGAACGCAAATAAATATAATTTCAAGTCATTTGCCAAAAAAAAACAAAAAATTTGTTAGTAAAATCCTATCAAAAACACTCAATCAAGTTTTTTCAACAAAAAATCACCTCTTCCAAGCCTGATAGAAGTATTTTATTGTATCTTTACCCCCGAAAACTATTTTGCAAGCAAATTTCAGACCTTTTGCTGCCAAGGCCTTTTCTTGTCTATACCCGCGTACAAGCTATGTTGAACATCACCGAATTCAGAAAAAAAGCCCATATATTAGTAGATTGGATGGCTGATTACTTAGAAAATGTAGAACACTACCCCACCAAATCACAAGTACAGCCCCGTGAAATATACGAGCAAATCCCCGAACATATCCCTCAAAATGGAGAAAATTTTGAGGCTATCTGGCAAGATTTCCAAGAGATTATCCTCAAAGGCATCACGCATTGGCAAAGCCCTAATTTTTTCGCTTATTTTCCTGCTAATTCCAGCTACGAATCGGTACTTGCAGAAATGCTAACAGCTACGCTTGGCTCACAATGTATGATTTGGGAAACTTCACCTGCCGCCACCGAATTAGAAGAAAAAATGATGAACTGGCTCAAAACAGCCTGCGGCTTACCCGAAAACTGGCAAGGTGTAATTCAAGATACAGCTTCTTCGGCTACGCTGTGTGCTTTGCTTTCGGCAAGAGAGAAAATGAGCCACTTCCAAATCAATCAAAAAGGTTTTGAAGGCTACACCAATTTAAGAATTTACGCCTCCGAACAAACCCATTCTTCCATAGAAAAATCTGTAAAAATTGCAGGTTTTGGCAAAGAAAATTTGGTTTATATCCCCACGAATGAAGATTTTTCTATCAATACCAATGCCCTTGCCAAAGCTATTGAACAAGACCTGCAAGCAGGCAAAAAGCCCCTTTGCGTGGTAGCAACTATCGGCACTACCAGTTCTACGGCTTTTGATAATATTGAGAAAATGGCTGAAATCACGCAAAAAAATAATCTTTGGCTTCATATAGACGCCGCCTACGCAGGTACGGCAATGCTACTGCCCGAATATCGCTATATGATAAAAGGCATTGAGCAAGCTGATAGCTATGTTTTCAACCCGCACAAATGGATGTTTGTGAATTTTGATTGCTCTGCTTATTTTGTAAAAGATAAAGAAACGCTCATTCGTACCTTCGAGATTTTACCCGAATACCTCAAAACCCAAGCCGACAGCCAAGTCAATAACTATCGCGACTGGGGCATACCCTTAGGCAGGCGTTTCAGAGCCTTAAAACTATGGTTTGTGATGCGAAGCTACGGCTTGCGTGGTTTGCAGAAAAAATTACGTGAGCATATCCAGCTTGCCCAAGATTTGAGAAGAAAAATCTTGCAGACATCAGATTTTGAAATACTTGCTCCTACCCCACTCAATTTGATTTGCTTTCGCTACAAACCCGAAGGTAAATCAGAAGAGCAACTCAACCAAATCAACGAAAAACTCTTAAATATGCTCAATGCTACTGGCAAAATCTATCTAAGCCACACCAAACTCAATGGAAAATATACACTCCGTTTGGTTATTGGGCAAACCTATCTACTTCAAAAACACATAGATAAGGCTTGGGAACTCATACAAGAAACCGCAAGAAGCCTCTAAAAAAATCTTTTTTTCCAATACAAAGCCCCAAAATCATAATTCTATGAGACCAGATTACGCAAACGAGGAAGCCCTCAAAAAGTTAATTAAAAATGCCCTTATCGAAGATGTAGGTGATGGCGACCACTCCTCGCTGGCATCTGTTCCCCCTGATGCACAAGGCAAAGCACAGCTTATTGTGAAAGATGAAGGTATTTTGGCGGGGATAGAGCTTGCAGAAATTATTTTTGCTACCGTAGATAAAAAATTGCAAGTAGATGTAAAAATTCAAGACGGCGAGAAAGTACAAAAAGGAGATATTGGACTTATCGTAGAAGGAAAAGCTCAATCTATCCTGAAAGCTGAACGTTTGGTGCTTAATTGTATGCAACGTATGAGTGGTATTGCTACTTTCACCAACAAACTCAAACAAAAAATTGCTCATACCAAAGCCCAACTCTTAGATACCCGAAAAACTACCCCCAATTTCCGTATCTGCGAGAAATGGGCTGTTTGGATTGGGGGTGGAAAAAATCACCGCTTTGGCTTGTACGATATGATTATGCTCAAAGACAATCACATAGACTATGCAGGAGGCATCAGACAAGCCGTAGAAGCCACCAAAAAATATCTACAAGAAAACAACAAAAATCTACGTATCGAAGTAGAAACCCGCAACCTAAGAGAGGTAGAAGAAGCCTTAGCCGTAGGCGGTATCGATGTAATTATGCTTGATAATATGGACTTGACCACTATGCGAGAAGCCGTTGCCCTGATTGGCAATAAAGCCCAAACCGAAGCCTCGGGCGGCGTTACCGAAGAAACCATTACGGCAATAGCTCAATGTGGTGTAGATTTTATTTCCGTAGGTGCTTTAACACACTCGGTACGCAGTTTGGACATCAGCCTCAAAGCTATGAAGTAGGTGGGAGAAAGGAGAAAGGAGAAAAGAGTAAGGAGTAAGGAAAAAGGAGAAAATTAACAAGAGAACAATGCAAGTATTCAAATTTGGAGGGGCTTCGGTAAAAGATGCCGATGCCGTGAAAAATGTTGCCCATATCATCAAAAACTTTGGCGATACCAAACAACTTTTGGTAGTGGTTTCGGCTATGGGTAAAACTACGAACCATTTAGAAAAAATTTTCCAAAAATTCCTTGACAAACAAGAGTGGAAAGAGGAGTTGAGCCGTTTGTATGAATATCATTTCAATATTTGCCAAAAACTTTTTTCCGAAAAACATTTAGTGTTTAGTACCTTAGACTATTATTTTCTTCAATTAGAAACTGCCCTACTCAAAAAAGTAAAAGCCGATAAATTTGATGAAAGCTACGACCAAGTCATCAGTTTCGGCGAACTGATTTCAACACAAATCGTAAGTCAATATTTGCTTTCAGAAAACATCGAAAATGAATGGATTGATGCCCGAAATTTTATCAAAACCGATACCACTTGGCGAGAAGGCAAAGTAGATTTGGATTGGACTACCCAGCTTGTAAAAAGAGAACTCCTACCCATTCTCAACGAAAAAATTATTCTTACGCAAGGTTTCTTGGGAGGCACTTTGGGCAATAAAACCACCACGCTGGGGCGTGAAGGTTCAGATTACTCGGCTTCTATTTTTGCTTACTCGCTCGATGCCCAAAAGGTTACGATTTGGAAAGATGTAGCTGGCGTACTCAATGCCGACCCCAAAAAAATAACCAATACCCAACTCTACGAAACGCTCTCCTACCGAGAAGCCGCCGAAATGACTTTCTACGGAGCAAATGTAATTCACCCAAAAACCATTAAACCCCTTGCAAACAAAAATATTCCCTTATATGTAAAATCTTTCATAGATCCGCATAAAGAGGGTACTTGTATAGATGGCATCACCAGCCCCCAAAAAACCCCAACAATTATTTTCAAGCCTAATCAGGTGCTTTTGCACTTTGCCGTGAAAGATTTAACCTTCATTACCGAAGAAAATTTAAGTAAAATTTTACACACTTTTACACAATGCAATGCCAAAATCAATCTTATGCAGAGTTCGGCAGTTTCGTTGAGCATTTGCACCGATTTCAAAGAAGAGAAGATAAAAAAAATTACCCAAGATTTATCCGATGAGTTTGAAATTAGACAAGAAACAGCCCTACAAGTGCTTACGGTGCTTTACTACAAAGAAAACGAATTGCAGGCACTGCTCAAAAATCATGAAAAAATATTGGAACAAAAAACTCAAAATTATTACCGAGCCATTGTGAGAGAATAAGTTAAGTTTTATTGTTTTTCGGCTAATAGATTTTTAAGTTCTTTTTCAAGTTCTTCGATTCGTTTTTTATCTTGTCTTTGTCGCTCGAAGAGTGTTGCCATAATTCTCTGGTTTTCGGCTTCGGCGAGTTTGGCTTCTGTGATGTCTTTGGCAAAAACAGAAAGTCCAATTACTTCGCCTTGTTCGTTGAAGATAGGGTTAAAGGAATGTTCGCGATACTGAATTTTTTTATTACCCAAGTCCCTTTTGATTACTTTTTCAAAACGCTCACCTGCTAAGGCACGGTCATAATATTTTTTCCATTCTTCGTGTAAATGTTCGGGAATAGTTGTGAAAATATTATCGCCTTCTTTAAATTGGTACTCTTTGCGTCTTTTTTTGAAGGTTTCGTTAAATACCAAAAAGTTGTAGTTTTTATCGATTGCCATAATGGAGTCTTCGGTATTGTTGATGAGCGATTTAAGATTGGCTTCTTTTATTTTTAATTCCATTTGGGCGGTACGTTCTTGGGTAATATCAGAAATAAATACAGATGCTCCTACTACGCGTTGTCTTTCGTTGTAGATAGGATTGTAAAGGATTTTGTAATAATACGTAAGGCCCCTAATAACCACGTCGGCTTCGGTAACGAAACGCTCCCCTGACAATACCTTCTGAAATTCTTTATTCATTTGCTCCCAAGTTCTTCCGGGAAAGGCATCTTCTATATTTCTACCCAAATCTAAATACACCCCTATAGACTCATAGAGATTTTTCATTGCCTTATTGATAACCGTGATTTTTAGTTTGTGGTTAAAAGCCATAATTGCGTCGGAGGCGTTATCGAGCAAGGCACGCATATTACCTTCTTTTTCGGCGAGGTCTCTTTGGTTTCGTTGCATTTCTTCTTGGGTGGCTTGCAGTTCTTCTATATTTTGGCGAAGTTCTTCTTCTTGCTCACGCATACGAGCCGTAATACGTTGCGACTCTTCCAAGAGCATTTTTGTTCTTCGGTTCACTTTGGTACTCGAGAAGGTAGAAGCTACACTATCGGCAATTTGTTTGATGAAATCTTGTTTGTATTGTTCAAATTGATGAAAAGAGGCTATTTCCAAAACACCCTGTACTTCTTCATTTACTTTAAGAGGAACAATGAACACATAGCGGGGGTTTGCCCCGCCCAAACCTGTACGGATTTCAATATAATTATCGGGTACTTCATTGAGATAAATGGGTAGCCCTTCTTGCCAAGCCCTCCCCACCAGACCTTGCCCACGCATTACTTTTTTCTCTATGAACTTCTTTTTATTGTAGGCATAAGCCGAAATAAGTTCCAAGAAAGGCTCTGTATCGGTTGTTTCATCATTTACAATAAATATTCCTCCCTGATTAGCCCCTACATATTTTACTAATTCGCCTATAAGTTGTTCGGAGAGTTTTTCCAAGTCGTTGCTTTCTTTGCGTAGAATTTCACTGAATTTGGCAAGCCCCGCATTTCGCCAAGTACGTACTTCTTCCTCTTTGGATACTTGCAAAAGACCTTCACGCATTTGGGCAATGGCTTCTCCGAAATCCCCTTTTCCATCAAAAATACTGCCCGTAGCTTCAAATTTACCTTCTTTTATGTTCAGGGCAAATTTTTTGAGGTTTTGTAAGTTTTTGGATAAAGTATTGATATGTTCTGTGATAGAATCCAATTCTACTACATTGGTACTAATAGGAGCAGGCAAGTTTCCTTCTGCCAGATACTCTGTCTGCTTATCTATTTTGCTTATATTTTGCATAATGTATCTGTTGAGCAAAAACACCAAAGAGGTAAGCAAAACTGCCGCTATCAGGAAGGCTAAAACTTGTAAGGCAGTAAATAAATTACTTTCGGTGTTGATATTGGTGCTGAGGCTTGCAGTAGCCCGATTGTTGTAACTGATAAGTTGTTCAAAATATACATTCAATTCTTTTTGTATCCTTGTGATTTCATTGGTAAGCAAAAAGGCTAATTTGTCATTGTAGATAGTAATAGCTTTGTTGGAACGTACCAAACCCGATGTATCGGAGTAGTCTTGCTTGTCGGAAAGGTACAGCGGGGCTCTGTTCTCTTCGTTATTGATACTGGTGGCTTCTTTGAGTAGCTTATTGAGTTTATCAACCCTATCTGCGATGGCTTCGTAAGTAACAAGCAATTCGGGTTCGCTGCGTTTGCCTACCATCAATTTTAGTGAGTCGTAATATACGAGTACCTTTTTTTGCCACATATCATTGATTTCCTCATTGACACGCCTGCTTACCCGCTGGTCGCTGGTATAAACATTGGCTTGCAAAGCCGATATAGTTTGATTGATGTGCTGAAAACAAGCAAAAGCATAGACCTTTACAGGTTGATACACCGTAGCGATAGCTTCATTCTGACGAGTAATCTGTACCATTCTACCAATAAGCAAGTAGGCAAAAGCAATCATCAGCACGCCCACAAACACAATGCTAAGAATAATACGATTGCGAAATGAGTTTAAATTTATCTTGAACAAACGAAGTAAGCGAGCAATACTAGCAAGCATAAGAGCAAATCAGATTTTATGAGAAAATTTCAAAGGCTAAATATAGAAAATACAAGCGAAAATGAAAAAAAATAACAAAAAATTCCCTTATTTGCTCTTGCAAAATAATTTTGGCAAACAGAAAAATCTTTCTAAAATGCAAAAAAATCAGAACAATGGAACAATTCTTTTTTTGGCTAAAAATAGGTTTTCATCACATTGTAGGCATAGATGCCCAAGACCATATCTTGTTTTTAGTAGCCTTGTGTGCCGCCTACACGTGGGCAGACTGGAAAAAAATACTTTTATTGGCTACTGCTTTTACGATAGGACATTCCATCACCTTAGCCTTAGTTACGCTCAAAGTTATTCGTATTGATGTGGATTTAGTAGAAAACTGGCTCATACCTGCAAGTATTATTGTTACGGCTCTGCTCAATATGCGTCCCAAAGCAAGTATAAAGATGTGGCTCAATTATCTGGTGGCTTGTTTTTTTGGTTTAGTTCACGGAGGTGCTTTCTCCAATCAACTTTCGGGCTTACTCACCAATAACCGTGAAGAATGGTTTGGTACAGCAAGTCAATCTTCGGAAAGTATCATTTTACCACTTTTTGCTTTCAATGTAGGCATTGAACTGGGACAAATAGTGATTATACTTTGCCTTTTGACTATGACTTTTGTATCTATTAACATTTTTCGCACAAAACCATTTACCTGGACAACCTTCCTTTCGGGCATTGCCTTTGGTGTGGCAGTCAGTATTATGTTGAGTAGAAATATTTAGAAAAATAGGAAAACCATACCCAAAAAAATCCCTTTCCTGTGAAAAGAGATTTAAGGCGAGTTCATATTTTCAAGTCGCTAAATACTGAACCACCTGTTTTTTCTTCTTTTATAGTATTTGTGGTGGTGGTAGTTGCAACGTTTGTTTTTTCTTCTTTAGGTGTTCCGATTTGCTCCATCATTTTCTTTATCTGCTCTAAGTCTCCCATTTGGCACTTGCCATTGAAGACAGCCCCCGCTTCTACCACCATTTTGGTAGTAAATATATCTCCGTGAATAATCGCCGTCGATTTGAGTACAAGCAATTCGGCTATTTCCAGAGAGCCTTTCACTTCGCCTTCTATTTCAGCATTTTGAGCTGTAATACAGCCCTCTACCACCGAAGCATTACCCGTAGCCACTTTGGATTTGCTACGAATATCCCCAATGAGCTTGCCATCTACCCGAACATTACCAAAAGTATCTATATTTCCCTGCAAAGTAGCTCCTTTACCGATATTGGTACTTGCATTGGAAATCTTATCTACATCTTGTTGTTTATTGTAAGTATCTTTCGGGGTATTTCCTCCAAATATTGATGCCATAAGCCAGAATTTATTAGGTTAGTGATAAGTAATGTACAAAATTAAACAAACACTTGTATTCTGTAAAAACATGAAAAACAATATTTTGTCTTGCTACTAATATCTAACTACTCAATAGTGATTAGTCTTTCTACTAAACGAAAGCAATATACAAAAATTATTTAGAAAGAAATAAACTTTTCAGGATTTATTGCATTTCCTTTGTACCAAATTTCAAAATGCAGATGCGGACCTGATGACAGTCTGCCTGTATTGCCAATAATAGCTATCACGTCGCCAGCTCTTACGAAATCGCCTTGTTTTTTGAGCAAGGCAGCATTGTGCTTGTAAAAGCTAATAATATTGCCTTGATGCTGTATGCCTATTACATTTCCTGTGTCTTCTGTCCAAGAGGCAAAAATCACCGTACCATCGGCTACAGCTTTTATTGGCTCATTGGCTTGGGCAACTAAATCAATACCCAGATGCTTGTTTTTAGCATCAAATCTTTCTGTAACAATGCCTTTTATAGGCGGAAAAAAAGATATATCTTGCAAATTGGCATCTGTATTCTTGTTGCCATTAGCCTCGTTCAGACTGATATTCATTGCTTCATATTCTTTCCGTAAGTTCAGGTCGGCGGGGGCAATGTAGTCTTTGATAGTATCTGTTTGGATAACCGAGTTTTTTGAGATTTTAGAAGTATCTTGTCTAAAATCCTTTACATCACCTTCCATTGCTTTCCTGAAATTTTCGTAATAACGCTGATATTTGTCTGTTACTTCCGTCAAGGAATCTACCGTGGTAGCCAAAACCAATACCTTTTTTTTCAACTCTACTTCTTGGGTGTTAGACCTTTGTTCCACTCTACCTGTCGCTCTCCCTATCCACCAGCCAAGCACCAAAAAAACTATCAGAATAGGCGTAACCCATACTAAGGCTTTTGCGTGGCTGTACGAAAAACTTTTTTTCTCCTCAAAGTTTTCCTCATCTCGCACCAATATTTCATAACGATGCGTAAGCCAAGATGATATAGTTTCTTTTATTTTCATAGCCGCAATATACTGAATTTACGAAATTTTACCATTTTTGTTGCACAAAAATACTTTGTTTTTCTATTTTTATGCTCTATATTTGTGAAAATAGATAACCTCAAAACAGATTTTGCAGGGTTAGACTATCTTAGCTTTTACTTACTAAATCACTCATTCACTCAATTCACTCACCTTCTATGCAATACGATGTAATTGTAATTGGCTCGGGACCTGGTGGCTATGTAGCGGCTATCCGTGCCGCTCAATTAGGCTTAAAAACCGCCCTGATAGAAAAGTACAACACGCTCGGAGGCACTTGCCTCAATGTAGGGTGTATTCCTTCAAAAGCACTTTTAGATTCTTCCGAACACTTCTACAATGCCACGCATACTTTTGCCCAACACGGCATCAAGGTAAAAGGGGTAGAAATAGATTTCAAGCAGATGATACAAAGAAAAGCCGATGTCGTGAAAATGACCTGCGATGGCGTAAAATTCTTAATGGATAAAAATAAAATAACGGTCTTCACAGGAGTTGGTTCTTTTGTAGATAAAAATACTATCAAAATCACCAAAGCCGATGGCACAAGCGAGCAAATCACAGGCAAAAACATCATCATTGCCACTGGCTCAAAACCTGCTACTTTACCCAATGTAAGCATTGACAAAAAACGCATCATTACCTCTACCGAAGCATTGAGTTTAGAAAAACAACCTAAGTCAATGATTGTCATTGGGGCGGGTGTCATCGGGGCTGAACTTGGCTCGGTCTATGCTCGGATAGGCACGAAAGTAACAATGATTGAGTATGCCTCCTCAATGATACCCACTATGGACAGCACAATGGGCAAAGAACTTTTCAAGGCTACCAAAAAATTGGGTATTGATTTTTACTTTAATCATAAAGTTACTTCCGTTGAAAATACAGGCAAGGAAGTTGTCGTGAAAGCCGATAATCCCAAAGGCGAAAGCCAAGAGTTCAGAGCCGAATACTGCCTGATTTCTATTGGCAGAAAACCCTACACCGAAGGTTTGGGCTTGGAAAATATTGGCTTAAAAACCGACGAACGAGGCAGAATTCCTGTTGATAAACACTTAGAGACTGCTGTAAAAGGCGTTTATGCCGTTGGTGATGTAGTAGTTGGGGCAATGCTTGCTCACAAAGCCGAAGAAGAAGGTATTTTTGTTGCCGAAACTATCGCAGGACAAAAACCACATATCAATTACTTACTCATTCCAAACGTAGTTTATACTTGGCCCGAGGTGGCTGGTGTCGGTTATACCGAAGAAGAACTTAAACAAAAAGGTATTCCTTACAAAGTAGGGCAATTCCCGTACCGAGCTTTGGGCAGAGCCAGAGCCAGTATGGACATTGATGGACTTGTAAAAGTGCTTGCTCACAAAGATACTGACGAAATTTTGGGTATGCACATCATAGGAGCAAGAGCCGCCGATATGATAGCCGTAGGCGTTACGGCAATGGAATTTAGAGCATCAGCCGAAGACATTGCTCGCCAAAGTCACGCACACCCTACCTATATGGAAGCCGTAAAAGAAGCCTGCCTTGCCGCTACAGGCAATAGGGCTATGCACATTTAATTTTCAGTTATCAATGAACAATTATCAGTGAGCAGTGAGCAATTACTATTGTTCATTGTTCTTGTTATCGGCAAGTGTAAAACGACAGTGCAACCATTGAACAGACAATTAAAAATTGAACATTAACACAAGGACAAACCATTTTGACAGTTGGACAACATATAGACTATATTTCAAGCGGACAGCGAGTAAGCCGATACTCATTGCCGACCCTGTGTTTTTTATTTTTTTTCCACCCGCATTTTTTATACTCAATCAAAAGTGGTTTTTAGTAAAACTTTAAATCTACGACTACAAAAAGTCCCTTTCTCCTTTGGAGAAAGGGATTTAGGGATTGAGGTTTAACAAAAACCAATTATTTTTGAGTATAAAAACAATTTTAGCCAGCACGCAAGTGGCACATTTGGCTTTGCCCCACCCCGCAAGCCAACCCTTCGGCAAATGCGAAGCATTCGCGAACACCACTGAAAATCAAAAACCAGTGAGCAATGCCAAAAGAGCCATTTTTTGCCAACGCACCGACAGATGAACGTGATTAAAAATTAACTTTGACCGATATAAATTTTAGATGATTAACGAGCAACAAATAGAAAATAGTTTGATAATCAAACTGACTGACCTGAAATATACGCACAGGGCAGACATTCGGGACAGGGCTTCGCTGGAAAAGAATTTCCGTGAGAAGTTTCAAGCCTTGAAT
>Ga0272446_1003175_pt1 | contig 21199 bp, 22 predicted proteins | sample YNPCB0061_FD_194587 | JGI IMG/M metagenome (GOLD analysis project Ga0272446, IMG submission 194587) | Hot spring microbial mat communities from Yellowstone National Park, WY, United States - YNP-CB-006-1 | ecosystem: Environmental > Aquatic > Thermal springs > Hot (42-90C) > Sediment | place...
GTACGGTCCGGGGGTGGCGCTCATGTAGATCGCCTGGTGGACGGTCGCCTCGAACTCCTCGAACGTGAGCGGCCGGTTGTCGAGCGCGGACGGCAGCCGGAACCCGAAGTCGACGAGGATCTCCTTCCGCGTCCGGTCGTTCTTGTACATCCCCACGACCTGGGGGATCGTCATGTGGCTCTCGTCGACGACGAGCAGCCAGTCGGGCGGAAAGTAGTCGAGCAGCGTCCAGGGCCGCGAGCCGGGCTCGCGCCGCGAGAGGTGGCGCGAGTAGTTCTCCACCCCGCTGCAGTAGCCGAGCTCGCGCATCATCTCGAGGTCGAATGTCGTCCGCTGGCGCAGGCGCGCCGCCTCGAGCGCCCGACCGGCGGCCTCGAGCTCGGCGACTCGCTCCTCCATCTCGCGCTCGATGTCGACGAGGGCGAGGGCGAGCTTGTCGGCCGGGGTCACGAAGTGCGTCGCCGGGTAGACGTTCAGCTCCCGGCGCTCGGCGAGGAGCTCGCCGGTCAGGGGGTCGATCTCGGTGATCCGCTCGATCTCGTCGCCGAAGAACTCGACCCGCACGATCCGGTCGTCCGAGGCCGGTCCGATCTCGAGCGTGTCACCGCGGACCCGGAACCGGGAGCGGGCGAGGGCGGCGTCGTTGCGCTGGTACTGGAGATCGACCAGATGACGGAGGACGGCGTCGCGCCGGTACTGGCCGCCGACCCGGAGGCGGAGCACGGTCGCCCCGTAGTCGACCGGCGCGCCGAGGCCGTAGATGCACGAGACGGAGGCGACGATGATCACGTCCCGCCGCTCGAAGAGGGCGTGCGTCGCGGCGTGGCGGAGCTTGTCGATCTCCTCGTTCCGGCTCGAGTCCTTCTCGATGTACGTGTCGCTCCGGGGCAGGTACGCCTCGGGCTGGTAGTAGTCGAAGTAGCTGACGAAATACTCGACCGCGTTGTCCGGGAAGAACTCGCGAAACTCGGCGTAGAGCTGCGCGGCGAGCGTCTTGTTGTGGGCCAGGACGAGCGTCGGGCGGTTGTGCCGGGCGATCGCCTGGGCGATCGTGTAGGTCTTCCCCGTCCCGGTCGCGCCGAGCAGGGTCTGGTGGCGCAGCCCGCGGGCCAGCCCGTCGGCGAGCTTCTCGATCGCCTGGGGTTGGTCGCCGGTCGGTTCGAAGGGGGCGACAAGCCTGAAGTCGGTCATTCGTATCCCGAAGGATACACGCGCCGATGGAAACCGAACGGACGTTCTACGGCCGGCGGTCGAGGTCCAGTCGATCGGGCGCGGGCGACCCGGCTGCCGAGACCCGCTCCTGGTGCCGGCGCAGGGCCTCCTCGAGGGCCGCGGCGACCCGCCGTTCGGCCTCTTCCGGCGGACCGCTCGTGTCGATCACCCGGCTCGCCGCGGACGCGAGGCGCTCGACGAGGTCGCCCTGGGCGGCGATCCGCTGCTCCGCGTCGGCGACCGCCATCCCCCGCCCGACGAGCCGGGCGCGCTGCTCCTCCGGCGAGCAGGTGACGAGCCAGACCTCGTCGCACTCGCGGGCATACCCGGCCTCGACGAGCTTGATCGCCTCGATCACGACGACCGGGGCGCCGGCCGCCTCGGCGCCCGTGACCGCCGCGACGAGCCGCGGCCGGACGGCGGGATGGACGATCGCCTCGAGATCCGCCAGGGCGGCCGGATCGGCGAACACGAGTCGACCGAGCGCGGCCCGGTCGAGCGAGCCGTCAGGCCGCCGGAAGCGGTCCCCGAACCGGGCGACGATCGCCGCCATGGCCGGCTCGCCCGGCCGGGTCACCTCGCGGGCGAGCGCGTCGGCGTCGACGACGACGGCGCCGCGGGCGGCGAGCCAGCCGGCGACGGTCGACTTCCCGCAGCCGATCGGACCGGTCAGGCCGATCCGAAGCGGCCGGCGCGCAGGCGGCCGACCGGCGGCCGGGAGGCGGGCGGGCGCGTGGGCGGCGGGCAGGCGGCGGCCGCTCACGGCGCGCGCTCCTCGAGCTCGAGCCACGCCTCCTCGGCCGCGGCGAGCGCCTGCTCGACGTCGGCGAGCTCGCTCGTGACCCGGCGCAGCTCGACGAAGTTCGCGGCCACCGACGGGTTGGCCAGGGCGAGCTCGAGGTGGCTCTTGCGCAGGCCGAGCCGGGCCAGGTCGGCATCGACGATCGCCTTCTGGCGCCGGTAGGCATCCTTGGAGAGCTTCGGCCGGGCGGCCGGGCGGGCGCGGGGGGCGGGCCGGGAGGCGGTCGCCGGGCGGTCGGCCGACGAGGGCGCCCGGCCCTCGGCCGACGAGGGCGCCTGGCGATCGGCCGACGATCGTGCCCGAGAGGCGACGGGGCCGGGCTGGGCGAGCGAGCCGCCGGGCCGGCCGGCCGCACCGGCGCCCCCCCGACCCCCGTGGAGCCGCTGCGCCTCGGCGGCGATCGCGCCCTCGACCGTCCAGCCCTCGGCGAGCGCCGCCCGCCAGGCCCGGTAGCCGCCGTCGAACGGGGCGGCCAGGCCGTGGTCGACGACCCACAGCCGGTCGCACAGCGTCTCGAGCAGGCGCCGGTCGTGGCTCACGACGAGCACGGTCGCCCCGGACTCGCGCAGGAACGCCTCGAGGGCCTCGCGGGCCTCGATGTCGAGGTGGTTCGTCGGCTCGTCGAGCAGGAGCAGGTTCGAGGGCAGGATCCCCAGCAGCGCCAGCTCGAGGCGCGAGCGCTCGCCGCCGGAGAGCGTCCGTACCTCCTTGAGGACGTCGTCGCCACGGAAGAGGAAGCGGGCGAGGTAGCTCCGCGCCTCGCCCTGGCTGATCGGCAGCGCGCTCGTCAGCGCCTCGAGCACGGTCGTGCCCGGGATCGCCGCCGCGCGAAGCTGGGCGAGGTAGCCGATCTGGACGCCGCCGCCGAGGCTGAGCTGCCCGTCGAGCGGGGCGAGGTCGCCGGCGATCGTGCGCAGGAGGGTCGTCTTGCCCGCCCCGTTCGGCCCCACGATCCCGATCCGTTCGCCCCGCTGGGCGACGAGCCAGGGCGCGCGGGCGACCCGGACCGGCTGGCCGGGGACAGGGGCGCCGGCCGTGCCGGAAACGCCGGCCATGCCGGAGGCGCCGGCCGTGCCCGGGACGCCGGCCGTGCCGGGAGCACCGACATCCCTGGGGACAGCGTGCCCTGCCCGGGCCGGGTAACCGACGACGAGGTCCTCGACCTGGACGACGACCGTCGCCGAGCGCCCGGGCCCGGCCCCCAGGAGCGAGCTCGTCGGGAGGGCGAGCCGGCGCCGGGCCTTCGGCGTCTCGACCTCCTCGGCGGTCAGCCGGGCGAGGCGGGCCTCGTGCTCGTGCATCTTGCTGTAGTTGCGGTGGCTCCGGTAGCGCTGGATCAGCTCGCGCTCGTGGGCGACCCGCTCGGCGTGGCTGGCACCCTCCCTGAGCGCCCGCTCGTCGCGCTCGAGGCGCTGGCGGTGGTAGGCCGAGTAGTCGCCCCGGAAGACCGTCAGGCGACGGTCGCGGAGCTCCCAGATCCGGTTCACGGTCGCATCGAGGAAGGCCCGGTCGTGGGAAGCGACGAGGAGCGCCCCGGTCCGGCGACGGACGTGCTCCTCGGTCCACTCGAGCGCGTCGAGATCGAGGTGGTTGGTCGGCTCGTCGAGCAGGAGGAGGTCCGGATCGGCGACGAGGAGCCGGGCGAGGGCGGCGCGCGTCTGCTCGCCGCCCGAGAGCGAGCGCGGCGGTCGACCCCAGTCGGCCCGGGCGAAGCCGAGCCCGGAGAGCGCCTCCTCGACCCGCTGGTCGAGGCTGTAGCCGCCGAGCGCCTCGAACCGGTGCTGGAGCTCCTCGTAGCGCGGCTCGGTCACCCGGTGCGCCCGCTCGAGCTCGGCCAGCTCGAGCTCGAGCTCCTCGAGCCCGCCGGCGCCGCTCCGGACAGCGGTCCGCAGGTCCGGGGCGGCCATGAAGGCCGGGTCGAAGTGGGCCTCCTGCGAGAGGAGTCCGATCGTCAGGCCGCGCCGGCGCTGAACGACGCCGCGGTCCGGCTCGTCCACCCCGGCCGCGAGCCGGAGGAGGGTCGTCTTGCCCGCCCCGTTCGGGCCGACGAGCCCGATCCGGTCGGCGGCCGCGATCGAGGCCTCGATCCGGTCGAGGATGACGAATGTCCCGATCTCGCGGACGACGCCCGAGAAGCGCAGGATCGACACGCTCAGCCCACCGCCGCCGCGGCCGTGGGTCGGACACGCGGCTCGTGCGGCTCGCGCGCCGACGGACGCGGAGTGCGCGCCGACCGACGGGCCTCCGGCCGGGCGGCCCGCGGCAGCCGCTGGCACCACGGGCAGACGTGGCTCGCCCGGGCCGCGATCACGAGGCGGCGGATCGGCCGCCCGCAGCGCAGGCAGGGCCGGCCGGTCCGCTGGTAGACCGCGAGCTGGCCCTGCATCGTTCCGTCGCCCATCGGCCCGGTGTAGTCGCGGACCGAGCTGCCCCGCCGCTCGACCGCCTCGGCGAGGACCGAGCGGATCGCCTCGTGGAGCCGGCGCTCGTCGGGCGGGCGGAGCGAGTTCGCCGGCCGGAGCGGGTGGAGCCGCGCCCGCCAGAGCGCCTCGTCGGCGTAGATGTTGCCGATCCCGGCGATGAACGACTGGTCGAGCAGGAGCGGCTTCAGCCGGCCGCGCCGAGCCCGCAGCCGGTCCCGGAACGCCCGGAGGGTGAACGACGGCTCGAGCGGCTCGGGTCCATGGCGCGCGAAGAGCGGCCCTCCCCCGCCCGGCTCGACCAGTTCGCCGGTCCGCGGGTCGCGCTCGTAGAGCCCGACCCGGCCGAACTTCCGGGTGTCGCTGAAGCGGACCTCGCGCCCGTCGTCGAGCCGGACGGCGAGCCGGAGGTGGTCGTCGTCGGAGGCTGTCGCCGGCACGACGGAGAGCCGTCCGGTCATCTTCAGGTGGATCGCCAGGGCCGCCCCTTCGGAGAGCTCGACGACGATCAGCTTGCCCCGCCGCCCGACCCGCTCGATCGTCCGCCCGGCGACCGCGGCGGCGAACCCGTCCGGGTCGTGGGTCCGGAGCGTCCGCGGCCACGTGCAGCGGGCACCGGCGATCGTCGCCCCGAGGACCAGGGCGCGGAGGTCGCGGGCGACCGTCTCGACTTCGGGCAGTTCGGGCATCGAGCCGTGGTCAGGAGCCCGTGGCGGCCCGGGCCTGCTCGCCCGCCCGCACGCCAGCTCCCTCGCCCGCCTGCTCGCCCGCCCCCTCGCCCCGGGGCGCCTCCTCGAGCTCGGCGTCGGCGGCGGCGAGCGTCGCGTCCTCGCGGGTGAGCGGGGTCATCGACTCCCAGTCGTCGCCGACCTTGATGTCGACCGTGAGCGGGACGTCGAGCGGCAGGGCGGTCTCCATCGTCGAGCGCACGACCGGGGCGAGCCGGTCGAGCTCGTCGCGCGGCACCTCGAGCAGGAGCTCGTCGTGGACCTGGAGCAGGAGGCGGGCCCGGAAGCCCTCGTCGCGCAGCCGGGCCGCGAGCCGGATCATCGCGATCTTGATGATGTCGGCCGCGGTCCCCTGGATCGGCATGTTGATCGCCATCCGCTCGCCGGCGGCGCGGAGGGTCGGGTTGCGGGCCGCGAGCTCGGGGATCGAGCGCTTCCGGCCGAGGAGCGTCGTCACGTACCCCTGCTGGCGGGCCAGCTCCTTGATGTGGAGCATGTAGTAGCTGATCCCCGAGTAGGTCGCGAAGTAGTTGTTGATGAATTCCTGCGCCTCCTGGCGGGAGATCCCGGCCCGCGAGGAGAGCCCGAAATCGCTCATCCCGTAGGCGATCCCGAAGTTCACCATCTTGGCCATCGAGCGCTCGTCGGGAGTGACCTCCTCGGGCGCCTTGTGCAGGACCCGGGCGGCCGTCTCGCGGTGGATGTCGGCGCCGCGGGCGAACGCGTCCCGGAGGTGCTCGTCGCCCGAGACGTGGGCGAGGATCCGCAGCTCGATCTGCGAGTAGTCCGCGGCGAGGAGCGTCAGCTCCGGGCTGCCGGCCACGAAGGCGCGCCGGATCCGCCGCCCGAGCGGGGTCCGGATCGGGATGTTCTGGAGGTTCGGGTCCGAGGACGAGAGTCGGCCGGTCGCCGCCACCGCCTGGTGGAAGGTCGTGTGCAGCCGGCCGTCCGGCCCGATCAGGTTCGGGAGCGCCTCGACGTACGTGCTCCGAAGCTTCGTGTACATCCGCCAGTCGAGCAGCCGCTCGATCATCGGGTGGGCGCCCCGGAGCTCCTCGAGCACCGAGGCGTCGGTCGAGTAGCCGGTCTTCGTCTTCTTCCCCCTGGGCAGGTTCAGCTCGGTGAACAGGACCTGCTCGAGCTGCTTCGGGCTGCCGAGGTTGAACTCGTGGCCGACCGAGGCGTAGATCTCCGCCTCGAGGCGGGCGATCTCGGCCCCGAACTCGCGGTCGAGGGCGGCCAGGGCGGGAAGGTCGATCGCCACCCCGGTCGCCTCCATCCGGGCGAGGACCGGGATGAGCGGCAGCTCGATCTCCTCGAACAGCCGGGTCAGCCCCTCCCGCTCGAGAGCGGCGGCGAGCGGCTCGCGGACGGCGAGCGCACCGAGCGCCTCGAGGCCGGCCCGGTCGGCGGGAGTCAGCTCGGCCGCCGGCGGGATGATCAGGTCGAGCTGCTCGGCGACGACGTCGGCGATCGTCTGGCTGCGCAGCGACGCGTTCAGCAGGTAGGCCGCGATCTGGGTGTCGAAGGCGACCGGGAGCGGCTCGCTGTCCGGAACGGCGGCGAAGCGCGCCACGAGGAGCGGCTTGATCTCGTGGCCGACGAGCCGGATCCCCGTCCGGGCAAGGAGCTCGCGCACGGCGGCCGCGGCCTCGGGACCTTCGGCGACGACCGTCCGACCGTCCGGTCCGGCGACGGCGAGGGCGAGGGCCGAGCCACGGAGCGGGCGGGGGTCGTCGAGGACGAGCGCCGCGCCGGCGACCGGGAGACCGGCCAGCCACGGCCCGAGCGCCTCGACCCCGGCAGGTCCGATCCGCTCGAGGCGGCCCGGGTCGGCGATCGCCGCGCCGAGGGCGGCGCGCAGGTCGCCCGGGGGCGGCGGGGCAGCGGCCGGGGTCGGGCCGGGGGCGGCGACGCCCGGAGCACCGCCCGGGGCACCTCCCGGCCCACCGCCCGGGGCACCTCCCGGCCCAGTCACGAGGCCGAAGTCGAGCGTCAGCTGGAGCCCGCTCCCCTCCCCGACGAGCGAGGTCGGGCGAGCCGGCGCCGGCGGGCGAGCCGGCGCCGGCGGGCGAGCCGGCGTGGGACGGCCGGTTCCCGGGCCCGCAGCTTCGGCCGCGGGGCCGGCAGCTCCGCCCGCCGGGCCGGCAGCTCCGGCCGCGGGACCCGCGACCCGCGCCGCCGGGAACGATTCGTCCGCCCGCAGCGCCCCGAGGGCCGCGGCGGTCTCCTCGGCCCGCTCGCCGTGGACCGGCGGCAGGCGCTCGATCAGCGAGCGGAACTCGTACTCGCGGAAGAGCCGGATCACCGCCTCGCGGTCGTAGTCGCGCAGGCGGGCCGCCTCGAGATCGAGCCGGACCGGGACATCGCGCACGATCCGGAGCAGCTCGCGGCTCTCGAGGACGCGCTCCCGGGCCTCGACAAGCGCCGCCCGGAGCCGTTCCGGGGTCACCTCGTCGACCCGCTCGAAGAGCGCGTCGAGGCTGCCGAACTGGGCGATCAGCTTCGCCGCCGTCTTCTCGCCCACCCCGGGGACGCCCGGGATGTTGTCGGTCGGGTCGCCCTTGAGCGCCTTGAAGTCGACCATCTGGGACGGCTCGAGCCCGTAGCGCTCGCGGATCCGCTGCGGGTCGTAGATCACGGTGTTCTGGACGCCCGAGCGGGTCGTCATCAGGCGGGTCCGCTCGGTGACGAGCTGGAGCATGTCGAGATCGCCGGTCACGATCGTCGTGTCGAGCCCGAGCCGCTCGGCCTCGACGGTCAGCGTCCCGATCACGTCGTCCGCCTCGAACCCGGCCACCTCGTAGATCGGGATCTGGAGCGCCTTGACCACCTCGCGGACCTTCGGGAACTGGTCGCGCAGGTCGTCGGGCATCCGCTGGCGGGTCGCCTTGTACTCGGCGTAGCGCTCGTGGCGGAAGGTCGGCTCGGCGAGGTCGAAGGCGACCGCGACGTAGTCGGGCCGGATGTCCTGGAAGCCGCGGAGCATGATCGTGCAGAAGCCGAAGACGGCGTTGACCAGCTCGCCCTTCGAGGTCGTCAGGGGCGGGAGGGCGAAGTAGCCGCGGTAGATCAGCCCGTTGCCGTCGAGCAGCATCAGGCGCTCGGCGGGCGGGGCCTCCGGGGCGTGTTCGGACGAGGCGCTGGTCATCATCCCCAGTGTACCCGTCCGCCGGCTCGTTCCCGGGCCGGGCCGGGGGCCCGTCGCACCCCGGCGGGCGACGGCCCGGGGCCCTGTCGCGCCCCGGCCGGCGACGCCCCGACCGTCGGCCGCCCTTCGGCCGCCCCCGGCGTCGTCCGGATCAGCCGGGCACGATGTGCGTGCCGGCCCGGCCGAGGAGCGCCAGGCCGAGGTTCTCCGGGCTCGAGATCACCGCCTCGCCGCCACCGCGCTCGAGGAAGTCGATGCAGGCCTCGATCTTGGGCGCCATGCTGCCGGGCGCGAAGTGGACGCCTTCGGCGAGGTAGCGCCTCGCCTCGCTCACGGTCAGCCGGTCGACCCAGCGCTGGCCGGGACGCCCCCAGTCGAGGGCGACCCGCTCGACCGCGGTGCTGATCACGAACACGTCGGCCCCGATGACCGAGGCGAGGAGCGCCGAGGCGTGGTCCTTGTCGATCACGGCCGCGACGCCCTGGAGCCGGCCGTGCTCGTCGGCGACGACCGGGATCCCGCCCCCGCCGACGGTGATCACGACGAAGCCGCGCTCGAGGAGCGCCGCCACGGCCGCCTGCTCGACGATCCGCAGCGGCCGGGGGGAGGCGACGACCCGGCGCCAGCCGCGACCCGCGTCCTCCCGGACGACCCAGCCGTCCTCGTCGCGCCGGCGGGCCGCGGTCGCCTCGTCCATGAACGAGCCGATCGGCTTCGACGGCGCGTCGAACGCCGGGTCGGCCGGGTCGACCTCGACCTGGGTGACGACCGTCACCGCCTGGCGGTCGATCCCGAGCCGGCGGAAGGCGTTGCCCAGGTTCTGCTGGAGCTCGTAGCCGATCGAGCCCTGGGTCTCCGCGTCGCACACGTCGAGCGGCACCTCCGGGAGCTCGCCGGCCGCGAGCTCGGAGCGGCGCAGGACGAAGCCGACCTGCGGCCCGTTGCCGTGTCCGATCGCGACCCGCCAGCCGTCGCGCACGATCGGCGCGATCCGCGCGCTCGTCTCGGCGAGCGCACGGTACTGGTCGGACTCCGAGAGGTGGCGTGAATCCTTGATCAGCGAGTTCCCGCCGATCGCGATCACCAGGGTCCGGTCCGTCGTTCGTCCTCCCGCGGTCTGCGCATCCCCGCGTCCTCCCGCAGGTCGGTGCGCCCGCGACGAACGATCGCCGCCCGGGAGGGGGGCGTCAAGGTCCGACGGGCACCCTGGTGGTCGACGGGCACCCTGGTGGTCGCCGGGCGCCCGATCAGGTCCTGGCGAGCCGGCGGGCCCCCCAGCGCAGGACGAACAACCCGATCCCGGCGACGAGGAGGAGCGTCGCGATCAGCGGCAGGGGCGGCGCGCCGGCGGCCTCGGCGGCCCGTCCGGCCGCTTCCTGCGTCGACGGCTGGGCGGTGAGCCGTCGAGCCCCCTCGGATGGCGCGGGTGCGGGCGCCACGGGGGCGGCAACCGCGGCGGAGGGGGCCGGCTCGCTCCCGGCCGGGGCCGGCTCTGCCGTCGGGGCGGTCCCGAGCGCACCAGCCGGGCCGAGCGGCGCGACGGCCGGCGGGCCCTCGCTCGGCACCTCGCTCGGCACGCCCGCCCCCTCGCTCGGCGCCGCCTCGACCCCCGCCAGCGGGGCGACCTTGTCGGCCGCCGACTCCGTCGGCGCTCCGCCCGCCATCGGCGCCGGCGCGGACGCGGATCCCGACAGGGACCCGGGCACGGTGGCCAGCAGCAGGACGGCGATCCCGATCGTCACCAGGCCCGCAGCGAGCGGCTGGGTGAAGGCGAACCGGGGACCCGCCAGCGGGACGAGCAGGCGGCGCCAGCCGCGGGGGCGGAGCCGGGCCGCGTCGTCGGCAGTCAGCCGGAAGTCGCGCCGCCGCCTCGGGGCGGGCAGGCTGGCCGTGGCGGCGCGGATCAGCCGGAGTTCCTCGACCAGCCGGGCGCAGTCGGGGCACGAGCGGACGAGCTCCTCGGCGGCGACGCGCTCGGGCTCGGGCAGGTCGCCGGCTGCGTACGCGACGAGCCACAGCTCGTCGTGGTCGGCATGTCCGGCTGAAGGTTCGTTCACGGCCATCTGACGAGATCAGCCCCTGAAGAGTTCCATCCGGTCCCTGAGCAGGGCCCGAAGAGCAAGCCGGCCGCGGTGGATGCGCGACTTGACGGTGCCGAGCGAGACCCCGGTCAGGTCGGCGATCTCGGCGTAGTCGTAGCCCTCGACGTCGAACAGGACGATCGCCGTCCGCTGGTCGTCGCCGATCCGGGCGAGCGCCTGGGCCAGGGCCCGCGTCCGCTCGACCGCGACCGCGACCTGCTCGGGATCGCTCTCCTCGCCCGCCGGCGGCTGCCAGGCCTCGTCCTCGAGCTCGGGGTAGGGCTGGACCGGCCGCCGTTTCCGGGCGCGCTGGGCGTCCATCGCGGCATTGATCGCGATCCTGCTCAGCCAGCTCCGGACGCTCCCGCCGCGGAACGAGCCAAGGTTCCGGTAGGCGGAGAAGAACGCCTCCTGGACCGCGTCGGAGGCCTGGTCGGGGTCGGGCACCATCCGCACGACGAGCCCGAAGAGCTGGTCCTGGTAGCACTCGACGAGCCGGTTGAAGGCGTCGAGGTCACCGGTGCGTGCGCGCTCGAGAAGCTCGAGGTCGCGCCGCTGGACGGGGTCGTCGGCGACCGGGGCCGGGCGAAGGTCGTCCGCAGCGATCGGCGCGGTCCTCCGAAAGGGGTGGGCGGAAGCGGGGCGAGTCTAGCATGGCGCCCGACCGGCACGGAACGGTACGATGGCGACGAGCCCCCGACCGGTTCGAGGCTCCTCTCCGGCGCCGAAGTGGCGGAACTGGCAGACGCGACGGTCTCAAACACCGTTTCCCGCAAGGGAGTGCGGGTTCGATCCCCGCCTTCGGCACCACCGTTTCCCGCACGAACCGGCCGTTTGTTCTACAGCCGAACGGTGGCTCGGACGATTGACGGTAGCATCGCGGTAGCAACAGGCGTACACTGACGGACAAGCGCGACGGCCCCCGGCAAGGGACCGGAGGCCGTCAGGGTCGCGCTCCTGCTAGGGAGGACGCCACCGTGGCCGATTCTACCAGCCGTCGCACCCGCCGGCGATCGCCCGGCGAGGGAAGCGTCTACCGGGTCGGGACGCGCTGGCGCGGGGCCGTCGCCTGGACCGAACCTGACGGCACGCGGGCCCGCCGGATCGTCACCGGCGCCACCGCCGCCGAGGTGCGCGACAAGCTCGACGCGCTCCGGCGTGACCTTCGCCTCGGCACCCTGACGCCCTCCGGACCGACGATCACCGTCGCGGATTACCTGACGGCATGGGTCGAGCGGGACCGGGGCCGGGTCCGGCCGGCCACTTGGCTACAGCGCGAGCTTCACGTCCGCGCCTACCTCGTCCCCGCCCTCGGCCGCCTGGCGCTCGCGCGCCTGACGGCGGCCGATGTCGAGCGCGCCCTTGCCGGGTTCATCGCGCACGGCCGGCCCGTCAGGGCCGATGAGGGACGCCGTGGCCGCCAGGCGCACGCGCCAGTCTCTCCGCTCACCGCCCGCCACGTCCGGGCGACGCTTCGGCGGGCGCTCGCGGATGCCGCCCGGGACGGGCTCGTGGGCCGAAACGCGGCCGCCGACGCCCGCCCGCCCTACGTGCCGCATCGCCCGGTGGCCTACCTCGCCGCGCCGGATGTTCGGCGCCTGCTCGACGCGACAGCCGACGACGCGCTCGGGCCGCTCTACGCCCTCGCGGCGACGACCGGGCTCCGGCTCGGCGAGCTGCTCGGGCTCGCCTGGTCGGACATCGTGGACGGGACGCTCACCGTCCGCCGATCGTTCGCCCGGGCGGTCGGGGGCGGCTGGGCGCTGGCCCAGCCGAAGAGCGCCCGCTCCCGGCGCACGATCCCGCTCCCGGCCCTCGCCCGCGACGCGCTCGACCGCCAGCGGGAGCGCCAGGAGGCGGCCCGGGCTGCGGCCGGCTCGGCGTGGCAGGACCAGGCCGCGCTCGTCTTCACCGACGCGATCGGCCGGCCGCTGCGCCCTGAGCGCGTCTCGGCCGCCTTCCAGCGCACCCGTCAAGCCGCCGGCATCCCGCGGGTCCGGTTCCACGACCTCCGCCACAGCGCGGCGACGCTCATGCTCGCGGAGGGTATCCCGCTCGCGGTCATCTCCGAATGGCTCGGCCATGCCGGGATCGCCATTACTGCCGCCCACTACGCCGCGGTCGTCCCGGAGCTGCGCCGCGAGGCCGCCGACGCGATGGATCGCGCCCTCGGCCGACGATGATGCTCTCCGCCGCCGACTGGGAACGCTGGCACGCCGAGGCCGTCGCCGCGATCGACGGCGGCCGGTTCACCGTGACCGGGATCGTCGGAAGCTGGCGGCAGCTCGCCCGCCCGCTCGCGCTCCGGATCGCGAACGCGGCGGCGACGACGGGCGCCGGGGAGGCGGTCGTGACCGGCGACGACGGGCGCCCGTATCTGCTCGCGCCGGCGCCGCCGCTCGGCGTCGTCAGCCTGCGCATCGAGAACGAGTGGGCGGTCGTCGAGCCGGGCGGGACCCGGTATCGCGTGTTCGACCCCCTCGACGGCACCCGTCGCGGCGTCAGCTATCACCACGTCGCCGGCTACCGGCGCCGAGCCCCAGGCCGGCGGGCGGAGTGGCGCCGGAGCGGGCCGCAACCGCACGCGATCGCGCGGGCGCTGGCGGTGCGGGGGCTAATGGAGACGGGACTATCGCACGGCGCGGCGCTGCGAACGTGGGTGCAGTGGCCCGAGGCCGACCCGCCACCGACCATCCGGGAGACCGTCGAGCGGATGGCGCGTCGGCCGCCGGGTCACCGCCATCTTCCCCAGGCTGAGCGGGACGAGCGAGCCGAGGATCGCGGCATCTGGACGGCATGGGAGCGCGGGCTCCACCGCGAGCACCGGCGCATCTGGGAAGAGGTCGGCGTCGAAATCGGGATGCTCGCGTTCTAGCCCGAGTTTCTTCCGTCGCGTAGACATCGCGGCCCGCGATAGCGTGCCGTCATGGCTACGAACCGCCCCCAGCTCCGAGGACTTGATCTCCGAGCCGAGCGCGTCCGGCGCGGCATGACGCAGGCCGACGTCGCCGCGCGCCTCGGCGTCAGCCGGACCAGGATTACCGCCGTCGAGGCCGCCTGGCGCCCGCCCGCATCGTTCATCCGGCGCTACCTCGCCGCGCTCGACGCCGAGCCCGAGCGATGATCCCTGAGGCCGAGGGCCAGGTCCGCGCGGCCGTCGAGGCGCTCGCCGAGGCGCTGCTCGCGGCGCTGCGCGCCGAGGCGGCGCAGGCCACGGCCGGCCCCGATCGGCTGCTCAGCATCGAGGAGGCGGCGCAGGCGCTCGGGATCGGGCGCTCGCGGCTCTACGACGAGCTGGCAGCGGGCCGGTTGCGGAGCGTGAAGCTCGGCCGCCGGCGGCTCGTGCCGTCGAGCGCGATCCGAGAGTTCACCGAGGCCGACCGTGCCCGCTCGTGACCGGCTCGACCTGCTTCCCGTCTTGACGGCCTACCGGCCACCGAAGCCGGCGCCGGGCCGGATCGCGGCCTGGCTGTTGGCGGCCGGCGTGCGGCTCGTCGAGACACCCGCGGGATGGCGGTACGGCGACTGCCCGACGTGCGGCACATTCGCCGCGCTGACGCTCGACGTGGGCGGCGCGCACTGGCGGTCAGCGTGCGGCTGCTTCGGGCGCCGCCCGCTCGGCGAGCCCGAGGCCGTGGCGCTCTTCCACCGGGTCGCGGGCCATGTTGCCTGACAGCCTGCGGGTCCATGATCGGGCACGCCCGAACGGCTCGGCGGCGCCCGAGGGGCCCGAGCCCGAGTGGACCGGGATCGCGATCACCGGAGCGGATGCGCCAGCGACCGCCGAGCCGGAATGGCCGCCCGCTGACGAGCTGGCCGACATCGAGAGCGACGGATCCGAACCCGCAGTTGCGCCGGCCCTGGCCGACTACCTGGCGCTCGTCGAACAGTTCCTCCGCCGATATGTCGTCTTCCCGTCCGAGCATGAGCCCGTGGCGGTCGCCCTCTGGGTGGCCCATGCATGGCTTGTCGAGCGCTTCGAGTCGAGCCCGATCCTCGCCGTCACGTCCGCCGAGATGAGGTCCGGCAAGACGCGCGTGCTCGACTGCCTGGAGCTGCTCGTGCCGGAGCCGTTCCGGGTCGTCACCCCGTCCGAAGCGGTCGTCTACACCGTCCTCGCCCAGCGGCCACGGCGGACGATGCTGCTCGATGAGGCGGACGCGATCTTCGGCCCCCGGACCGCCGAGCGGTACGAGGGACTCAGGGCGATCCTGAACGCCGGCAACCGCCAGGGGACCCCCGTCCTGCGCGTCAAGCTCGAAGGACGACGCCGCGAGGTGGACGCGTTCGACGTCTTCGGCCCCAAGGCGATCGCGGGGATCGGCAACCTGCCCTCGACCGTCACCGACCGGGCGATCCCGATCCGGATGAAGCGCCGGATGCCCGACGAGCCGATCGCCAAGTTCCGGCGCCGGATCGCGGCGGCCGAGGCGACCAAGATCGGGTTCGCCTGGGCGGGCGTCACACTTGGCACGGATGTAACGGTTCCGGACGAGCTGAACGACCGCGCTGCGGACTCCTGGGAGCCGCTCCTGGCGATCGCCGACGCTGCCGGTGGCTCGTGGCCGACGAGGGCGAGACTCGCCGCCGTTGCGCTCTCGGGTGAGGAAGAAGCGACCATGAGCGTCGGGATGCGCCTGCTTGCGGACATCAAGGAGGCCTTCGGTAACGAGGACCACCTGACGACCGCCGAGCTACTCCGCCGACTCCATGACCTCGAAGATGCCCCCTGGGCGGACTGGTACGGCGCCCCCCTGAGCGGTCGCGGCCTGGCGAAGCTACTTGCGCCCTATCGGGTCGTCCCCCTCCTGCGCCGGGTTCGCGGCGCACCGGCCCGCGGTTACTTCCGGTCCGAGTTCGAGGACGCGTTCCGGCGGTACGTTCCGGAAAGCGTTACAAGCGTTACAAGCGTTACGCCGAGCACAGCCACCGTAACGGATGTAACGGATGTAACGGTTCCCCGGACGCAACTCGACGAACCTGCCCTCGTCCCGTTCTCGGCGCCCGAGCCGAGGACGACGCTCGACTTCGACGCCCCGACGTGTGAGACGTGCGGTCGGCGCAAGCGTGCCGTCGTCGGCCAGGGGGGGCGGTATGTCTGCACATTCCCGCACGGCACCGGCTCGGAGGTGACGGCGTGAACACGATGTCCGTGGCCGCGATCCGCGTCGGCAAGCGGTATCGCCAGCACCTGGGCGACATCGGCGCACTCGCGGCCAGCATCGCCGAGCACGGACTCTTGCACCCGATCGTCGTGACGCCCGAAGGCCTGCTCGTCGCCGGCGAGCGCCGACTGGCCGCCGTCCGTGCGCTCGGCTGGGCGACGGTGCCGGTGACGATCGTCGATCCCGCCGACCTGCTTCGGGCCGAGTCCGACGAGAACACCGTCCGCCAGGACTTCACCCCATCCGAGGCCGTGGCGATCGCGAACGCCCTGCGGCCGGCCGCCGAAGCCGCGGCGCGTGAGCGCCAGCGTGCGGGTGGTGGCATCCCCGGTAGTGGAAAATTGCCACAACCGGAACCCAAGACCCGCGATCGCGTGGCCGCAGCGGTCGGCTTGTCCGGGCGGACGCTCGACAAGGCGGCGGCCGTCGTCGAAGCCGCCGTTGCGGACCCCGAGCTCGGTGACCTGGTCGAGGTGATGGACCGGACCGGCAAGGTGGACGCCGCGTTCCGTGCCCTGAAGCGGCGCCAGAACCGGGCCGCCGTTGCCGCAGCGCCGGCCGTGAGCGGTCACGTCCCCGGCCAGCGGTACGCCTGCATCGTGCTCGACCCGCCGTGGGACCCGTCCGATGAGGGTGACGTCGATCAGATCGGCCGAGCACAGCCGACCTACGCGACGATGCCGCTCGGGGATATCGAAGCGTTGCCGGTGGGCGACGATGCCGCCGACAACTGCCACCTGTACCTGTGGATCACGAACCGCAGCCTGCCGAAGGGATTCGGGCTCCTGAAGGCCTGGGGCTTTCGCTACGTCACGACGATCACGTGGTGCAAGCCCGCTCTCGGCGTCGGCAACTACTTCCGCAACAACACCGAGCATGTCCTGTTCGGCGTTCGTGGCTCGTTGCCCCTGACTGTCCAGAACCTGGGCACCTGGTTCGAGGCACCGCGCGGACCTGACGGCCATTCCTCGAAGCCGGAGGCCTTCTACGACCTTGTCCGCGCCGCCTCGCCTGGGCCAAGAGCGGAATGGTTCGGCCGCCGTGACCGGCCCGGGTTCGTCCAGCGCCTGCCAGCCGTCGAGGCATCCGTGCTCGCGCGGCTCGACACCGCGAGGCGGGCGTCATGAGCGCCCGCCCGGCGACCTCGGCCGACCTGCGCGCGGCGTGCTGGCACGTCGTGCGCGGCGACTTCGACTGGATCGACACGGTGCGCGCCTTGCGCTGGCTGGCGGCGCTCGACGCCGCCGAAGCCGGCGATCCGGCGGCCTGGGTGCGGGTCACGCGGCTCGTCGCCGACCTGGCCGTCGAGAGCGGACCGGACGGCGCCGATCGGCTCGTTGCGCGACGCGAGGTGGCCCGATGAAGCGCCGCTCGCCCGCTGCCCTCGAAGCCTTGGCCGCGATCGGCCGAGCTGACCTGACCGAAGCCTGCGCCTGCGCCGCCTGCCGCGCGCTTGGCGAGGCGATCGACGCGGACCTCGCGGCTCGCCTGGCGGTCCGCCGAGCGGCCCGGATCGTCGATCGAGTCCACGCGCTCGACCGACCGGCGCCGCTGCCGCCGAGGACCGCATCGTGAGGCGCCCGGTCCTGCCGCCCGAAATCACGTGCGGGTGGTGCGGAACGACCTTCACCCGCCCCGAACGACTCGGCCGGCGGCCGACGTTCTGCTCGCGCCGCTGCCGGCGCTTCTGGGCGCGGCGGCTGCCCAGCACGATCGCCTACCGCCGCCGCTTCCGCGCTCGCCAGCCGAAGGCACCCGCCGTGCAGTGCCGGCAGTGCGGCGCGACCGTCCCGCGCCCGCCCGGTCGCCCCGGCCGTCCGCGCCTCACCTGTGACGCCTGCGCCCGATGAGCCGGCCGATGCCACCGATCGCGGCCTGGACCCCGCGCCGCCTGGCCCGTCGCCGCGCGCTCGCGATCGCGCGCGAACAGGCCGCGGCGGCCCGCGACCTCGGCGACCACGTGCTCGAACGCCTGTTCGAACGGCTCGCCCGCGAGCTTGAGCCGCTCGTCGAGCAGGACGCCCGGTGACGACCAGGCCGGGCCCGATCACCCTGGCCGAGCTCGGCCGGCTCTGGCAGGCCCGGGCCGCCGCGCTCGGGCTCGCCCCGGGGGACCCGGACGACGTTCGGTTGGCCGCCTTCCGGCGGCTCGGCCCGCGCTCGTGGGGCCCCTTCCGGCCGGCCGAGGTGGCCGACATCCTGGACGCCCTCGAAGGCCAGGCCCGCCTGCGCCGGCCACGCTACGCCCTGGCGCTCGTGGATGGCCGGCCGGCGATCGTCGTCGACCCGCTCGGCCGAGCGGACAACCTGCGCGCCGTGCTCGCCGACTTCGAGGAGGCCGCCCGCCGGATCGCCGATGAGGCGCTCGTCGCCGCGATCGAGGCCGAGCACGCCCGCGGCCAGAGCTACGGCCACCTGGCCGCCCGGTTCGGGATGAGCGAGCGGACGCTGCACCGCCTGCGCCGCTGCCAAAGAACCGCTGACGCTGACACTGGCGAGCCGGCGAAGCGGGGCGACGATTGTGGAAAGCTCACCGCATGAGGAACAGACCGATGCCCGCCACCGCCCCACCCGTCGAAAGCCGGCTCGCCGCGATCGAGGCTGCCCTTGGCCTGCGCGCCGCCCGCGAAGCCGCCGCCCGTGAGCGTGACCGTCAGGCCGCCGAGACGGCGCTGGCGGCCGCCCGTGCCGCCCGTGCCGCCAACCTGGCCGAGGCCAGGAAGCTCGTCGTGAAGCTCGCCGATGCGGTGGCGCCGCTCGCCGCGCTCGTCGCTCGACTCGATGAGCTGGCCGCCGACGACCGGGCCGAGCGGGCCCGCGAGCGCGACGCCGCCGCGCTGGTCGACCCCGGCGCCTATGTCTCGGGGTCGCTGCCGGGCTGCCCGATCGACGCCCCGGCGCTGGCCCGGACGGTCGAAGCGATGCGCGACGCGATCGAAAGGATCGACCGATGAGCCCGAAGAACGACCCGATCATCGCCCGTCTCGGCGCCCGCGCCGTCGAGCCGGTGAGCTACCAGGAAGTCCCGGCCACCGCCTCGCCCGCCCTGCGCGCCCTGAGCGCCGCGGTGACGGCGCGCGTCGAGACGATGAACGCCTGGAAGAAGGCGCTGCTTCGCGGCGTCATGCCGGACGACGTCGTCCGCTACCGGACCGGCAACAGGCCCGCCGCGAGTATGAGCGACCCCACGATCGACCTCGGCGGCCCGAGCGCGCAGGTGAGCGCCTTCTGGTTGCGGACGGACCACGCCGCCCCCTCGATCCCCGGCGACATCACCTGGACCTCGAAGGTGGCGCTGACGCCGCGCGAGCTGATCGCCGAGACGACCGTCTCGGCCGAGCGCCTGATGGACCTCTTCACGTTCGACCAGATCACGGACGGCGTGCCGACGTTCGGCGAGCGGGCCGACATGAGCCCGATCGTCGTGACCGAGCTGGCCGATGCCATCGCCCGCGCCGAGGCCGTCGCGTTCATCCGCGGCGCGGGCTCGACGACCGATCCGATCGCCGGGCTCGCCTCGAACGCGACGATCACCGCGCAGGCCGCGGGGACGACGCCGTACATCGACGACGCGACCGCCGCCGTGACGTCCCTCCGCGCGCTCGGGCGCTATCCGAACGCGATCCTGATCGGGCCGAGCCTGGCCAGGGTCTGGCGCTCGGCGAAGGCGACCACCGGCGGCTCGTACCTCTTCGACCCGGCGGCGCCGATGTCGATCGACGGCGTGCCGGTCTACGAGCACTACGGCATCCCCGCCGGGGCGAGCACCTACGCGTTCGTCGGGGATTTCTCGCGGGTGGTGATGCTGCATCGCCTGCTTCCGGGCGGCCTGCTCTACCGCGTCGATTGGTCCGACCTCGGCGCGAGCTTTGCGACCGACTCGCGGACGTTCCGGGTCTTCACCAGGTGGGACGCGGCGGTCACGCCGGGCTACGGCCCGAGCATCGTCAAGATCACCGGGATCAACGCACCCTGACCCGCGGCTGGGCCGCCTCGAGCTGCTCGTCCGGCGCGTGAGCGCTCACAACCTGGACGAGTGGCAACGGGCGGCCTGACCGCCATCGGAGGGCTCGATGAAGAAGCTCGACGTCATCCCCGGGACGCGAATGCTCGACCAGGGCGACGAGCCCGCGATCCGCTCGACGAGCCGGCCGCCGTCGCCCCGAGCCTGGCGTGAGCGCCAGCGTCGGCTCGCGCTCGATTACCGCCAGCTCGTCGCCGATATCCTCGGCGAGCGAGAATACCGCCGGAAATAGGGGCGACATCGGCGCTCAGGGGACTCTTTCCGGCCTGCAAAAACGAGCCGGGAGTCCTACCGGATCGAAGATGGGTTGGCGCGGGTCCTGGCGCCGGGGATGCCCCTAAAAAATCGGGTCTTCGCGCGCTCGTCGGCGGGATCGGCCGCAGACGCTCTCGGATAGCCGAGTTCCTCCAAGAAAAGTGCCACAGTGGCACTTTTCTTTCTGGTGCGACCCGATCCCCCCCGCCGTATTTGGCGTCCCGGTCACAGACGCTCGGATAGCCGCCGGTCCAGGGTAGGATGCCGCCGATGAGGTACCCCGAGACGATCGCGGGGGGCGCCGCGTCCGCCGTACTCGCCAGGCGGCCGCTCGGCCTGGCCGAAGCCAGGTACGCGCTGGACCGAATCGGGCGGAACGAGCGGCCGGCGCTGCTCGCCAGGCTGCACCTGGCACCCGAGGCGCTTCGATGCTTCCCCGGCTGGTCCGGGTCGGCTGAGCTGGCGGACCCCCGAGCGCGAGCGCGCGACATCCGAGCCGCCACGGGCCGGCTGGATCGGCCTGGTGGCCACCGATACGTCCGGCCCGCCTTCCGGCCGTCCTGGGCCGTTCTACGCGTCCTGGCGGCTTCCCCACGGCCTGGGGGCGGCCTGGCCGGCGCGGTGTATACCCCCGGCGATCGCACTGCAACAGTGCAACACCCCCCCTTGGGGATGTCGTCGCGGCCGCGGCGGCGGTCAGGTGCGGGGGACCCCGCACCTGCCTTCCGCAGGTCCTGCCGAGTTCCGCGCGTCCCGCGGCCGGGCAGGTGTCCGGCGAGCCGGATGTCGCACCCGGTCCCCGTGACGCTTGTGACGGATGTCCAGCGGTCGAAGGCGAGCTCGCCTGAGCGCTTTCCCGAGCGTTCCGGGCGGCTACCGTCGTCAGCCGGCGAGCGGGGTAGCTCTTCCCGTCCCGGCCAATGATCCGGTCAGGGAACTGTTTCTCGGGAAACAGTTCCTCAGCCTGCTTGGCGGCCTCGTAGGCTTGCCGCAGGCCGATCCCGAGCGCACCGGCGGGGTAGCTCTTCCCGTCCCGGCCACGGACGCGGGCAGGGAGCTGTTTCCCGGGAAACAGCTTCCCGTCGCGGCCACGGACGCGGTCAGGTTCCACATATGTGGAACCTGCCTTCCGCAGGTCCTTTCGGATCGTCTCATCGCTCACCCCGAGCGCCCCGGCGATGGCTCGGTTGCTGTGGTCGGGCGCCAGGGCGACGGTGGGGACAGGCGTTTGAGTTGCTACTCATCGGGTCATGTCCCTAGAGTTGGTGTAACAGCAGAGACAGGCCGACCGACGAGTCGGCCATCGCGGCATCCTTGCGCCGTTGGACCTAACCACCCACGACGGAGGAGGACCGCAATGG
>Ga0272446_1003177_pt1 | contig 21196 bp, 20 predicted proteins | sample YNPCB0061_FD_194587 | JGI IMG/M metagenome (GOLD analysis project Ga0272446, IMG submission 194587) | Hot spring microbial mat communities from Yellowstone National Park, WY, United States - YNP-CB-006-1 | ecosystem: Environmental > Aquatic > Thermal springs > Hot (42-90C) > Sediment | place...
AGGAGCATTCAGATCGAAGCCTGCGGCCCTCCGCCGTTCGAGAGCGGCACAAATGGTCTTCTCAAAAAACTTCCGATCAATCCTCTCTTGATCCGGATCGAAGCTCCAGATTCGGGCGATGATCTGGGAGAGGGGGGAGTAGGAGGCGACAGCCAGCGGCTGCCCGGCGGCTGTGGCCACCACGACGGTTTCGCCTGAAGAGGGATTCCCCTCGATGCGGTCCACGGCACCCGAAAAAATCCACGGGTGCCGGTTGAGGACCGATTTTTCCCGGCCCGGCTTCAGGATGATTCGTCCCGGTTTCACGCCGCTTTTTTCAGTTTGACGGCGCACACCTTGTATTCCGGAATCTTGGCGACCGGATCGAGGGCTGCGTTGGTCAGGCGGTTGGCTGCAGCCAGGGCGAAATGGAAGGGAATGAACACGGTTCCGGCGACAGCCCTCTCCGATATGCTGATCCGGGCCTGAATTTCACCGCGTCGGGATGCCACCGACACCGAATCTCCTTCTTCCAATCCTAACCGAAAGGCATCCTGGGGGGCGATTTCCACGAAACACTCCGGCGCCCGGTCCATCAGACCTTCCGATTTCATCGTCATCGTTCCGGTATGGTATTGGTAAATCACCCGGCCGGTCGTCAGATACATCGGATACTCTTCGTCCGTCTGCTCTGCAGGCGGCCGGTATTCGATGCCGAAAAAGACGCCTTTGCCGATGGGGAACGCATCCTTGTGCAGAATCGGGGTGCCGGGATGTTCGGCATTGGGGCAGGGCCAGTGGAGACCCACCCGATCGATCCGCTCGTAGGTGATGCCGCCATAGGACGGCGTGACCCGGGTAATCTCTCGGAAAATGGCTTCGCTGTTTTCGTAATCCATCGTATAACCGAGCCGTTTGGCGACTTCGGCGATAATCTTCCAGTCGTCCCAGATGTCGCCCGGCGGATCGACGGCTTTTCGGACGCGCTGCACCCTTCGTTCGGTGTTGGAAAACGTGCCGTCTTTTTCCGCAAAACATTTCGATGGAAAAATGACATCGGCCATCCGGGCCGTTTCGGTCATGAAAATATCCTGAACCACCAGAAAATCGAGCTTTGCAATGCTTTTTTCCGCATGGTTGAGATCCGGATCGGAGACCAGCGGATTTTCACCGATGATGTAGAGGGCTTTGAGCTTGCCTTCATGGGCCATCGGGATCATTTCCGTCACCTTGAGACCGGGTTTGTCGGGAAGCCCCAGGACACCCCATGCCTCTTCCATCTTCTTTCTGGCTTCCGGATCGATCACCTTCTGGTAGCCCGTATAGACATCCGGCAGCCCCCCCATGTCGCAGGCGCCCTGAACATTGTTCTGGCCGCGCAGGGGATTCACACCCGTGCCGGGCCGTCCGACCTGACCGCAGAGCATGGCCAGGTTGGCGAGAGATTTGACGTTGTCGGTTCCGCTCGTGTGCTGGGTGATGCCCATGCAATACACGATGGCGGATGCCTTGGATGCGGCATACATCCGGGCGGCATCCCGAATTTCCTTGGCCGGTATTCCGCTGATTTGTTCGACATATTCCGGCGTATATTTTTCGACGACGCGTTTCAGCTCATCGAAACCGACGGTTCTTTCCGTAACGAAGGTTTTATTGTAGAGGTTTTCGGCGATGATGACGTTCATCATGCCGTTGATCCAGACGACATCGGTTCCCAGATTGGGTCTAAGCCATTTGTGGGCGAACGAGGCGATTTTGATGCGTCTCGGATCGACCACAATCAGCCTTGCCCCCCTGCGGGTAACGGCCCGCTTGATGTAGGCGGAAATGACCGGATGGTTTTCCGTCGTGTTGGATCCCGTTACCAGAATGACATCCGCCGTTTCGATGTCGCCAATGCTGTTTGTCATGGCACCGCTTCCAAACGTGGCGGCCAGCCCGGCCACCGTGGAGCTATGTCAGAGGCGGGCACAATGATCGATGTTGTTCGTTTTGAGCACCGCCCGGGTGAATTTGTTGGCGATGTAGTTGTCTTCGTTCGTGACCCGGGCGGAGGTCAATACCCCGATGCTGTCCGAACCGTGCTTGTCCTTGATTTCGGCAAGACGCTTGGCCGTATAGTTCAGGGCCTCGTCCCAGGAGGCTTCCCTAAACGTACCGTTTTCCTTGATGAGCGGGGTTTTCAGACGATCCGGCGAATGGATGAAATCGAAGCCGAAACGACCCTTGACGCACAGGCTTCCGTAATTGGGTGGTGCCTGCTCGACGCCCGTCACCTTGACGACTTGGTTGTTCTTGACGTGCAAATAGATCTGGCAGCCCACGCCGCAGTAGGCACATGTGGTCCGGACGGCATGGGTTTCCCAGGGCCGGACCTTGTAGCGGACATTCTTTTCGACGAGTGCGCCTACCGGACATGCCTGGACGCATTCCCCGCAGAACACGCATTCGGAGTCCCGAAGCGGTCTGTCTCCGGCAGCGACGATCTTGCTGGCCGGGCCCCGGTAGCCGAAATGAATGGCGTTGTTGACTTGCACCTCGGTGCAGGCCTGTACACATCGGCCGCATTGGATGCAACGAGAGAAATCCCGAACGATGAAAGGGTTGACGTCTTCGATGGGGTAGCGCACCGGGGTTGGCGAAAAGGCCTCACCGGTCACCTGATAGCGATAAGCCAGATCCTGCAGCCGACAATCGCCCCATACCGGGCAAAGCTCTTCGCTCTTGTCTTCTTGTTGAACCTTGAGCTGAAAGGCCGTCCAGTCCTTGCCGTTTCCGGTGCGGATGGCGCAGTTGTGGTTTCCGGAGGCGAGCATGAGTTGCAGGATCTGTTTGCGGGCTTCCACGACCTTGGGGGATTCGGTCTGCACGACCATGTTGTCGGCTGCAGGGGTTGCGCAGGATGCCAGCAAGGTTCTTGCGCCTTTGACTTCCACCACACAGATCCGGCAAGCGCCTGTCGGCGTCGTGTTTTTCAGATGACACAGGGTGGGGATGTCGATTCCGTTTCTTCGGGCCACCTCCAGAATGGTTTCGCCCGGTTCGAAGGAAAACGAATTCCCGTTGATCGTCAGGGCATGGGTACTCATGGTATCAGGGCTCCTTCAAATAAGGGAAGAGGTTTGGTACATCCGCCATGGCTTTTTTCTCTACGAATGCAATTGTGACAATTTTCGCCAAGAGGCTATTGTGTACGACTCCATTCATTGCATTCCGTTTAAGCAGCTTTTAGAAGAAAAGCGACTTTGACGACGTCGAAAGGAAATTCGATTCCTTTTGCGGAACGAACCAACAATCCGGCATCCAACAAAGCCATCGTATCTGCGTTCACATCCTCTATGTCACGACCGTGTTTTCTGGCGATTTCGGGGACGCTCATCGGTCCTGCACCGCACAATCCTTTGAGTAACTCCCATCGGTTGGCCGTCAAGATCTGCCAAAGCAGCTCAGGTGTTGAAAAACCGATTCGGGTCTCGACATCTCCTTGACCGGTATGCGTCGCATGGGTGGCATCTGCCAGGGAATCGGCCAATGATCGAACCTCAAGTACGACCGTTTTCACGATTCCACCTCTGAATGTCTGCCTGAAAGTCAACCATCAATTGTTCCGGTGATGAAAAAGCGTATGGTATTGTCACTGATTCGTAATGTCGATGATCCCCTTTCCCTCGTTCATTGTCATAGCGAAGTACGCAGCGACCTTTTACGACATATGCCAAGCGATATTGAAACGAGTGTTCAGATGGGGAAACCGCTTTTGGTACTTTCCATACGATGATTTCAGCAAATGCATCGTATGCCATGACTCAAGAGAACGGTAGCTTTCCCATTCATCAAGCCGATTCCGCATCCGCATTAAAAAACGTTCAATTCCAACGTTCTCTTCCGGATATGATCCAATACGGTCGTCAAAAAGCGTTCATTGCTCATGGCGGCATGCACCTTTCCATCGAGCGTTCGGGCCGAAACGGTTCCGGTTTCTTTCTCCCTGGCGCCAACGGTCAGAATGAGGGGGATGTAAAGAAGCTGTGCCTCACGGATCTTCTTGTTCAGGCTTTCCGTTCGATCATCGACCTCGACCCGAAGTCCAGCCTCCTCAAAGCGTGCTGCCGTTTCTCTGGCGAAGGGCACGAGTTCGTCGTTGATGGGAAGCAAAACAGCCTGGGTTGGAGCGAGCCAGAGAGGGAACTTTCCGGCGAAGTGCTCGACCAGAATCCCGAAAAACCGTTCGATCGAGCCGTAGATGACCCGGTGAATCATGATGGGCCGATGCCGCTGATTGTCTGGGCCGATATAGCCCAGATCGAAGCGTTCGGGAAGCGACATGTCCAACTGAACGGTTCCGCACTGCCAGGTGCGGCCCAGTGCATCCTTAATATGCACATCGATTTTCGGGCCATAGAAGGCGCCGTCCCCTTCGTTGATGCGATAGGGTTTTCCGTAGGCTTCGAGGGCGTCTTTGAGGCCGTTGGTGGCCTGTTCCCACTGAGCGTCCGTTCCGATGGACTTGGCGGGCCTGGTGGACAATTCCAGATGGAACCCCAGGCCAAAGGTACTGTAAATGTTTTCGACCAGATGCAGCACGCCCAGAATTTCGTCCCGGATCTGGTCGGGTGTCATGAAGATGTGGGCGTCGTCCTGGTGAAAGGCCCGAACCCGAAACAGGCCGGAGAGCACACCGCTCAGTTCATGCCGATGTACCAAACCGATCTCCGCTGCTCGGATGGGCAGATCCTTGTAGGAGTGGGGCCGGCTGTTGTAGAGCAGCATGCCCCCGGGGCAGTTCATGGGCTTGATGGCATACTCGGTTTCGTCTACCACCGTGGTGTACATGTTTTCTCGGTAATTCTCCCAATGACCGCTTCGCTCCCAAAGCCCCCGGTTCAGCATGATGGGGGTCTTGGTTTCGACGTATCCGGCCCTGCGGTGTTCCATGCGCCAATAGTCGAGAAGGGCGTTCCAAACGTTCATTCCTCGGGCATGGAAAAACGGCATGCCAGGGGCCTCGTCGTGAAAGCTGAAAAGATCGAGGGCTATGCCGATCTTGCGGTGGTTGCGCTTTTTGGCTTCCTCCAGAAAGGTGAGATAGTCCTTGAGGGCTTTCTTGTCGAAGTAAGCGGTGCCGTAAATGCGCTGCAGCTGTGCCTTGCTTTGATCCGCCCGCCAGTAGGCACCGGAAACCTTGATCAGCTTGAAGGCCTTGACGAATCCCGTGTGCGGCACGTGAGGCCCGCGGCAGAGATCGGCGAAATCTCCTTGTTCATAAATGGAAATGGTGCCATCGGGCAGATCCGAAATGAGTTCGGTCTTGTAAGGCTCGTTCCTGTAGCGTTCGAGCGCTTCGGCCTTGGAGATTTCCTTTCTGCGAATGGGGATTTTTGCCGAGACGATTTTCTGCATCTCGGACTCGATCCTGGGGAAATCGGCTTCGGAAACCGGCTCCATGTCGATGTCGTAATAGAATCCGTCTTCGACCACAGGCCCGATCGTCAGCTTCGCATTCGGATAAAGATGCATTACGGCCTGAGCCATGACATGGGCGGCACTGTGGCGCATGATCTCGAGGGCTTCCGGATCGTGGGTCGTCAAAATTCGGACGACTGCATCCGCTTCGATCGGAAGGTAAATGTCGATCACCCGGCCGTTCACTTCTGCAGCGACTGCGGATCGGGCCAAATTTTCGGAAATGGAGGCAGCGATTTCCAGTCCGGTAGGGGGTGTTTCAAAGGATCGGGTGGAACCGTCAGGTAGAGTGATGCGTATCACGGAAAGGCCTGCTTTGGTTTTGAGTTGTTCGATATGGGTTGTGGCTGTTGTATGCAATAGGCAATGGGTTGCACGGGAGCGTTTGGATTCAGCCATCGAAAGAATCCAAGCCATCCTTCGATGTTTGACTCAAAACGCCCATCTCCACTCACGATGATTCCTTTTCTTAATAGAAATCCCCACCAAAGGCAAGGAGAATCACAGTCGTCCCGATTCGGCACGGGAAATGCTTCTTTATGCGATCCGATCGGAATTACGGTCCTACAGCCTCCTACCCGTGGCGCAGGCATCATGATCCCCTTCGACATCGGGTTCATCCCCTATCGTGCGCGCAGCCATGCGCTGGACACCCGCTCCTCTTCCCATCCTCCCACCTTCTCGTCTTCTCACCTTCGCACGATCTTCCGCCCTTACGCTTACACGTGTTTAAATGCCTTGACACCCGTAACGATCTTTGGCAATAAGGATTTTCTCCAAATGCCGAAAGCACGTCGCGGGCGATGCGCTGCAGGGCATCCGTTCCGCTGTTCCATCAACCACCATACAGGGGTAAAACAGATGCACACAACAATCGGTTCGGTTCTCGTTGTGGGCGGCGGCATCACCGGGATGCAGTCCGCCCTCGATCTGGCGGACTCCGGGTATTTCGTCTATCTTGTCGAAGAAACGCCGGCCATCGGTGGGGCGATGGCCCAGCTCGACAAGACTTTCCCCACCAACGACTGCTCCATGTGAATCATTTCCCCGAAACTGGTCGAGGTCGGCCGGCATCTCAACATCGAACTGCTCACCCTCTCCAAAGTCACCTCCATTTCCGGTGAAGAGGGCAATTTCACCGTTACCATCAAAAAATCCCCCCGCTATGTCGATATGGACAAATGCATCGCCTGTGGTACCTGTGCCGAAAAATGCCCGGCAAAGGTCACGGACGAATTCAACGAGGGGTTGTCCAAACGAAAGGCCATCTACGTTCCTTACGCACAGGCCGTTCCGCTCAAGTACGCCATCGACAAGGAACACTGCATCTATTTCCGCAAGGGAAAATGCAAGGCCTGCGAAAAATTCTGCCCGACGCAAGCCATTCGGTTCGACGACAAGGAAGAAGAACTCACCCTGAACGTCGGTTCCGTCATCCTGACGGCCGGCTTCAAGCCGTTCAATCCCGATCGGTTCGACAACTATCAGCATGCCAAATTCGCCAACGTGCTCACCAGCATGGAGTTCGAGCGGATGCTATCTGCCGGGGGGCCCTTCGTCGGACATGTGAAGCGCCTTTCCGACGGGGCCGAGCCCAGAAAGATCGCCTGGTTGCAGTGCGTGGGCTCTCGGGACCTCAACCGCTGTGACAATCCCTACTGCTCGGCCGTATGCTGCATGTATGCCATCAAGGAATCGGTGATCGCCAAGGAGCATCTCGGGCCGGATTTTCAGCCCACCATCTTTTTCATGGACATGAGAACCCACGGAAAGGATTTCGAAAAATACTACGAACGGGCCAAGGCCGAAGGGGTGCGGTTCATCCGATCCCGGGTGCACACGATTACCGAAATCGACGAAACCGGGACATTGAACCTGGTATATGTCACCGAAACCGGTGAGCGCATCGAAGAAAATTTCGATATGGTGGTGCTCTCCGTCGGCATGGAGCCTGCCAAATCCGCCGTCGAAACGGCCGAAGTCCTCGGCATCGAGCTCAATTCCTTCCGCTTCGTCAAGACAACGGACACGCGTCCGGTGGCTACCTCCAAGCCGGGGGTCTATGTCGCCGGAAGTTTGCAGGGCTGCAAGGACATTCCCCAGTCCGTCATGGAGGCCAGCGCCGCAGCCTGTCAGGCTTCTTTCGCATTGGCATCCGCCCGGGGAACGTTGGTCAAGCAGAAGACCTTTCCCGAAGAGACACCCGTTTCGGGGGAAGCACCCCGGATCGGCGTTTTCGTTTGCAACTGCGGCATCAACATCGGCGGGATCGCCGACGTGCCGGCCGTTGCCGCCTATGCCAAAACACTTCCCCATGTGACCTATGTCGAAGACACCCTCTTTGCCTGTAGCCAGGATACCCAGGATCGCATGGTCGAGATCGTCAAGCGGGAAAAGCTGAACCGGCTGGTGGTTGCCGCCTGTACCCCCAGGACCCACGAACCCCTCTTCCAGGAAACCCTGCGGAACGCCGGGCTGAACGCCTATCTTTTCGAAATGGCCAATATCCGCAATCAGTGCACCTGGGTCCATTCCACCCAGAAGGACGAAGCTACTCAGAAGGTGAAAGACCTCGTTCGGATGGCCGTCTCCCGAGCCTCTTTGCTCGAGCCCATCGCGGATCTGTCGGTGCCCGTATCCAAGAATGCATTGGTCATCGGCGGTGGGGTTGCCGGTATGACGGCTGCCCTAAGTCTGGCCAAGCAGGGCTTTTCTGCGGTCATCGTCGAAAAGAGCGAGCGGCTGGGCGGCTCGGCGCTCGACGTTCATCGAACGGTTCACGGGGAGGACGCGCAGGCCTTTGTCCGGCAGCTCATCGCCGATGTCGAGGCCCATCCTGCTGTCACCGTTCTGCGGGAGGCTCAGGTCGTGGATGCCTTCGGATTCGTCGGCAATTTCGAAACGAAACTTCAGACCCCTCAGGGGCTTCAAACCGTTCAGCATGGTGCGGTCATTGTCGCAACAGGCGGCAAGGCGGCGGATGTGGATGAGTACCTGTACGGCAAGTCTCGGCGGGTGACCCGGTGGCACGACATCGAAAACCATCCGGAACTTCTCGAAGGCGCCGACAGTGTCGTCTTTATTCAGTGTGTTGGGTCCCGGGACGAGAAGCGACCCTACTGCTCCCGGATCTGCTGTACGGCATCGGTCTCCCAGGCCATCGCCATCAAGGAAAAATCGCCCGATACTTCCGTTTATATTTTGTACCGGGACATCCGCACGTTCGGAGATCGGGAATTGCTTTACAAGAAGGCCCGGGAGCTCGGTGTCATCTTCGTACGATACGGCTTGGATCGGAAACCGGTTGTCACCGAAACGGCCGAGGGTCTTCTCGTCGAGGTCTTCGATCCCATCCTGCAGAAGAAGCTCGCCATCGAGGCCGATCTCGTCAATCTGGCAACGGCCATCGAACCTTCGCCGAATCAAGACATTGCGGGATTCTATAAATTGCCCCTCAATGCCGAAAACTTTTTCATGGAAGCCCATGCCAAGCTGCGGCCCGTTGATTTCGCTTCCGACGGACTTTTCCTCTGCGGTCTTGCCCATTATCCGAAGAGCATGGAGGAGAGCATCGCCCAAGCCATGGCTGCAGCCGCCCGAGCGGCTACGGTGCTTTCCAGGGATGCCATCACCGTTTCACCGCTTGTCTCGAAAGTGAATGTCGAAAAGTGCATCGGCTGCGGCCTGTGTACGGAAGTGTGCCCCTTCGGCGCCATCATTCTGGAAGATCAGGATGGCAAAGGGTATCGGGCCAAGAACATCTCCGCCTCTTGCAAGGGATGCGGGCTGTGTGCAGCCACTTGTCCCCAGAAGGCCATTGAAATGCTCCATTTCAAGGACGAGCAGATTCTGGCGGCCGTGTGTGCGGTAGCCCACTGAAACATCTCCATCATCAACAAGCGTAACGGCTTACATCCGGAACATTTCTTGTCGAAGGGAATTGTCATGGAACCATTCAAACCGAATATCGTCGCATTTCTGTGCAACTGGTGCGCCTATGCCGGTGCGGATCTGGCAGGCGTTTCCCGTCTGCAGTATCCGCCTTACATCCGAAGTGTCCGGGTCATGTGCTCGGGCCGCATCGATCCGTTGTTCGTCGTCAAGGCCCTGAGCGCCGGATGTGACGGCGTCATGGTGGCCGGGTGACATTTCGGCGACTGTCATTACCTGGAAGGTAATCTTCAAGCCGAAAAAAAGATGCTCATGACCCAGAAGCTGCTGGATCTGTCCGGTATCGGCAGAAACCGGCTTCATATCGCATGGGTATCGTCTGCAGAAGCCCAACGTTTTGTCGATCTCACCACCGCAGCGATCACCTCCATTCAGGAACAGGGGCCCTTCGATGCCTCTGCCTTCGCTCTGCAGCTCAAGGCGGTCGAAGCCACGCTCAACACCGAGCAGATTCGCTGGCTGGTCGGAAAGGAACTCAAGCTGCTGCAGCGTGGGGACGTTTACGGCCGCAAATGGGAAAAGGCCAGGTTCGAGGCCGTTCTGGACGCCACTCTCGAGAGGGAATACCAGAAACATCTCATTCGTCAGGCCATCATTGCCGGGCATACTTCCGTTCGAGCCATATCGAGCGCCATCGGTCTTCCGCTGCGCCGGATTTCCTATCTGCTTGCAGACATGGAAAAGACGAACATGGTCGAATTCAAGGGGCATGAGCACCATGCGCCGGTGTTTGCTGCGCTCTAATGTGTGGATCGGAAGGGGAGGCCGATGCGGCCGCCCGATGCAGGTTGCGATATCGTAGGGGCGGTTCACTGGGACCGCCCATCCAACGATTCATTTTTCCAAGGAGAACCCATGAAACCAGAAACCGGAAAGATCAGCGGGTCCGTAATGGTGGTCGGCGCCGGTATCGCCGGTATGCAGGCGGCCCTCGATCTGGCCAACTCCGATTACTTCGTCTATCTTGTCGACAAGCTGCCGACGGTCGGCGGCATGATGGCCCGTCTCGACAAGACGTTTCCCACCAACGACTGTGCGATGTGAGTGATCTCGCCCAAACTGGTCGAGGTCGGCCGGCACATCAATATTCAGATCATCACCAACAGCGAAGTCCAGTCCGTAGCGGGTGATCCGGGAAATTTTTCCGTCACCCTCGTCAACCATCCTCGGTATATCGATCCGGTCAAGTGCACGGGCTGCGGTGAGTGCGCACGACACTGCCCCGTTACGGCCGTCAACCGATACAACAAAAATCTCGACGATCGCAGAGCCACCTTCATCGAATATCCCCAAGCCGTTCCGCTGGCCTTCGGTATCGACACGGACACCTGTATCGGCTGCGGTCTGTGTGAAAACGTCTGTATCGCCAAGGCCATCCAGTACGACGATGTGGAGCGGACCTCGGAGCTTACCGTCGGTTCCATCATTCTTGCACCCGGCTCCATGGGATATGACCCGTCGAAGCTCGACTTTTGGGGATACGGGAAATATGCCAATGTCGTTACGAGCGAAGAGTTCGAGCGGATTCTTAGTGCATCAGGGCCTTACAGGGGCCATCTATGCCGTCCCCTCGATCGGGAAGAGCCGAAGAAGATCGCCTGGATCCAGTGTGTCGGCTCGCGTGACACGAACAAGTGCGGAAACGGCTACTGCTCGTCGGTATGCTGCATGTATGCAATCAAGGAAGCCATGATTGCTAAGGAACATGCCCACGGCGAGCTCGACTGCGCCGTGTTCAACATGGATATCCGCTCCTTCGGCAAGGACTACGAAAAATACTACCTGCGTGCCAAAGACAAGGACGGTGTCCGTTTCGTCAAGGCCCGTATCCATACGATCACCGAAGTCCCCGACACGGGCGATCTACGGGTATGGTACGTGGATGATGCCGGAACGATCCAGGAAGAAGTCTTCAGCATGATCGTTCTCTCCGTCGGGTTGCAGATTCCTGAAAGCGTTTCGGATCTGGCGACCCGGCTTGGCGTCTCCGTGAACCGATACCGGTTTGCCGAAACCGATCCTTTCAAACCCGTCGAGACCTCGCGACCCGGTATCTTCACTTGTGGGGTGTTCCAAGGGCCCAAGGACATTCCATCTTCTGTGACGGAAGCCAGCGCCGCAGCGTGCCTGGCCGGCGCCGCGCTGTCGGAGGCTCGGGGAACCGAGACCCCCACCGTGGAAGTGCCTGCCCAACTCGATGTGGAAGGAGAGGAACCCCGTATCGGCGTGTTCGTATGCAACTGTGGGATCAACATCGGCGGTGTGGTCGACGTACCGGCAGTGCAGCAATATGCCGCCACCCTACCGCATGTCGTCTTTACGGACAACAACCTGTTCACCTGCTCCCAGGATACACAGGACAAGATCAAGGAAAAGATCAAGGAACATCGGCTGAATCGGGTGGTGGTGGCCTCCTGTAGTCCCAAGACCCATGAGGCCATGTTCATGGAAACCCTCGAAGCCTGCGGGTTGAACCGGTATCTCTTCGAGATGGCCAACATTCGAAACCACAATTCTTGGATTCATTCGAAAACCCCTGCCATCGCCACCCAGAAGGCCAAGGACCTCGTGCGTATGGCCGTGGCCCGGGCCGATACCCTCAAGCCGCTCCGAGAAAAGGTCATTGCCGTCAACAAGCAGGCGCTGGTGATCGGGGGTGGGGTGGCCGGCATGAATGCGGCCCTCGGTGTCGCCAAACAAGGGTTCAAGGTCTTTCTGATCGAAAAGGAACGGGAATTGGGCGGTCTTTCGCGAAGACTGCACCACACCATCGAAGGCGGCGACGTTCAGGCCTATTTGAAAGAGCTGATCGCCGAGGTTCGAGCCAACGAACGGATTGAGGTATTGACAGAGGCACGGGTGGTGGATTTTGCCGGATACAAGGGAAATTTCACGACACGTGTCGAAATGGGCTTCGATCGGGAAAGCCGCACCATCGATCACGGGGTCATTATCGTTGCGACCGGCGCAAACGAATACCGGCCGAAGGAATTTCTTTACGGGGAAGATGCGAGAATCACCACCCAATTGGGGCTTTCCGACATCCTGGAAGAGAAGGGCACAGACGGGCTTTCCTCTGTTGTCATGATCCAATGTGTGGGTTCTCGGAACGAAAACAATCCCAACTGCAGCCGGATTTGCTGCCAGAACGCCATCAAAAACGCTCTGGCCATCAAGAAACGCGATCCGGAGGTTCAGGTGTATGTCCTGTATCGAGACATCCGAACCTACGGCCTCATGGAAGATTTTTATACCGAGGCCCGACAGAAGGGTGTTATCTTCATCCGGTTCGACGAGACCCACCCGCCTGTTGTCGAAAAGCAGGGTGAAGAACTCGTGGTGCGGGTCAAAGACCATATTTTGAACCGACCGATGGCCATTCAGGCCGATCTGGTGGCCCTGAGCGCCGGGGTGGAGGCAGCCGAAACGAGCGAGCTCTGCGGCATCATGAAGCTCAACCGCAACCCGGAAGGCTTCTTCATCGAGGCCCATGTCAAGCTGCGTCCCGTAGATATGCCGGGTGAAGGCATTTTCTTGTGCGGAACGGCTCACGGTCCCAAACTCATCACGGAAACCATCGCCCAGGCCCAGGCTGCCGCCTCCCGGGCAACGACCTTCCTGTCCAAGAGCCATATCAAACTTTCGGCGATTACGGCCAAGGTCGATACGGATCATTGCGTCAAATGCCTCACGTGCGTCCGCTCCTGTCCCTTCGGGGTCCCGGTGTTCAACACCGAAAAACAGGTCATCGAAATCGACGAGGCACTGTGCCACGGTTGCGGCGTATGTGCCTCGATCTGTCCAAGACGCACGATCCAGCTCAGTTTCTATGAGGATGACCAGATAACCTGTAAAATCGATGCCTTGTTGGCAGGAGGGATGTAATGGCGGAATTTGAACCGACGATCATCGCATTTTGTTGCGAATATTGAGGGTATTCGGCTGCGGACCTGGCAGGTTCGATGCGGCTCGATTACCCGGCCAACGTGAAAATCATTCGTGTGCCTTGTTCCGGAAAGGTGGATGTGCTACATCTGTTGCGGGCGATTCAACATGGGGCAGACGGTGTCTATGTCGTGGGTTGCCTGGAAGGAACCTGCCACTATAAGGAAGGGAATTTCCGGGCGAAGGAACGGGTGAATCATGTCAGACGGCTTTTGGAAGAGGTCGGGCTCGAGGGGGACCGTGTCCGGATGTACAACCTGTCTTCGGGTGAAGGGCCGACATTTGCGGCCTATGCCCGGGAAATGACGGAACACATCAAGTCCCTTGGACCCAATCCCTTGAAGAAATGGGTAAATTCCTGAAAAAGGAGCGCATGATGGCAGAAGAAGTGATTCAACTCAAAGGGAAGAAAAAAAGCATTTTTATGGACAAGGTCAAGGAGATCCTGCCCGAGGGCGGGAATCTGAATCTCTGCTTGACCTGCGGTGCGTGCTCCTCGGGATGTCCGGCATCGGGTCTGGAGAACATGGATCCCCGGAAATTCCTGCGCATGGCCGCGTTGGGGCTCGATGAGGAGCTGCTCAGCTCCGACTGGGCCTGGATGTGTACGATGTGTCAGCGGTGCATCTATGTGTGCCCGATGAAAATCGACATTCCGCAGCTCGTGTTCAATGTCCGCAAGTACGGTCGACCGCGGGACAAGAAACCCAAGGGGATTTTGGGATCCTGCGACATGGCGCTCAAACACGATACCTGCAGCGCCATGGGGGCGTCGGAAGAAGATTTCCAGTTCGTGGTCGAAGACGTGTTGAACGAAGTTCGAGAAAACCAACCGGGATGGGAAGAGCTGCAAGCGCCCATCAACAAGCATGGCGCTGAATTTTTCCTGAACCAGAACTCGAGAGAGCCGGTTACCGAACCCGATGAAATGGTGCCTCTGTGGAAAATCCTGCACAAGGTGGGCGCCAACTGGACGTATGGCACCAAGGGATGGGCTGCCGAAAATTATTGCATGTTCCTGGCGGACGACGATGCGTGGGAACACATCGTTCGAACGAAGGTGAAGGCCGTGGAGGAGCTGGGCTGCAAGGTCTGGCTCAATACGGAGTGAGGGCACGAACTCTTTGCAGTCCGGGCCGGACTGAAAAAATTCAACATCCCCTACAATTTCGAGATCAAAAGCATCATCCAATACTATGCCCAGTGGATCCGGGAAGGAAAACTCCAGGTCAACTCCGACTGGAACAAGGACCTCAAGGTCAAGTTCACGGTTCAGGACCCCTGCCAGCTCGTCCGAAAGTCCTTCGGTGATCCGGTTGCAGAAGATCTGCGTTTCGTCGTGAAAACCGTTGTCGGAGAAGAAAACTTCATCGACATGACCCCCAACCGCTCGAACAATTACTGCTGCGGCGGAGGCGGTGGGTTTCTCCAATCCGGGTATCCGGAAGCCCGTCGGCACTATGGGCGCCTCAAGGCCGAACAAATCAAGAAAACCGGAGCGGGCTACTGTATCACCCCTTGCCACAACTGCCACGCCCAGGTGCACGACCTAAGCGAGCATTATGAGGGCGGATGGTACACGGTGCATCTGTGGACGATCATCTGTTTGGCGATGGGCATTCTGGGGGAAAACGAGCGGGCCTATTTGGGACCGGACCTGGCCGAGGTCGGCCTATAAGCAATTTGCCGGGGAAAGGAGGGAAAGAGGTGCCTTTTCCCGGCAAAGGATTTCGGAGGAAGCATGATCGTTGCCAAACGAAAGCCCTTCGATGAGATCAAGAGCCTCATCCAGGGGTACAAGAAAATCCTCAACGTCGGTTGCGGAACGTGCGTGGCGGTTTGTCTCACCGGCGGCGAAAAGGAAGTTTCCGTTCTGAACGCCGAAATCGACATGGCTCGGAAACTTGAAAACAATCCCATCGTGATCGACGGGTTTACGATCGAACGCCAGTGCGATCGGGAATATCTGGCTGCTCTCGATTCCAAGGTCGACGAATACGAAGCCTTGCTTTCCATGGCCTGTGGCGCAGGAATTCAGTTTCTGGCAGAGCGCTATCCGCACATTCCGGTTCTTCCGGCTGTCGATACGACCTTCATCGGCGTCAATCAGGACGTGGGTTGGTACGAAGAGCGATGCCGCTCGTGTTCGAGCTGTGTGCTGGGATGGACGGGCGGCATCTGTCCGGTGACCATGTGCGCCAAGGGTCTGTACAACGGCCCCTGCGGCGGCACCAACAAGGGAAGTTGTGAAATCGATCCCGAGCAGCCCTGCGCCTGGTACATGATTTACGAGCGGCTCAAGAAGCAGAACCGACTCGAGTGCATCATGAAACTGGCCGAGCCGACGGAATGGGCCAATCAGGTGCCGAGAACCCTGATTCAGCCCGGATACAAGAAGCCGGAAAAGAAGGCGTAAACGCGAGCGGAACGTTCCTTCATACCAACGAGGATATCATGAAATCAGGAAGCAATCTCGAAAAAATACTGCTTGCAGGTCATTTTGCCTTTACCGGAGAGCTCGGGCCGCCCCGAGGGTCGGATGCAAACGAGGTCCGAAAAAAGGCCGGATTTCTCAAGGGAATTGTCGATGCGGTGAACATCACCGACAACCAGACGGCAGTCGTTCGCATGTCGAGCTGGGCGGCATCCCTGATTGCGCTTCAGGAAGGGCTCGAGCCCAATTACCAGATGGTCTGCCGGGACAGAAACCGCTTGGCCATGCAGGCCGACATCTTGGGTGCCTATGCTCTCGGCATCCGCAATATGCTTTGCCTGTCCGGTGATCACATGAAATTCGGCGATCATCCGAATGCGAAGGGGGTCTTCGATATCGATTCCATGCAGCTCATTCAGACCGTCAAACGCATGCGGGACGAGGGCAAGTTCTTGAGCGGCGCCGACATCGAGCATCCACCGAAGATCTTCATCGGTGCGGCTTCGAATCCCTTTGCAGATCCGTTCGAATGGCGGGTTCATCGATTGGCGAAGAAAATCGCCGCAGGTGTGGACTTCATCCAGACCCAATGCATCTACAACATGGAGAAATTCCGCAAGTTCATCCAGATGGCCAATGACATGGGACTCACCGAAAACGTGTACATCTTGGCAGGTGTCACCCCCATGAAAAGCGTCGGTATGGCCAACTATATGAAGAACAAGGTGCCGGGCATGGACGTCCCCGACGAGATCATCAAGCGGCTCAAGGGGGTGGAGAAGGGAAAGGTGGCGGATGAAGGCATCAAGATCGCCTGTGAACAGATCGAGGAATTCAAGTCGATGAAGGGAGTTGCGGGCGTGCACCTGATGGCCATCGAATGGGAACACAAGGTTCCCGAAATCGCCGAACGGGCGGGCATGCTGCCAAGACCGAAGGTGGATTGACCATTCGGTGCCCCCCGGGATTCCTATCCCGGATGAACCATGTGGGCCGGATGGCTCTGTTGTCTGCAGGGCGGGGTGTGTTGTTGCTCCGCCCTGCCGCTTTTTGAGAGGGCGCTTATCTCAGAACGACCTGTACGTTTTCTCCAGCCTGCTGGAGCCTTCCGGCAAGCTCCATCGCCTGGGCATCCTTTTCAAAGGCACCGATCAGGAGTCGGTTTTGACCCGGATGTTTCGGATCGTCGGCCGCATACACCCAATATCCTTTCGACATAAACATCGCTTCCTGATTCCGGCTTTCGGATGGAGGTGAAGATTTTCCCAACATGACGGCATACGGCAGATAAGCGATCTGTGGGTCCCGGAACCGGTTTTTTAAGCGGGTGTCGATATAGTGCCAGGCTTCCATTGCACTGGAAAAATTCCCTAAATAGATTTTATACCATTCGCCGGTAACCGGGTCTGTTTCCCGTACGATGAAGGGAGCATCCCCTTTGGATCGAAGCTTCATAGCGATGCGGTAGGCTTTCTGCCTGTACTGACTCGAACCAATGATGATGGAAAACGGCGTGATGCCGATTCCTTTCGTCGGCGGAGTCAAACCGGCCGACGTCGATTTTTCAGCCTTCTCTGTAAGTTTGGATGCCGTTTCGATGGGTGCCTGACGCTGCACGGGGGATTCCGGCTCTGGGGAAGGCGATTTTTCAGGGATATCCTTTTTTGGCGTATCCGGTACCTGGGGAGGGGCTTTTGAGGGAGCTTCTGGATTCTCAGCCGGTGTGTCGATGGCTGTCATGGCGGTGATGGTGATTGGGCCCGGCCCCGTTTTCCCGGAAGGCGCTTCGACCTGATACATGCCGGCGGCATTGCGTTCCCGCCACGGCTTTTTGGCCTCATAGGAGCGAAGCCTTTCCGTATAGCGCTCCAGTGCCTGGGTCCTTCCTTCGGTCAATTGCATCAGCAGGGCGCGTTTTTGAATCTTGACGGCATCCTTGAATTGACCTGCCTCAGCATAGGCTGCTGCCAGGGTATCGTAGTGATAAGCGCTTGGCTCGAGCTCGACCGCTTTTTTGGCCAATTCCACCGCCCGCGTGCCGTTTCGAATCTTGGGGTTGGGGCAAACCGACAGGGTCCATGCAAGCTGGTTGTAGGCGCGAGTCAACTGGGGATTGCACTCGATGGCGCGCGTATAGTCCTGAGCGGCTTTTTCGTAATTTCCCTTATAAAACCAACAGACCCCTCTGCTGTTGTAGGCTTCGGCGTTCTTTGGATCGAGGGTGATGGCTTCGTTGAAGTCGGCAAGCGCCTTATCGAGTTGACCGGTATGCAGGTATGCGACGCCACGATTGTGGTACAGCTGGGAATCGGAAGATCGTTTCCCGATCAATTCGTTGTAGACAACCAGGGCATCTTCGTATCGCTGAACCCTCAATAAAAATTTTCCGAGGGACTGCTTGTCATCTGCATGGATTTCAGTGATCCAAGAAAGACAGCACAGTGCCGCAGCGAACAGTTGAAAGGTGATCCGTATCATCGATGTTCCACTACGATTATGTTCACTGGATGATCGCCACCGCAATGGCTCCAGCAAGAGTTGAGCCGCCGGTCTCGGTGACTCTATAACGTCCTTCATCGGGACGGCTTTGCAGCAAGGCCGCAAGCAAGAAATGCAAATCCCGAAGAGAGAGGTGTCAAGAGATGCACACCGCAACGCCGAGGGACGCAGCGTGGTGCCGCGTCCGAGCTGATTGCGACATGGTCGAGCCTCTGTACGATGAATATCTGATATACCGCTCGGCGTTTCAAGAGGTTTTCGAAATGGATTGGGTGGCGTTGGAAGGATAGGTGGTGGAGATGATGGGGCTCGAACCCACGACCTCGGCGTTGCGAACGCCGCGCTCTCCCAGCTGAGCTACATCCCCTCGTTCGAACCATCAACCGCATCGGTTGATGCAGCTTCTACCAAAAGCGTGAAATTTCGTCAAGCTGCGTTTTCAAAAGGGCTGTTCTCCATCCTTCATGATTCAAGATATCTTTGCGGAACCGATCACTTCCAGACTGAATTCGTCCAGCTGATCCGAAAGCTGCGAAAAGACCATCATGAAGGGGATGGAGCCGCCCGGCTCGATTCTGGCATTCACGCGATCTTTTCCGAGTCGTTGGGAAAGCGCCTTTTGAATGGCTTCAACCTGCATCGTGTTCAACTCTTCATTCGACAACACATTCCCGCAGAACACGGTCTGGCTTTGCACCTCTTTCTTGGCGGCGTCATAGAGTTTTCCTTTGACCGACACAAATCCGTGGGCCTCGGGATAATCGTTTCGGATCTTTCCGGTGATGACAAAGAGCCGTCCTGCGCCGGCCGTATCCATGAACTTGCTGTTGACGTCATAAATGCGGATCTTGCGGTTTCCCGCTACATCTTCGGGTTCCTGCGGCTGGGAAGCCAGAAACGGTATGGGGATATCGGGAAAAAAGGTCATGGCGAGATACCCGCCACCGACCAGAACCACCAGACACAGCACGGCGATCAGCATCTTGCTGACGGGCTTCTTGGAAGGAAGCTCCGGCATTTCTTGATCCTCGGGTTCCCCCTCTTTGGAAGATTGCGATCCGATGGAGAGGGTACTGGGGTCGAGGATGGCGGTTTCGGTGAAAGCGTCCTGCCGGTGCGACATGTCTTTGCCGACGATATCCGTCGGTTGATCTCCGAGGCTTTTGGTATCGGGGGGCCGTGCGGATTCCGCATCTCGTTTATGCGAAAGCGCCGTTTCTTCAGATCCTTCCCCACCGATCAATCCCATTTGATTTTTTTCAATCAGCTTTTCGATCTCATCCAAATCCAACGCCTCGATATCATCAAACGATACGAAATCGCCTGCAGTTTTTTTGGAAACGCTTTGATCCTGATCCAACGATGCAGAAGGTACCTGTTCGATCGCTGCACTGGTTGCCGGGATGTCTTCTACGAAGATCTCTTCGACGAATGAAGATGGTTCCACTTCCAAGGCTTCCATGCGATCGGCCTGCAGCTCTTCTTCCTTCGGTGGAGGTGCTGGGACCATCGAATCGAGATCATCAAGCGACATTTCATCCAGACTCATTGGTGCGGCAGAAGCATCCGCAGTCTGCTCCTTCCCGGTGTCTTTCTCCAGGGTCAGGAATTCCAGATCAAGGTCGATATCTTCAGAAGATTTTTGGATAGACGAATCGGCGTCGGTCGATGCCGAAACTTCTTTCTGGAGAGCTTGCAAGGAAAGGTCGATATCTTCGAGGGAAATGGGCTTCCGATCACCTTCCGGAAGCGTTGATGGTGGAGGTTCCGGTAGATCGGTATCCATGGAAAGGGACGATGGTTCGAGTGTCGATGCTTCAGATGGAGATACAACGATGCCGACAAGATCATCCGAGGGTTGGATTCGGGATTCCTGAGGCGGAGGGAGAGGAATTTCCTCGAGTCGAACGGCATCGAATTCAAAGGTATCGGTAACAGACGGTTCCAGTTGGGGGGGAGCGCTCGTTACGCGAGGTTCAATGGGTTCAGGAACGATTTGGTCGACTTTCGGATACACCTTGAAAACATGCTTGCATTTGGAACATCGTACCTTCGAACCCGATGCCGAAATGCGATTGTCATCGAGATGAAAACGCCTGCTGCATTGCTCGCATGTTACAATCATGGTGGCCTCTCGATCTAATTCATCAACAAGAGTATGGTGGTTGAATGCCGTAGCGGAGTCAGACGGATTCGTTCATCCATTCAATGGGGTTCCGATGGATCGGAATCGACTACCTCATATATGGCCGGAAGCTGCCGGTATCGTTCGGCATAATCCAAGCCATATCCAACCAGAAATCCTTTGGAAACATTCAGGCAGACATAGTCGATCGGAACAGGAACCTCACGTCTTTCGGATTTGTCGATCAATGCGCATACCGCAACGGAGGCTGCACCGAGCGCCTGTAGATAATCGATCAAATACCGAATGGTGATACCGGTATCTACGATATCTTCGACAAGTAGCACATGTTTTCCGGTGATATCCGTTCCGATCGGATGTTTCATGGAAATACTGCCCGAAGAAACGGTGGAAGATCCGTAGCTTGCCACTTGTACAAAATCAACCACCAACGGAATGGTCAGTTTCCGGATCAGGTCGGACATAAACACAAATGCCCCTTTCAAAACACCTACGACGACCACCTCCCGACCCTGATAATCCGAGGATATGCGTTTGGCTATCAGATCAATCTGCTGCTGAATTGCTTGCTCCGATATCCGAAGAATCGGCTGACTCATAGAAGAAACCCCACGTCATCGATGGATAAGAAAAGACTATAAGGAACAATAGGGTTTCGATACACCATACGGGAAGAAAATGTCAATGAAATCCTACTGAAATGACCGTTGGTTCGGAATCGTTATCGTGAAAAGAGTCGGCAGTGGGCAGTAATCAGTGGGCAGTCGGCAGTGGGCGGT
>Ga0272446_1003178_pt1 | contig 21190 bp, 22 predicted proteins | sample YNPCB0061_FD_194587 | JGI IMG/M metagenome (GOLD analysis project Ga0272446, IMG submission 194587) | Hot spring microbial mat communities from Yellowstone National Park, WY, United States - YNP-CB-006-1 | ecosystem: Environmental > Aquatic > Thermal springs > Hot (42-90C) > Sediment | place...
AGGTCGGGGAAGGGAAGCCGGTCCTCCTCCGCAACGGCGACGAGGCCCGCCCGGCGCCGCGGCCAGCGGATCGCGCCCATCGAGGCATAGGTGCAGCCGACCGTGCGGTCTCCCGCGTCGCGCCAGAGGCTGAGATAGGGCGTCGGGTAGCCGAGGCCGAGCAGCGTCCGGCCGGGAACGATCGGCCAGATGTCGGCAAGCCGCGCGCGCAGCGTCCGCGCCGCGACATGGCCGAGCGGCCCGCCATAGAAGCGGCGAAGCTCCTCGACCTCGTGTCCCATCCCGTGCATGGGGGGAGTCCTAGCACGGCGTTGGCCGCTCCGCTGCCCGGTGCTACTGATCCCGCCATGCTCGAGATCGCCCCCATCCCCTGCCTGTCCGACAACTACGCCTGGCTCTTGCACGACACGGTGACCAGGACCACCGCGGTGGTCGATCCGGGAGAAGCCGAGCCGGTCGGCCGCGCGCTCGCCGCGCGTGGCCTCAGGCTCGACCTCATCCTGCTCACCCATCACCACGGCGACCATGTGGGCGGCGTCGCCGCGCTCAAGGCGGGGCATGGCTGCGCCGTGCTCGGCGCCGAGGCGGATGCCAACCGCCTGCCGGCGCTCGACCGCGGCCTGAAGGACGGCGACAGGGTGGCCGTCGGCCGCGCCACCGCCGTGGTGCTCGACACGCCCGGCCACACGCGCGGCCACATCTCGTTCCATTTTCCAGGCGACGGCGTGCTCGCCTGCGGCGACACGCTGTTCAGCCTCGGATGCGGGAGGCTGCTCGAAGGCACGGCGGAGGAGATGTTCGCCTCGCTCCGGCGCTTCGCCGCGCTTCCGGCGGAGACGCGGGTTCTCTGCGGCCACGAGTACACGCTCGCCAACGCGCGCTTCGCGCTCACCGTCGATCCCGACAATCCGGCGCTCAAGGCGCGCGCGGCCGAAGCAGAGGTGCTGCGCGCCCGCGGCGAGCCGACGCTGCCGAGCCTGCTCGGCTCCGAGATGGCCGCGAACCCGTTCCTCCGCGCGCCCGACGTCGCGACGCTCGCGAGGCTGCGCGCCGAGAAGGACAGCTTCCGCTAGCCACGACCACAGGCAACGAGGACACGCCCCGCCGTGATGACGCTCTGCTACTCGCCGGCAAGCCCCTATGTGCGCAAGGTGATGGCCTGCGCCATTGCCCGCGGCATCGAGGGGCGCATCGAGAAGGTGCCGACCAACCCGCATGTCTCGCCTCCCGAGCTGCTTGCGCTCAACCCGTTCTCCAAGGTGCCGACGCTGCTCGGCGAGGATGGCGTCGCCTATTTCGACAGCCCGGTGATCTGCGAATACCTCGACACGGTGGGAGACGCGCCGCCGCTCGTCCCGCCCGCAGGCGCCGCGCGGCTCGCGGTGCTGCGCCAGCAGGCGATCGGCGACGGGATCATGGATGCCGCCGTCGGCCGCCGCGGCGAGGGGATGCGGCCGAAGGACGAGGCGCGCGAGGCGGTGATGGCACGGCAGGCGGCCGCTGTCGCGCGCGCGCTCGACCTTCTCGAGCAGGAGGCGGACAGGCTTTCCGGCCCGCTCACCCTCGGCTCCATCGCCGTCGCGGTCGCGCTCGGCTATCTCGATTTCCGTTTCGCAGCCGATGCCTGGCGCGAGGGCCGTCCGAGGCTCGCGACATGGTACGACAGCGTCGCGAGGCACCGCGCCTTCGCCGAGACCGTCCCGGCCGGCTGACGGCCTATGGACCTGCGCGACCCGGGCCTTCGGGCGGAGGACGTTGTCTCCGCCCTAGGCCTCGCGCCGCACCCCGAGGGCGGGTGGTTCCGCGAGACCTGGCGCGACGCGCCAGCCGACGGCGCGCGCGGCGCCGGCACCGCGATCCTGTTCCTGCTCTCGGCCGAGCAGCATTCGCACTGGCACCGGGTGGACGCCGCCGAGCTGTGGCTCTGGCATGCGGGCGGGCCGCTCGTGCTCACCCTCTCGCCCGACGGCCACGACGCCGAGGCGCAGCTTCTCGGCCCAGATCTCGGCGCGAGGCAGAGCCCGCAGCGCCTCGTTCCGGCCGGGTGGTGGCAGACGGCGGCGAGCCTCGGGCGGTGGACGCTCGTCTCCTGCACCGTCAGCCCCGCCTTCCGCTTCGAGGGGTTCGAGCTCGCACCGCCCGACTGGCGGCCCACGCCACGACGATGATGCGGCGGCGATGATCGGCCGCCGCGCCGCGCTGGCAGGACTTCTCGCGCTCGCGGCCTGCGCGCAGGGAACGCACCGCCACAGCACGCTCTATCTCGGCCGCGCCATCCCCGCCGGCGGCGAGGTGAGCGACGAGGCGCTCGCCCGCTTCCTCGCCGAGGAGGTGGTGCCGCGCCTGCCGGACGGGTTCACGGTGCTCGAGGGGACGGGGTTCTGGCGTGACCGCGACACGGGCGAGACGATCCGAGAGCGTACCGTGCTCCTCGTCGTGCTGCACGCGCCCGGTGACCGCGGCGCGGTGTCGGAGATCGCGGCCGCCTATGCGCGCCGCTTCGGCCAGCAGGCGGTGCTGCGCGTCGAGACCCCGGCCGACGCCACCTTCTAGCGAGAGCGCGCCGCGAGCAGCGCCCCGCCGGCGACGAGCGCGCAGGCGAGCACGAGAGCCATGCCGAACTCGGCACGGCCGGCGAGCACGAGCCACAGCGTCGAAAGCACCGGAGTGAGATACGAGAGCACGCCGAGCAGGCGCAGGTCGCCGTGCTTGGTGCCGTGGTCCCAGGCATAGAAGGCGAGGCCGACCGGGCCGAGCCCCATCGCCAGGACGAGGGCGAGCACGCGCGCATCGGGCATCACGCTCCGCTCGAAGGCGAGATGGGCTGCGAGCGCCAGCGCCGCGGTGGCGAGGCAGAACCCGGCGACCGCGTCGGACGGAACGGCGCCGAAACGGCGATTGAGGACCGAGTACGCGGCCCAGGTCGCGGCGGCCGCGAGGGCGCAGAGATAGCCCGGAAGATTCGCCGCCGAGAACCCCGCGCCGGCGCCGATCGCCAGCACGCAGCCCGCGAGGCCGAGCGCGGCGCCGACGAGGTGCCCGGCGGCGAGGCGCTGGCCGCCGACCAGCCCCGCGAGCAGGACGATGAGAAGCGGCCAGAGATAGTTGACGAGGTTGACCTCCACCGCCGGCGCCAGCGAGAAGGCGGCGAAGTAGAGCGCGTGGTAGCCGAACAGGCCCGCGACCGAGAGCGCCCACGCCCCCGCCGGCACGCGCGGCCAGGCGTGCCCCCGCAGCCGCAGCGCGGCGAGGCAGACGAGGCCGCCGACCGCGAAGCTCATCGCCACGAGCTGGAACGGCGGGATCGCGCCCGCGAGAACGGTGAGCACGGCGAGCGACGACCAGAGCGCGACTGCGATCGCGCCGGTCGCCGTCGCCCGGGTGACGCGAGGCATGGAGGGTCCTTTCGGCGCGCCCTCTCGCGTGAAGTGCCGCGTGCGTCAAGGGCGGCTGAAGGGCCGCCCGACGATCGCGGCGAGCCCCGGCGCCTCTCCGAGCATCAGCGCGCCGAGCCCGACCGTGACGACCGGCATGCGCGTCTGCGCCCAGAAGATCAGCGCGAACGGGATGGCGTTGTTGAGCAGCGCCATCGCGGCGAGCCGCGGCCAGAGCGAGGGCAGGATCGTCATACCCCGAGCCATGCGCACGGGATGGAGGGCGGCAGCGCCTAGCACGAGACGGCAGAGCACCAGTGTGAGCGGCGTCACTTCGCGCACGGCGATGCCGACGAAACCATAGGTGCCGCCCCAGAGGCAGGCGAGCGCGGCGAGCATCAGGGCGGAGCCGAGGTCGATGCTCGGTGGCGGCGGGGCCTTGGTTGCCGTCATGCCGGAGAGGCTGGCAGCGGCGGCGGCGGGGTTCCATGCCGGCGGTTGCGCCCGAAGCGTCGGCGGGCGCAGGATGTCCGCGACGAGGTCGTACCAATCCGGCGGGAGAACAAGACCATGGCACGGCGGCGCATCCTCTCCCTCGACGGCGGCGGAGCCTGGGCGATGCTCGAGGTGTGGTCGCTCATCCAGGCCTACGGCGCGCCGACGCGCGGCCACGACGTGCTGGCCGAGTTCGACCTTGCCGCCTCCAACTCCGGCGGCAGCCTCGTGCTCGGCGGGCTTCTGATGGACCTCACGCTCGCCGAGCTGATGGACCTCTTCCGAGACGAGGCGCGGCGGCGGCAGATCTTCGCCGCCGGCGGCTCCTACCCCGCGCGCTACCGCACCGAGGGCAAGCTCGCCGGCCTCCGCGCCATCCTCGGGCCGACCGACCGCCCCCTTCCCGAGGTTGCCTCGCGCACGGGCAACCGCGGCCGCCGGCTGCCGCACGTGATCATCGCCGCCTACGCGGTGGAGCAGGAGAAGGGCGTCCTGTTCCGCTCCGACCTCACCGCGCCGGCGGCGGCGGTGGAGCCGGCGGAGGCGCCGCGCCCGCCCTCCGTGACGCTCGCCGAGGCCATCCACGCCTCATCGAACGCGCCGGTGCTCTATTTCGATGACATGGCCCGCCTGCCCGCCGGGAACTTCTGGGACGGCGCGATCGCCGGCTGGAACTGCCCGGCTGCCATCGCGGTGGTGGAGGCGCTGGCCTATGGCTGGCGGCCGGACGAGATCGCGCTGCTCTCGCTCGGCACCGCGAACGTCCTGATGCCGGACAAGAAGCTGCCACCACCGACGGACGACATCGGCTTCAAGCTCCGGCGCCTCGGCGCGGAGGTGGGCGTGATGCTGCGGGCGATCCTGAAGGAGCCGGTGAACAGCGCCCCCTTCCACGCCCATGTGATGCTCGGCGGAGCGCTGCCCACGAACCCGCTCGACGCCGTCACCGACGGCCCGGTGGTGCGGCTCAACCCGATGCCAGGGCCCGCGACGACAGACCCGCCGCACGCCCGCCTCGCGACCCTGGACATGGATGCGATCGCGCCCGCCGACGTCGCGGTGATCGAGCGTCTCGGCCAGCGCTGGCTCGCGGGCTTCGTGCCGAACGAGCCGGTGCGGATGCAGCGCACGACGGGGCACCCCGACATCGGCCACCGCACGGCATCGGAGGCGCTCGCCGCCTGGGCCGCGCTCTCGCCGCGACGCGCCGGCTAGGCAGGGTCGCGAAACGCCGGGTCGATCGGCACGTCGTAGGCCTCGGCCAGGCGGTTGGTCTCCGCCGCCATCGCGACGATGGCGAGCAGCTCGCCGCGCATCTCCTCGGTCATGCCCTTCGCCCGCGCCGCCGCTGTGTGGCTCGCGGTGCAGTAGGCGCAGCCATTGGCGGCGGAGACGGCGAGGTAGAGCATCTCCTTCGTCAGCGGATCGAGCACGCCAGGGCCCATCACCACCCTGAGGGAGTCCCAGGTGCGGCGGAGCGTCACGGGATGCACCGCGAGCGCCTTCCAGAAGTTGTTGACATCCGGAATGTTCCGCGCCGCCTTGATCTCGTCATAGACCGCGCGGACCTCGGGCCCCGCCTCCTCGTACTGCACGAGCTTCGGCACCTGCATGCCCCCTATTTCTTCGCGGCCTTGATGCGGAAGCACGTCCGCGCCGGGATCCACTCACGCCCCGTCACCGCCTCGGGCGGCTTGCCCGCGAGCACTTGGCGCACATCCGCGATCACCTCGGCGCGCTTGCGCCAGTATTGGTGGTTCGCGTCCGTCACCGAGCCGGTGGAGGAGACCTCGGTGCAGTCGACCAGCGTCACCTTCTGCGGCAGCGAGGTCAGCGTCCGCGGCCCGGTCGCGCCGAGCCGGTCCGGGTTGCCCTTCGAGACGTCGCTGATCACGAGCGCGTTGTCGTTCCGCGCGAAATAGACATAGACCTGCTCGGCGAGCTCGGGCAGGCGGGCGAGCTTCTTCACGTCCTCGAAGGCGTCGTTGTCCTCGTCGGCCGCCATCAGGAAGATCGTGTGCAGCACGCGCGGCAGCGTCTTGCCGCCATAGTCCGAGATCAGCGCCTGGAGCGCGTTGCGAAGCGCGTAGTTTCCCATCGAGTGGGCGACGAGGTGGATCCTGGCGCGGCAGAGCTGCTCCTTGGGCAGCGTTCCCTCGCGCACCTGGCGCGAGAGGTCGGCGAGGTAGGCGAGGAAGCGCTGCAGCGCGCGGGCGATCGCCTTGGCCGACGAGCGCGCGTCGTCCCGGTCGGAGGCGTAGCTGATGAAGGGAACGATCGTGCCGTCCGCCGGCCAGGAGAAGATCGCCGTCTCGATCGGCACCGATTTCGTTGCGTAGACTGTCTTGATCTCGGCGGCGTTGGAGAGGGCGTTGGCGAAGTCGCACGCGTAGCCGTGCAGCATCATCACGAGGTCCGCCTCGTTGTCGATCAGCCGCTGCCGCAGCCCCTGGAACACGGCATCGGAGCCGAGGAGAACCGTCCCGCCCTCGGCATCGGGCGTGTTGGGGATGTTCTCTGGCGCGACCTCGAGCTTCGCGATGCGGAACGGGTTGGCGCCCTTCCTGTCGGGTTCCATCTCGGCCGCGCCGTAGCGGAGCCAGAGGGGAGACTTCGGGTTCAGCCTCGGCCCGAACCCGGTGACCACGCCATCCTCGAGGATCTCCTCGCGGTTGGTCGCGAAGTGCACGCGCGTCGGCATCGGCCCGCCCCCCTTTTCGTGCGGAGAAGAAACGATACCGCACCGCCGAGGCGCCGGCAACCTCGGGCCGCCGCGGCGTCAGCCCGAGCCGGCAGGCGGCAGGTGCGGGCGCCGCGGGAGGCGCGCGCCTCTCCGGCGCGAGGCTCAGTACATGTGCTGGCCGCCGTTGGCCGACAGCGTCGAGCCGGTGATGAACGAGGCCTCGTCGGCGGTCAGGAACGCCACGCAGCGGGCGATGTCCTCCACCGTGCCGAGGCGGCCGACGGGAATCTTGGCGATGATCTTCTCGAGCACGTCCGCCGGCACGGCGCGCACCATCTCGGTGTCGATATAGCCTGGCGCCACGGCATTGACGGTGATGCCGACGCGCGCGCCCTCGAGGGCGAGAGCCTTGGTGAAGCCGTGGATGCCCGACTTCGCGGCGGCGTAGTTCACCTGGCCGTACTGCCCGGCCTGGCCGTTGATCGAGCCGATGTTGACGATGCGGCCGAACTTGCGGGCGTTCATGCCGTCCCACACCAGCTTGCACATGTTGTAGCAGGAGCCGAGGTTGGTATCGATCACGGCATCCCACATCTCGCGCGTCATGCGCTTGAGCGTGCCGTCGCGGGTGATGCCGGCGTTGTTGACGAGGACGTCGATCGGCCCGACCTCCGCCTCGATCCTCGCCACCGCCGCCTTGCACGCCTCGAAATCGGCGACGTCGAACTTGTAGACCTTGCAGCCCGTCTCGGCGGCGAAGGCGGAAGCGGCCGCGTCGTTGCCGGCATAGGAGGCGACAACCGTCCGCCCCTGCGCGACCAGTGCCTTGGAGATGCCCGCGCCGATGCCGCGAGTGCCGCCGGTGACGAGTGCGACGCGTGCCATGTGACCTGATCCTCCCTGAGCGGACGGTTCGGCGCCTTGCCGGCGCTTGGCGCAACACTCGCGCGAGTGGTGGCGGTTCACAAGAGGGCGCGCGGGCAGGGGGCGGCGAACACAGCCCTCCCTCCACTACCGCCGGCTGTGGCATGATCGCGCCCGGGATGGCCGCACCGGGCGCCGGCCCCCATGGGAGAGAAACGCATGAGCACGACCGTCACGGCGGCCTCGCGCCGCGCCGTCCTGTCCGCTGCCGGCCTCGCCGCCGCCGGGATGATCGCCGCGCCGGCAGAGGCGCAGCGAAGCTTCGGGCCCGACGCGCCGCCCACACGCTACCCCGACCCCGACATCGTCGCGCTCGATCCGAAGCGGTTCCGCGCCAGGCTCGGCAACACCGCGATCCAGCGCGTCCACAGCGGCATGGGCTGGGCCGAGGGGCCGGCCTGGCATGCGACGGGGCGGTTCCTCGTCTGGTCGGACATCCCGGCCAACGAGGCGCTCAGGCTCACCGAGGAGGACATGAAGGTGAGCCGGCGCTTCCGCTTCCCGTCCGGCTTCTCGAACGGCAACACCTTCGACCGCGAGGGGCGGCAGATCGCCTTCCGCCACTTCAACCGTGACGTGGTGCGCTACGAGCCGAACGGCGCGATCACCGTGCTCGCCGACCGTTCGCCCGACGGACCGTTCAACGCGCCGAACGACGGCGTGGTGCACCCGGCCGACGGCGCGATCTGGTTCACCGACCCCGGCTACGGCGCGCTGATGGACTACGAGGGCGAGCGGGTGCGGGAGAGCGCGCAGAGCCCGCGCCCCTTCCAGAAGGAGGCGGTGTGGCGGATCGACGGCCAGACCGGCCGCGTCACCAAGGTGACGGATGCGCCCTTCAAGCCGAACGGCCTCTGCTTCAGCCCCGACTACCGAACGCTCTACGTGGCCGACACCGGGAAGAGCCACTACGAGGCAGCGAAGAACATCATCTGGGCGTTCGACGTGGTGGAGGGCGGGACGGTGCGGAACCCGCGCACCTTCGCCGACATGACGATGGACGGGAAATCCGGCTTCGCCGACGGCATCCGCGCCGACGAGGACGGCAACATCTGGTCATCCGCCGGCTGGGTGGGGGACGGCTATGACGGCGTGCACGTCTTCGCCCCGAACGGCGACCGCATCGGGCTGATCAGGCTTCCCGAGATCTGCTCGAACCTGTGCTTCGGCGGGGCGCGGCGGAACCGCCTGTTCATGACCGCGAGCCAGAGCCTCTACACGGTCATGGTGGAGACCCGCGGCGCGCATTTCTGCTGAGGGGGGACCGCCCCCTCACCCACGCCTCTCCCCCCCGCCGGGGGGAGAGGGTGGGCATCGCGTGGCCTCAGCCGCGCTCGACGCACATGGCGATGCCCATGCCGCCGCCGATGCAGAGCGTCGCGAGGCCCTTCTTCGCGCCGCGGCGGGCCATCTCGAACAGCAGCGTGTTCAGCACCCGCGCACCGGAGGCGCCGATCGGGTGGCCGAGCGCGATCGCCCCGCCGTTCACGTTCACCTTCGCCGGGTCCCAGCCGAGGTCCTTGTTCACAGCGCAGGCCTGGGCGGCGAAGGCCTCGTTGGCCTCCACGAGGTCGAGGTCATCGACCTTCCAGCCGGCCTTCTTCAGGGCGAGACGCGAGGCCGGGATGGGGCCCGAGCCCATGATCGCGGGGTCGACGCCCACGGTCGCCCAGGAGACGATCCGCGCCATCGGCGTGATGCCGCGCCGCGCGGCCTCGGCCGCGCTCATCAGCACCACCGCGGCCGCACCGTCATTGATGCCAGAGGCGTTGCCGGCCGTGACGGAGCCGTCCTTGGCGAAGGCGGGTCGCAGCTTGGCGAGGACCTCGAGCGTGGTCTCGGGCTTCGGATACTCGTCCGTATCCACCACCACGTCGCCCTTGCGGCCCTTCACGGTCACCGGAACGATCTCGTCGCGGAACCGGCCCGCCTTCATCGCCGCCCCCGCCTTCTGCTGCGAGGCGACGGCGAACTCGTCCTGCTGCTCGCGGGTGATCTGCCACTGGCGGGCGACGTTCTCGGCGGTGTTGCCCATGTGGTAGCCGTTGAAGGCATCCCACAGCCCGTCCTTGATCATGGTGTCGACCATCGCGAAGTCGCCCATCTTCACCCCGGCGCGGAGCTGGGCGCAGTGCTGCGCCTGGGTCATGCTCTCCATGCCGCCGGCGACGACGATCGACGCATCCCCGGTCCTGATCGCCTGATAGCCGAGCGCGACGGTGCGAAGCCCCGAGCCGCAGAGCCGGTTGATGCCGTAGGCCGTGCGCTCCTGCGGCACGCCCGCGGCCATCGCCGCCTGGCGTGCGGGGTTCTGGCCGGCGCCGGCGGCGAGGATCTGGCCCATCACCACCTCGTCCACCTCCTCCGCGGCGACCTTGGCGCGCTCGAGCGCGCCCTTGATCGCGGCGGCGCCGAGGGCATGGGCGGGCAGGCTCGCGAAGGCGCCGTTGAAGGCGCCGACGGGCGTGCGGGCGGCGGAAGCGATCACGACATCGGTCATCGTGCGGTCCCTTCTTCTGTGGGGGTGGCGTATCCCTCGGCGTCACACTGCCCCGCTGATGCCGCAGCGCACAAGCGCGCGGCTCACAGCCCTGAGAACCAGGCGGCGAAGGGCCGCCACAGCGCCGCCTCCGCCCCCGAGCCCGCCACCATGCCGATATGCCCCGCCGCCGGCTCGTGCAGCACCGCGCGAGGGATCAGCGCGCCGAGCCGCCGCGCGCCCTCGGGCAGAACGATGCGGTCCCGCCCCGGCACGGCGACGAAGGCCGGCACGGCGAGCGCGCGGGGGTCGACCGGCAGCCCGGCCACGCTCCAGGCGAGCCGCGCCGGCTCGTTGCGCCCGTACCAGCCACCGATGCACTCCCGCGCCACCGGGGCCGGCAGCGGCACGCCGTCGGCCAGCCAGTCCTCGATCGCGACGAAGAGCCGCGCCCGGAAGCTGTCCTGCGCGAGGCGTCCGAAGGCGCGGAACTTCGCCGCCACGCCATAGGGGTCGAGCGCGGTGAAGAGGACCTGCAGCCCGTCGACGGGCAGCGCATCGTGGAACGCCATCAGCGGCTCGAGCAGCGGCAGGAGCGAGGCCGCGGCGCGGCCGCGGGCGGGGTCGCCGGCATGGAAGTCCCAAGGGCAGGCGAGTGCGGCGAAGCCGCGCACGAGCTCGGGCCGGCGCAGCGCGGCGGCGAGCGCGAGAAGCCCGCCCATGCAGTAGCCGGCCACCACCACACGCTCGCCCGCGATCGCGGCTGCCGCGGCGAGCGCGCGCTCGAGCCGCCCGGCGATCACGTCGGTCAGGCCGAAGCGGCGCTCAGCCTCGCCGGGCCAGCCCCAGTCGAGCATGAGCGGGCGGAGCCCGGATCGGGCAAGCCAGCGGAGAAAGCTCGCCTCCTCCGTGAGGTCGAGCACGTAGGCGCGGTTGACGAGGGAGGGGACGACGAACAGGACGGGCCCGGAGGCAGCCGCAGGCGCGGTCGCGCCGTAGTCGATCAGCCGCGAGCCGCCCTCTGCCCAGAGCGTCGGCGGGTCCGGCAGCGCGCGCGCGTAGGGGTGGCGGCGATAGGCGGCGATGCCGGAGATCAGCGCCGCATCCTGGCGGAGAAGCTCGGCCAGGACCGCGCCGGGCAGGGCGCTCGGTTCAAGCCCCGTGTCGTCGAGGGCCCGGACGATCCGTTCCGCCCGCGCTGCCGCCGCCTCGCTGCTCCATCTCCGCGAGACGCCGCTCGATCGCGTCGAGCCGGTCGAGAACGCGCTCGAGAAGGCGCTGTGCCGCAGCCCCGCCAGCATCAGATGCAGCAGCAGCGGGCGCGGGCCGCGGCGGCTGAGCGGCCGCGGCGAACCCGGGCGCGGCGGGGAAGAGGCCCCCTGGCCCAAACCCGGGCGGCTGTCCTGCGCCGAAACGCTCATCGGCGAAGCCGCGCGGCATGGCGGCGAGGCCGATGGCGGCCATGCCGGCCCAGAGCGCGGCGAGCCGAGACCAGGTCTCGGCGGTCTCCGGATCGGCGGCGAGCGCGGCGAGCTCGCTCTGCCAGAGTTCGATCCAGTCCCTCGCGAGCGCCGCGAGGTCCGGCTGCGACGCGGCCTGCGCGCCTTCGCCGGAGCCGCGCGCGTGGGCGCCGTCCCCCGCTCCGCCGGTCGTCGTTCCGGCCGTCTTCTGGCTGTTGCCGCCGTCCATCACCCTCGCCCATCGCGGGGGCGGAGATTAGAGAAGCCCTCCCTTCCGAGGAACCCCGGCGAGCGCGGCCCCCCGGCGCCCTGGTGGAGAATAATGCGCTGCGGCAAAGCGGGCGTGCTAGCATGCAGTGCAGCAAGGTTAAGGAAACGGGGAACTTCCATGGCAGAACCCGCCCGCGCCGACGACGCAGCGCCCGCCGAGCCCGGCACCAATGAGCCCGGCACCAATGAGCCCGGCGCCAAGGAGGCCGGCACCGCCCAGCCGGTGGTGGTGAAGAAGTATGCGAACCGCCGGCTCTACAACACCGAAGCCTCCTCCTACGTCACGCTCGATCATCTCTCGCAGATGGTGAAGGAAGGTCGGGAGTTCGTCGTCTACGACGCCAAGACGGGCGAGGACATCACCCGCCAGGTGCTGACGCAGATCATCGTCGAGGAGGAGGCGAAGGGCTCGAACCTGCTGCCGATCGGCTTCCTCCGCCAGCTCATCAGCTTCTACGGCGACAGCCTGCAGGGCCTCGTCCCGCGCTATCTCGAGCACTCGATGGCCGCCTTCGCACGCCAGCAGGAGCAGATGCGGCGCGCGATGCAGCAGACGATGGAGGGGTTCTTCCCCTTCAACATGGAGGAGGTGGGCAAGCAGAACATGGCGATGATGGAGCGGGCCTTCAGCCTGTTCGCGCCGTTCTACCGCCCTCCCGGAACGCCAGGCGCAGAGCCGCCCCAGCCGCCGAAGGACGAGGCCGCCCAGCTCGCCACGCTGAAGGCCGAGCTCGAGGCGCTCAGGGAGCAGCTTGCCAAGGTCGCCAAGCCGGCCAAGTGACCGCTGCCGGATCCGATGACGGCCACGGAGCGGATGATCAGAACCGCCTGAGCAGCCGGTCGATGTAGTCCAGTTCCTGCTGCGACCGGTCGCGCTCGCCAGCGCGGCGGCGGAGCTCCTCCTGGATCTCGCGGGTGCGCTGCCGCTCCATCTCGGAGGGCACCACGACATCCGACCCCTCGTCGCGCCCGCCGACGGCATCGCGCCGCGGCCGGCCGAGCGGGTCTCGCCCCTCGCCCATCTGGCGGCCTTCGCCGGAGTCCTCGCCGCCCTGGTCGGTGTTGTCGCCGCCTGGCTCGCCCTCCCCGTCGCCGCTCTCCATCAGGCCCATCCGGCCGGCCATCTGGTTCTGCATCTCGCGCGCGCCCTGCTGCAGCGCCTCGATGGCCCGCTGCTGGGCCGCCTGGGCACCCGGCTCGTTGCCCTGGCGCAGCGCCTCGACGGCATCGCGCATCGCCCGGTCGGCGCGGCCGAGCGGCTCGGGCACCTCGCCCGAGAAGTCGCCGAACTGCTGCATCAGCTCGCCGAGGGCCCGCCGCAGGGCCTGCTGCTGCCGCGCATCCATCTGGCCCGGTTGCTGACCCTGCTGCTGGCCGCGCTGCTGGCCCTGTTGTTGCTGACCCTGCTGCTGGCCCTGCTGCTGGCCGCGCTGCTGCTGCTGGTTCTGCTGTCCACGCTGCTGCTGGCCGCGCTGCTGCTGCTGTTCCTGGGCACGCTGGTGGCTGCGGTCCATCAGGCTGCCCTGGCGCTGCAGCATGTCGTTCACCGCGCCCATCATCTGCTGGCCCTGCTCACGCTGCTGCTGGCGCTCGGGGCTCTCCATCCGCGCCGTCCGGCCCTGCTGCAGCGCCTCGAGCGCGCGCTCGAGCTGGGCGAGCTGCTGGCGCATCCGCTCGAGGTCGCCCTGGCGCGCCGCCTCCTGCATCTCGCGGGCCATCCGCTGCATGTCGCGCTGGTCGAGCACCCGGGCGTTGCGGTCGAACGGCAGGGTCTCGACGCCGTCGCGCCGCATCGCCTCGGCGAGCGCCTCCAGGTAGCGCTGCATCGCCTCCTCGAGCTGCCTCGCGAGCCGCTCGAGCTCCTGCTGGTCGACCGGATCGCCGCGGCGCGCGCGGTCGAGGGCCTCGCGCATCTCCTCCCGCGCGGCGTTGAGCGCCCGCAGCGTCCGGTCGCGCCCGCCCTCCTCGAGCCGCACCGCGAGCTCCCACAGGAGGTCCTGCACCTCCCCGATGGCCTCCGGCCGACGGTCACGCGCGAGGCGCGACCGCGCGGTGCGCAGGCCGAGGAACACGGTCATGTCGTTGTCGAACGCGTCCGGGTCGGTCGAGAGGCGGTCGAGGTCGCGGACATGCGCGCTCCGCTCCGCCGGGGCGAGCGTCATCCGCTTGCGCAGCGCCACCAGCGCCTGCGCCACCGGATGGGTGAAGGCACGCTCCGGCAGCTCGACCGTCATCGTCTCCGACCGGCCGGCCTGGTCGGCGCCGTCGCGCGCCTCGAGGGTGATCTGCACCGCGAGCCCGGCCCAGGGGTGGGCGGTCAGGTCTGGCTGGGCGGTGCCGCGGAGGCTGCGCGTGCTCTCGCCCGGCGCGGCGAGCGGCACCGTGAAGGCCGGAAGCTCGGGCCGCGCCTGCAGCGTCATGAGCGCCGAGACCGAAGCCACGCCGTAGTCGTCGCGCGCCTCGAAGACGAGGCGGAGCTGGGGGCTGCGCGGCGCCGGGGCGGGCGGGGCGAGGAAGGCGACGGTCGGCGGCTGATCGGCGATCACCCGCATCGACCAGGCGCCAACCGTGGCGCCGTCGCGGCTGACGGAGAGCCGCGAGCCAGCGGTCACCGTCGCCTCGACGGTGAAGGCGTTCTGGTCGAGCTGGGCGAAGGCCGTGGTGTCGCGGTCGATCGCGAGCACGGGCACCCCGCCCGTGCCGCCGGAAAGATGCGCCGCGAGCCTGGAGCCGGCGGGGACGGGGATCTCCGGCGCCGCTCCCGGCTCGGCGCGAAGGAACAGCGGCGGCAGGCCGGTGTAGGAGGGCGGCGTCACCCAGACATCGAGCCGCACGGGCAGCGGCGCGGGCGGGGGGGCGGCGAGCACGGGGTTGACCGACGCGGCAAGCCGCGACCGCCACTCGGGCCCGGCGGCGACAACCGCCGCCACCGCAGCGATGCCGATGGCAGCGCGCAGTGCCAGCCTGTCGCGCGCCGCGAGCCCGGGATGCGGCGTTCCCACCTTCAGCGAGGCGGCGGCGGCGGCGGCGCGCGCCTGGTGGGCTCGCCACAGCGCCTCCGTGGTCGGGTCCGACCCGCCCGCCGGCCGGTCGGCCAGGATGGTCAGCGGTCGATGGGCGAGGCCGCTGGCCTTCTCGAGCCGCCGGTCGCCCTCGCCGCGGTCCGGCAGCCGCCAACCGCGGAACCCCACCACGAGCGCGGTGCAGAAGGCGCAGGCGAAGCCGGCCAGGACGGCGAGATGCAGCCAGCCCGGCAGCAGCGTGAGCACGCCGGAGAGCGCCACCGTCGCGAACACGCCGGCGACGCCCAAGGGCGGCCAGAGCGCCGGCCAGAGCCGCTCCCACAGGAGCGCGGCACGGGCGAGCAGCCGCCGCCGCGCCAGCGTGCCGGCGAGATCGGGCGGCAGGGAGCCTGTTGCGTCGACGTCGGGGGCGCGGGAGTGGTGCGTGCCGTCCGGCCGTCGCTCGCTCATCGTCTCTCCGTGCTCAGCGCTGCGGCGGCGGCAGGAGCGGGCCGAGCCAGGGCGGCAGCACCTCGCCCGCGCGCATCGCCTCGAAGCTCTGCCGCGGGCGGATCACGGCATCCGCCGTGCCGCTCACCATGATCGCGGCGGCAAGCGGCCGCGCGTTGTAGGTGCTGCTCATCACCGCTCCATACGCGCCGGCATCGAGGAGGGCGACGATCTCGCCGGCGCCAAGGTCGGGCAGCGGGCGGGCGGCGGCGAAGGTGTCGCCGGACTCGCACACGGGCCCGACCACGTCGGCCGGAGAGAGCGCCGCGCGCCACCGCGCCGGCGTCACCGGCAGGATGCCATGCCACGCATCGTAGAGGGAAGGACGGATCAGGTCGTTCATCGCCGCGTCGAGGATGACGAAGCGGCGCTGCTCCCCCTGCTTCTGCAGCACCACGCGCGCGAGCAGGAGCCCTGCCGGGCCCACGATCCAGCGGCCCGGCTCGACCACCAGCCTGAGCCCGAGCCCGCCCAGCGTCTCCTTCAGCACGGCCGCGTAGGCCGAGGCGGTCGGCGCCTCCTCGCCGGCATAGGAGATGCCGAGGCCGCCGCCGACGTCGAGCAGCGAGATCGGCAGCCCGGCCGCGCGGATCTCGCCCGCGAGGGCGGCGAGCAGCGCATAGGCCGACCGGAACGGCGCCAGCGAGGTGATCTGGCTGCCGATGTGCATCGCAAGCCCGACCGGAACGATCCCCGGCAGCGCCGCGGCATGGCTGTAGAGCGCCTGCGCGTCGGAGGAGGGGATGCCGAACTTGTTCTCTGCGAGCCCGGTGGTGATCTTGGCGTGGGTTCCGGCATCGACGTCGGGGTTGACGCGGAGCGCGACCTTCGCCTTCACGCCCATGCCGCGCGCGATGCCAGACAGCATCGCGAGCTCCTCCGCGCTCTCGACGTTGATCTGGCCGACCCCGTCGGCCAGCGCGGCGCGAAGCTCGGCCTCGGTCTTGCCGACGCCGCTGAAGACGATGTCGCGCGGCGCGATGCCCGCCTGGCGGGCGACGCGGCGCTCGCCGTCGCTCACCACGTCCGCCCCGGCGCCCTGGCGCGCGAGCTGCGTGACCACGGCGAGGGAATCGTTGGCCTTCAGGGCGTAGTGGATGCGCGCGTCGAGCCCTGCCTCGGCGAGCGCGACGGCCATCGCGCGGTAGCGGGTGTGGATGGCGGCCGCCGAGTACACCCAGGTGGGCGTGCCATGGCCGACGGCGATGCGCGCGAGCGGCACCGCCTCGACCGCGAGACCCACGGCCGTGAGCGCGAGATGCGGGCGCGCCGCAAGCAGGGCGCGGAAGCCGGGTGCCGACGGCGGCGCGGAGGCCCCGCGCGTCCTTTCGTCCAATGGGCTCATTGCCTTCCCCTCACCCCCCTGCTCGTCTGCGGGAACACCGACCTCTGCGACGGTAGAGGCGGGCCCTGCCCCTCCTCGCGCGGGTAGGTGCGCGGATAGGTGACCGCCTCGTCCGGCCCCGGCGGGATGGGGTCACCCCGCTTGCCGCAGGCTGCCAGGGAAAGGGCGGCGAGGGCAACCGCGAGAAGCGCCCCCCTCCTGCCCATGGCCCCGCTCATGCCCCCAGCCTCCGGCGCCACTCGGCCGCCTGCGCGGCCACATTGGCCGGCGCGGTGCCGCCGTAGCAGCGTCGCGAGGCGACCGATTGCTCGACCGTGAGCACCCCGAACACCTCCCGGGTGATCCCTGGCTCGACCGACTGCATCTCCGCGAGGCTCAGCCCCTCGAGGTCAACGCCCTTCGCCTCGGCCATCGCGACCAGCCGGCCGGTGACGTGGTGGGCGGTGCGGAACGGCAGGCCCAGCGTCCGCACCAGCCAGTCGGCGAGGTCGGTCGCGGTGGCGAAGCCCGCCCCGGCCCAGCGGCGGAGATTGGCCGGGTCCGGCACCATGTCGCGCACCATGCCGGCGGTGGCGGCGAGCGACAGCGCGAGGCTGTCGGCGGCGTCGAACACCGGCTCCTTGTCCTCCTGCATGTCCTTGCCGTAGGCGAGCGGCAGGCCCTTCATCACCATGGTCAGCGCCACGAACGCGCCGGTGACCCGCCCGGTCTTGGCGCGCACCAGTTCGGCCGCGTCCGGATTGCGCTTCTGCGGCATGATCGAGGAGCCGGTGGTGAACGCATCCGAGAGGCGGATGAAGCGCCATGGCGCCGACATCCAGACCACGATCTCCTCGGCGAGCCGGGAGAGGTGCATCGCCGCGGTGGAGCAGGCCGCGAGGAACTCGAGCGCGAAATCGCGCGCCGAGACGGCATCGAGGCTGTTGGCCATCGGGCGGTCGAAGCCGAGGGTGCGCGCGGTCATGTGCCGGTCGATCGGGAAGGAGGTGCCGGCGAGCGCGGCCGCGCCGAGCGGGCACTCGTTCAGCCGCGCGCGGCAGTCGGCGAATCGGGAGCGGTCGCGCGACAGCATCTCGACATAGGCCAGCATGTGGTGGCCGAAGGTGACCGGCTGGCCGATCTGGAGGTGGGTGAAGCCGGGCATCGGCAGGTCGTGGTGCCGCTCGGCCTGGTCGACGAGCGCGCGCATCAGCTCGGCGATCTGGCCGTCGAGCTGGTCGATCGCGTCGCGGACCCAGAGGCGCACGTCGAGCGCCACCTGGTCGTTGCGGCTCCTCGCCGTGTGCAGCCGCCGCCCGGCATCGCCGACGAGCGCGGTCAGCCGGCCCTCCACCGCCATGTGGATGTCCTCCTGGGCGGTGTCGAACACGAAGCTGCCGTCCTCGATCTCGGCGGCGACCTGATCAAGTCCGCGCGAGATCTCGGCGAGATCGGCCTCGGAGATGATGCCCCGCGCGGCGAGCATGGCTGCATGCGCCCTGGACCCGGCGATGTCCTGACGCCACATCCTGCGGTCGAAGCCGATCGAGGCGTTGATCTCCTGCATGATGGCCGCAGGCCCGCCGGCGAAGCGCCCGCCCCAGAGGGCGTTCGCCTTCGGCCCTGTGGCCGTCGGCTCTGGCGGGGTGGTTGGGGAGGTGTCTGGCATGGCGCGATCCGGGGCGGCGATGGTGGCGGGGCGCAGGGCGGTCCTCGCCGGTGCGGTGACCTCTGCCATGTCCACCCTGCCCCGGCAAGGAAAGGCGGCGCAGCCCGGCGTTCCGGAGGCGTTCGACCCGCCGCGCCCCTTGCCCGCGTTCGCCTTCACCGATGCCCACGGCCGCGAGCACGGGGTGGCGGATTTCCGGGGCCAGGTCCTGATGATCAACCTGTGGGCGACATGGTGCCCGCCCTGCGTGGCCGAGATGCCGACGCTCGACCGGCTCCAGGCGATGCTGGCGGGCATCGGCGTGCGCGTGCTCGCGCTCTCGCAGGACCGTGGCGGCGCGCCGGTGGTGGCCCGCTTCTACGAGCAGACGGGCGTCCGCCATCTCGGCATCTGGCTCGACCCGCGCGGGGCGGCGGCGCGCACGCTCGGCGCGCGCGGCCTGCCGACCACGCTCGTCGTCACCCGCGACGGGCGGGAGGCGATGCGGCTCGTGGGCGAGGCGGAATGGGACGCGCCGGAGATGGTGCGGCTGATCCGGACGATCGCCGGCCGGCCTGCCCCGGAGACGACGCGGCGGAGCTAGATCAGGCCGACCGCCTGGCCCACGACCCGGACCATGAGCAGAGCCGCGAGCAGCCAGAGCGCCACCACGATCGCCGCGCCCGCGCGGCTCGGCGCGGGCCGCGCCCCGCCCGCTGCCGCGGCGCGATGCTCGGCGAGCACCTCGGCAGGGATCAGACGCATCACCGCCCAGAGGCCGACCGGCAGCAGCACGAGGTCGTCGAGCAGGCCGAGCACGGGGATCACGTCGGGGATCAGGTCGATCGGCGACAGCGCGTAGGCGACGATCGCGAGCGCGAGCAGCTTCGCGACACGCGGCGTGCGCGGGTCACGCGCCGCGAGCGCGAGCGCCGTCACCTCCCGCTTCAGCGCCGCCGCCCATGCGCGAAGCCCCGCGAGCATCGGTCAGGCCTGCTTGAGCTCGATCAGGCTGCGGCGGATGCGCCTGCCGCGGGCGATCTTGTCCTCGATGTAGCCGTCGTCGCCCCAGCGCACGGCGCGGGCCATCGCCGTCATGTCCTCGGTGAAGCGCTGCGCCATCTCGAGCAGCGCCTCGCGGTTGTTGAGGAAGACGTCGCGCCACATCACGGGGTCGGAGGCGGCGATGCGCGTGAAGTCGCGGAACCCGGATGCCGCGAAGCGCAGCACCGCCTGGCGGCTCTCCTCCTCGAGGTCGTCGGCCGTGCCGCAGATGGTGAAGGCGATCAGGTGCGGCAGGTGCGAGACGATCGCGAACACCTTGTCGTGGTGCGCGGGCTCCATGATCTCGACCATCGAGCCCGCGTTGCGCCAGAGCGCGGCCACCCTCGCCACCGCCGCCTCGTCGGTTCCCGGCGGCGGCGTCAGGATGGCGTAGCGCCCCTCGAACAGGGTCGCGAAGCCTGCCTCGGGGCCGGAATGTTCCGTCCCCGCGATCGGGTGGCCGGGCACGAAATGCACGTGGTCGGGCACGAAGGGGCCGACGTCGCGGATCACGCTGCCCTTGGTCGAGCCCACGTCGGTCAGCACCGCCTCGGGGGCGAGGTGCGGGGCGATCGCCGCGGCGATGCCCGCGTAGGCGCCGACGGGGGCGCAGAGCATCACGCAGTCGGCTCCGGCGACCGCCGCCTCTGCCGTGTCCTCGACGCGGTCGACGAGACCGAGGCGCCGCACCGTGTCGCGCGTCGCCGCCGAGCGCGCGGTCGCGACCACCTCGTCGGCGATCCCGCCCTTCTCCCGCGCCGCGCGGGCGAGCGAGGAGCCGATCAGCCCGATGCCGATGAGCGCCAGCCGCCTGAACGGCGCCTCAGCCACGCGCCCGCTCCCGCGCCGGGCCGGCCATGAAGGCGCCGATCGCCTCGGCCACCGCGGCCATCTCCTCCCCGGTGCCGATGGTGATTCGCAGGCACCCGGGAAGCCCGTATCCGCCCATCGGGCGGACGATGATCCCCCGCGCGCGCAGCGCGGCATCGGCCTCGCCCGCGTCGCGGCCGGCGGCGGCGAAGTCGGCGAGCACGAAGTTGCCCTCGGTGCCGTGCACGGGGATGCCGAGGGTGGCGAGCGCATCGACGAGCCAGGGCCGCCAGCGGGCGTTGTGGGCGCGCGAGGCCTCGACATGGCGCGTATCGGCGAGCGCCGCGATCGCCGCCGCCTGCGCCGGCCGCGAGGCGTTGAAGGGCGAACGCACCCGGTTCAGAACGTCGGCCACCGCCTCGGGCGCATAGGCCCAGCCGAGGCGCAAGCCCCCGAGGCCGTAGATCTTCGAGAAGGTGCGCGTCATCACCGTGTTCGCGCCGGGGCCGTCGACGAGTTCGATCGCCGCTGTGCAGCGGGGGTCGTCGAGATACTCGGCATAGGCCGCGTCGAGCACGAGCAGAACGTTCTCGGGCAGGAAGCGGCGCAGCCGCGCGACCTCCGCCCAGGGCAGCATCGTGCCGGTTGGGTTGTTCGGGTTGGCGAGCAGGACGAGCGTGGTGCGCGGGCCGACGCAGGCGAGCATCGCGTCGACATCTGCCGCGAGCCCGCGCTCCTCGGCCGTGACCACCGTCGAGCCGGCGTAGCGGGCATAGATCGGGTGCATGGCGAAGGCGTGCCTGGTGACGATCGTCTCGGTTCCGGGGCCGCCATAGGCCTGCGTGAGCAGGCAGAGCAGGTCGTCGGAGCCGGCGCCGCAGACGATGCGCGCCGGGTCGAGCCCCCAGGCGGCGCCGATCGCGGCACGGAGCGCGCCCGCCCCGCCGTCAGGGTAGCGGTGGATCTCCTCCTTCTCGGCCTCGTAGGCGGCGATCGCCTTCGGGCTCGGGCCCAGCGCGCCCTCGTTCGAGGAGAGCTTGATGACGCGGTTGTGGCCGCCGAGCGTGCCCTCGCCGCCGACATAGGCGGCGATCTCGAGGATGCCGGGGCGGGGGACAGGCGGCATGGCGGTCACTCCGAAGCGGGCAGGAAGGCAGTCTCCGGCGG
>Ga0272446_1003179_pt1 | contig 21189 bp, 13 predicted proteins | sample YNPCB0061_FD_194587 | JGI IMG/M metagenome (GOLD analysis project Ga0272446, IMG submission 194587) | Hot spring microbial mat communities from Yellowstone National Park, WY, United States - YNP-CB-006-1 | ecosystem: Environmental > Aquatic > Thermal springs > Hot (42-90C) > Sediment | place...
GTAGGGGCCGTGGCCCATGTCCCGCTGGATCAGCCCGTGCCGCAACCGCGGTTGGTCGGTGGTGAAGACCACAAACACGCCCGGATGCACGCCGATGGCGAAGTCCACCACGCCCTTGCGCCGGAGCACGCCGCCATCAGCCTGCGGGCAAAAGACCCGATGCAACGTGTCGCGCGTGGCCGATGCACCGTGCATGCCCCGCACGTCCGGCACCAAACCGGTCGCGTTGGCCACGCTGCACATCTCCACGGCGGTTTTCGAGCCGTCCACAAATTCGCAGAGCATCCGCGGGTTCATGTCGCGGGCCTTGGCCTTGGCGGCCAGCGCGTCGGGCGTGGCGGTGATGTCCAGGGGATTGTTCTTGCCCTTGCCCGCGCACACTACCTCGAAGCCCAGCGCGGTGGCGAAGCGGTAGAGTTCGATGATGGCGGCCGGTTCATCGCCCGCAGCCAGGGTGTAAATGACGCCCGCCTGCTCGGCTTTGCGGCGCAGCAGCGGGCCGATGGTGACATCGCACTCGACGTTCATCATCACGATATGCTGCCGGGCTGCAATGGCCGCCAGCGCAATGGCCGCACCCACTGCGGGCACGCCCGTGGCATCCACCACCACCTGCACCTCCGGCAGTGCTGTGACCACGCGCCAATCCGTCGCCGCCACAGTGCGACCGGCAGCGATGGCCCGGCGGGCAGTGTCGGGATCGTTAGTGCGGACCACCCGCTCGTGCGGAATCCCAGCCATGCCACAGGCCAGTTCGACCCGGTCGAAGCTCACGTCCACCACCACCAGCACGCGAATGCCCTTCATCAACTGCACTTGGCAGAGGATTTCCTGGCCCATCTGGCCGGCACCGATCAGGCCGATGGTGACCGGTTCCCCGCGGGCTTCGCGTTCCAAGAGGCGTTCGTTGATCGCGTTCATCGCAAAGAAACTGGCGGCTTCAATCCGGTTCGACCATGACCTTGAGGGCTTCGCCGGAGGCGGCGATCGCAAACGCTTCGGCGATCCGCGACAGCGGGCGCGTGTGCGTGACGAAGAGCTCGGCCCGGACGACCTTGCGCCGGAGCACCTCGAGCGCTTGTTCGTGAAAGCGCGGATGGTAGGAAAACGCGCCCATCAGCACCTGCTCGCCGTAATGAATGAGGTTGGCGTTCAGGCGCACCATCGGATCGGCCTTGGGCAGGCCGCCGAACAGCACGATGCGGCCGCCGCGCCGCGCCATTTCCACCGCCTGGGTCTGTGTGCTGGCGACCGGGTTGGCGCAAATGACCACGTCCGCACCCAGCCCGCCGGTCAACCGCTTTACCTCGGCGACCACATCCTGCTGGGACGGATCGAGGGTTGCGTCGGGGCCGAACTTCTCGGCGCCGGAACGGCGGAGCGGATTCGGTTCCGCTACAACCACGGCCGCGCCGCGGGCCTTGGCAATGACGACGTGCAAGCAGCCGATGGGGCCGGCGCCCAGCACCACCACCGTTTCGCCCAAGGACGTGCCGCATTTTTCGTGCGACGCCAACACCGAGGACAACGTTTCCGCCAAAGCGCCCTCGTGCCAGCTCAGTCCATCCGGGATCGGATGCACAATGCCGTTGCGCAGCAGGACTTCATCCAGCACGACCCGCTCGGCAAAACCGCCGTCCAGCCCCGGCGTAATGCCCAAAAGCTTCAACTCCGGGCAGAGGTTGAACAGGCCGCGTCGGCAATACCAACACACCCCACAATGGATGTCCGGCGCCACAGCCAACCGGTCGCCTACTTTGAAACGCGTGACCTGCGGCCCGACCTCGACCACTTCGCCCGCCAGCTCGTGGCCCTGAATCAGATGCGGCGTTCCCGACGGCGGACCTTCCCGCCAGCGGCGCAAGTCGGAGCCACAGACGCCACAGGCACGCATCTCGAGCACCAGACCATCCGCTGGGCAGGCGGGCGGCGGCACGTCGCGGAGTTCGATGGTTTGCGGGGCGATGAGATGCGCGGCGATCATGATGGCTTGGAAACTTGGTCTTTGGACGGATCGAGCAGGCGCTCACCCACCGCCCCGCCGGGGTGAATCACGGCGAACTGTTCGCGGGTGTAACCGGTCACGTGCATCAAGGCGATGCAGACCGCGTCGAACACGGCGATCACCGCCAGCGTGCTGGCCGTAGCCAGCATGTTGAACGGGTCCGCCTCGCGCTCCACCTTCACTCGCAGGAGCAGGTCGGCGACGCGGGCCAAGGGGGAATCCGGATTCTCCGTCACGGCGATCAGGAACGCCAGCTTGGTTTTGCACGCCGGCACGAGGTTCAACAACTCGCGGGTGCCGCCGCCCTTGGAAATGGCGATGACCACGTCACCGGGCTGAACCAAGCCCAGCCCGCCATGCACGGCGTCGCTGGGCGAAAGAAACGCCGCCGGCCGTTCGATGCAGCACAATGAGTGGGCGATCTTTTTGGCCGCCGCGGCCGACGTGCCGCAACCGGTGGTCAGAATCCGGCCTCGACAATCCGCCAGGGCAGCGACGCAGCGCCGAAAGGCCTCCGGGTCCACAACCGTTGATAGTGCAGCGACAGCCCCCGCCTCGGACGCCCAAGTTTCCACCGCAACCGCCCAAGGATCTGGCGCAGCTTTTTTCATTTTGGCATCAGCGTCTTGAAACACTGGCCCCGCATCATAGGCTACTTGAGCAACTGTAGCAACCTGATTTTCACATCAGCCAGCCCGAAAATGAAAAATCGCTTGCCCGGCCGTCCAACGCGGGTATCGAACGGGCAAACCCGGAAGCTGGGTAGGACCAAATCGCAGCTCGGTTTGGCCACAGCCTCCTGAGCGCCCTCCAGATTGCAACCGCTAGCGGTGCCGTGCGCGCTCAGGGCGAAATCAGGCCCGTGCGCCCGCCCCACCGCACGCAGGGGCCGGTGACGACTACGCTGGGCCCCAGGGTCACCCGCTGCGCTTCGATGCGGTAGCGCGCGGTCGTTTCGGGCGGGTAGTCCTCCTCGAACCGGGTGTGTTCAATGTGGGCGCCGCGAAACCGGGCCACAAAATCGCCGTCGGCAGGCTGGTACCGGTGTATGATACGGCAGCCGCGCACGACCTTTCGACCGTTGCTGCTATCGAACCAGAACGATCGCGTTTTGTGTGCGATCACGGTGCAGTTTTCGTAGGTGATGTTATCGCCCCGGCTGGCGCATTCGATGAGGGCGGCGCTGCGATAGACCCCGTTGGTACCGTAGTCCTTGTCCTCGAAGTGGCAGCGCAGGTAGCGGGTGGCCAGGGCGGCGTTGGTCGAGCCGAAATCGTGGACCGCGCTGCCGTAAATCTTGCAATCTTCATAGAGCAAGCCCGGCTTGGCCGACCACGTGGACCACGTGCTTACGCCCCAGAAGGTGCAGCGGACAAACCGGGTGTAGCCGCCGTCGCCGCTGTCGGCCACCATCGCGCACCCAACGTTGTTAACAAACTCGCAGTCCTCAAAATAACCATCGCGGCAGATGGATTCCTCGGCCTCGATATCGAGGCCGGCGCCTGGCGCCGAGGCAAATGCGCCCCGCCCGGTATGGTTGAACTTGCAGCGATAAGCACGCAGCCCACGTCCGCCCACCCAGGACAAGCCCTGGCGGGCATTGTATTCGCTGACGACGTTGATCAGCGTGTGCGGGGTGGGCGGATCAGCCTCCTTCAGCCCGTGCCAACCGATCAGGATGCCATCCAGCCCGTGATGGTGTGTATAGACGTTTTCCACCACGACATTGCTGTTGTTGTACAGCTCGATGCCCAAAGCATGAAGTTGTCGGCCCACGTCCCCAAAGTAACCGCCCAGGATCAGCGAGCCGCTGTTGCCGTCCAACTCCAGATTCCGAATCACCACGTTCCGCGATCGGTGGATTTGCAGCATGGACCCTACGCGCGCCGCATATGCAGGGTCGGTGAACCCACCGGGCTTTGGATGGAACGGTTGGCCGGTCAACTTATCGAATGAACCAAACCGCAGGCCCGGCGCCAGCCGCAGCGTAGCGCCACGGCCCTCGATGACCAGGCCATCGACGTTTTTCACCGAAAAGATCGGCTGGGCCCGGTAGTAAGGAAATTTGCCGTCCTCGTGAACTTGTTCGCCCACGACATACACCCCGGGCGGAATGATAAGTCGCCCGCCACCCGCCCGCTGGATTTGCTCCGCCGCCGCCCGAAACGCAGCGCTGTCGTTGTGCAGCCCATCGCCCCGCGCACCCAATTGTTTGAGGTCGAGCGTGGGGCCGCTGATGCGGACCGCTTCGGCTATCGGCTGACCTGCCGGCGCGGGGTTGCCCGTCGATCCGGCCAATGCCCCCAGCCAAACCTGGAGCCACACCGCCGGCAGACACCCCCGCAACCAGTGGCGAACGGAAACTGGACTCAGTTTGCTTTCTTGCACGCCGCCAGGATGCCTGCCCAGACGGCGTTGCTCAAGGTCACTAGCCGGAAGTGGGAACGAAGCATCTACTGCGGCGGCGGGCTTGGTGATACGGAACAGCGGCGGTGGCCTACATCCGGGCGGTGCGGCGCCTTGGAGGCGCGGTGTTACCTCGATCGGTTTTGCGCTAGGGTGCAGTCGGCTCATCGGCGGGGAATCCCGGCACCCTCTTCGGCAATTACCCCCGATGCCTCGGGAGCCAGCCGCTAGGTGCTCAGAGCCGTGAAGCTGCGAGCGGGCAGGGTGACGCGTGCTGTCCGCGCCTCGGCGCTGGTCCGAACCGCCGGAGGAACTGGCCGCAAGCGGAAGCCTGGCTCGGCAAGGGCCTTCTCGTCCACCTGGTATTGAAACCATTCGCGGTCTGGGTAGTGTTTGTCAATTGTCAGTTGGTGGGGATTAAGGCGGGTTGGGTTGGATGTGGAACTGTCATGCCCTCGTTCTGCCATCTCCCAGCCTTCACCCGCTCAAAAATGAAATGTGCCCCCGGGCCAACCGCGTTCTGTTCCCGACTTCCGGCTTTCCAGCTTCCCCAGCCGGGGGTGCCCGATCGCCGATCGCCAATCGCCAATCGCCAATCGCCAATTGCTAATCGCGGATCGCCGTGTGTCGTGTGCCGAGTGCCGAGAGTCGAAAGCCGAGTGCAGATTCCCAAGGGCAGTGGCCCGAGTTCGGATGCTCACCGACTTCCCGCACCGCACGGGGTCACGGGGCCAGCCGGTCAATTTGCCAGGTGCCGTCGGGCCGGGGCGTGTACAGGAAGCGGTCGTGCAGGCGGCTGGGCCGGCCCTGCCAGAACTCGAAGTCGCGCGGACGCACGCGGTAGCCGCCCCAGAAGGAGGGCAGGGGCACCTGGCCCTCGCGGAACTTGCGTTTCATCTCTTCCCACTTGGCTTCGAGCAGCGAACGGGCGGAGATGACGCGGCTCTGGGGCGAGGCCCAGGCGGCGAGTTGGCTGGTGAAGGGCCGGGTGGCGAAGTAGGCCAGGACCTCGGCGGTGGAGATGCGTTCGGCGGTGCCATTGATGGCCACCTGCCGCTCGAGGGCCAGCCAGGGGAACAACAGCGCCACGTTCGGGTTTTCGGCGATTTGCCGGGCCTTGCGGCTTTCGAGGTTGGTGAAGAACACGAAGCCGTCCCGGTCCCATTTCTTGAGCAACACGGTGCGCAAGGTGGGGCGGCCGTCCGCGCCCACCGTGGCCAGGCTCATGGCGTTGGGCTCGAGAATGCCGCTGGCGCAGGCCTGCTCGAACCACAGACCGAACTGGTCGAACGGGTCCGGCTTGAGGTCGCGGCGGTGGAGCGGCTCGCGGGTGTAGTCCCGGCGCATGTCGGCGATGTTCATGGCGCAAAAGGCGGGCGTCAGACTCGGCGCAAATCCGCGCGCTCGCAAGCGTGGTCTGGACGGTGCGGGTCCGCTGGCACCGCCGCAGCCTACCCCGTGGAGCGTATGGAGTGCGCTGGCTTGCTGGCGCTGTGGGGTGGGATCAGAGGCTAGATGCCAGAGGCCGGAGGCCGGAGGCCAGATGCCAGATGCCGGATGCCGGATGCCGGATACCGGAGGCCGGATACCGGAGGCCGGATGTGTTCGTCGTTTGCGGCAGACGTGCCCACCCGAGGTGGAGTAGCGACGATTGGCAATCGGCTGTGTTGCCGACTGGCAATCGGCGATACAGCAGTCCGGCAGCCTGAGCTACGGCGCCAACGGCGGGGGCGTCGTCGGCAGCACGCGCGGGCAGGCGCGTTCCACGAACCGGGTCGGCGGTAAGAGGCTGTCGGGGGCGGTCTGGTAGGCCGTTCCACCTGGAGAAAAAACGGCAGCAAGCCACCAACCTCGCGGGACAGAGGGGTTCCGGCTTACCACTCGCCGGTGCGCAGGTACTGGTCAATGGCTTGGGCGGCGCGGCGGCCGGCGCCCATGGCCAGGATTACCGTGGCGCCGCCGGTCACGATGTCGCCCCCGGCAAAGACGCCGCGCTTGGAGGTCTTGAGGGACTGCGGGTCGGCCTCGATGTAGCCGAGCGGGTTGGTTTTGAGGTCGGGGGTGGTGGACTGGACCAGCGGGTTGCCGCGGTTGCCCACGGCCACGATGGCGACCTGCGCGGGGATTTCAAATTCGGAGCCGGCGACGGGTTGCGGGCGGCGGCGGCCGGAGGCGTCCGGCTCGCCCAGGGCCATGCGTTGGCAGCGTATGCCGGTGAGCCAGCCGCGGGCGTCGCCCAGGAACTCGACCGGGTTGGCCAGGGTGAGAAATTGCACGCCTTCTTCGCGGGCGTGTTTGATTTCCTCGGCGCGGGCGGGCATTTCAACTTCGGAACGACGGTACACGATCGTGGCCGTGGCGGCGCCCAGGCGGAGGGCGGTGCGGACCGCGTCCATGGCGGTGTTGCCGCCGCCGATGACGGCCACGGCCTTGCCGCGGCAGTCGTAGATCGGTTCGTCCCAGGCGGGAAACTCGTTGGCCTTCATCAAATTTACCCGGGTGAGGAACTCGTTGGCCGAGTACACGCCGCAGAGGTGTTCGCCGGGGATGTTCAGGAAGACGGGCAGGCCGGCACCGGTGGCGATGAACACGGCGTGGTAGCCCTCGCTGCCCAGCAACTCATCCACCGTGACGGTGCGGCCCACCACCACATTGGTGCGGAACTCGACGCCCATGCGGCGAAGGTTTTCGATTTCCTCGTGCACGATGTGCTTGGGCAGGCGGAACTCCGGGATGCCGTAGATCAACACTCCGCCCAGTTCGTGCAAGGCCTCGAGCACCGTCACCTGGTGCCCGCGCTGCACGAGGTCGCCCGCCGCGCTCAGGCCGGCCGGGCCGGAGCCGATGATGGCCACGCGCTTGCCGGTGGGCGGGGCGTTGGGCGGCAGGCCCACCTGGCCGACGCGGCGTTCGTAATCGGCCACGAACCGCTCGAGGTAGCCGATGGCCAGCGGCTCGCCGTGCTTGCCCAAAATGCACTGGCCTTCGCACTGGTCCTCCTGCGGGCAAACCCGGCCGGTGATGGCCGGGAGCACGTTGTCCTCGCGGATTTTGGCAGCGGCGGCCAGGTAATCCCCGCGCAGGACCAACTCGACAAAGTCCTTGATCTTCACGCCCACCGGGCAGCCGGTGAAGCAGTGGTGGCTTTTGCAATGCAGGCAGCGCAGGGCCTCTTGGCGGGCCAGGGCGGCGTCCAGCCCGAGGTTGACTTCGGCGAAGTTGGCGCGGCGCTCGGCCGGCGGTTGCTCGGGCATCCGCTGGCGCGGGATGCGCATCCGTTCTTTCGGGGGCAGTGGGTTGGTCGAGTTCATGGCGCGGGGGCCAGGGGGCGCAGGAGTTCCGGGTGCGCCTGCGTGAGCCGGCACTGGTCGGGCGGGTGGGGGTGCTGCGCCAGGAACTCGGCCAGGGCGCGTTGCTCGGCCTCGCGGTACATGGCGTTGCGGGCGGCCAGGATTTGGAAGTCCACCTGGTGGGCATCGAACTCCGGGCCGTCCACGCAGGCGAAAAACGTTTTGCCGCCCACCACCACCCGGCAGCCGCCGCACATGCCGGTGCCGTCCACCATGATCGGGTTGAGGCTGACCATCGTTTTGATGCCGTATGGACGGGTGACCTCGGCCACGGCACGCATCATGGGAATGGGGCCGATGGCCAGCACGAAGTCCGGTCGCTCCGGACCGGCGACCAGTTGCCGGAGGCGGTCGGTCACCAGGCCCTTCTCGCCGTACGAGCCGTCGTCGGTGGTCACGTACACGGCGTCGCAGAAGGCGCGCATCTCGGGTTCCAGGATCACCAGCGCGCGGGTGCGGCCGCCGAGGATGGCCAGCACACGGTTGCCGGCCTGCTTCAAGGCGCGGGCGGTGGGGTAGGCGATGGCCGTGCCCACGCCCCCGCCGATGACCACCGCCGTGCCATAGCGGCGAATTTCCGAGGGCCGGCCCAGCGGGCCCACCACGTCCAGCACGGCCTGGCCGGCCTCGAGGGTGTTGAGCAGCTTGGTGGTCTTGCCCACGCCCTGCACGATGAGGGTGATGGTCTCGGCGTCCGCGCCGGCGATGGTCAGGGGGATGCGTTCGCCGCGCTCGTGCACGCGCACGATTACGAACTGGCCGGGCTGTTGTTTGCGGGCAATGAGCGGGGCCCGGAGGCGGAACCACTTCACGTCCGGGGCCAGCCAGCGTGCTTCGACGATGGGAAACATGGTTTGCGAGCGCGTCCCGGCAGCGCGGGCGGGGCCACCGGTCTCCCGCCAGCCGCGCTCCCCGGGGCGCCGGCGCAAGCATTACGGCGGCCCGGCCCGGGGCGCAACGCTGCTTTCACCCGCCGGACGGCTTGGCCGGCGCCGCCGGCGCGAACGGCCAGCGTCGGTTGTGCCGCGCCCAGAACAGAAACGCCACCACCCCCAGCGTGAGCGAGCCCGCCCCGTAGAGCAGCACCCGGGGATCGGTCGTGGCCAGCACAAACAGCCAGCCCACCAGGGCCACGAAACAGGGCAGGGGATAGAGCCACATCCGGAACGGCCGCGCCAGGTCGGGCCGGTGCCGGCGCAACAGCACCAGCGCCCCGATCTGGCCGAGAAACTGCACGACGATGCGCGTGGTCAGCAGCGCGGCGATCACCGTGTCCAGCGGGAAAAAGCTGCACCCGATGGCCAGCGCGCCCACCGTCAGCAGCGAGACGTGCGGGAAATGCCGCGTGGGATGCAGCCGGGCAAAAGCGCGGAAAAAGCCGCCGTCCAGCGCCGCCGCGTAGGGGATGCGCGAGTAGCCCAGCAGCAGGGCAAACACCGAGCCGAACGCCGTCCAGCAAATCAACGCCGTGAAGAGCTTCGCGACCGTGCCGCCGTAGAGCCGTTCCATGAAAACCGACACGATGAACTTGGCCGCCGGGTGCTCTTCCGCCGGCACAAATTCCCGCCACGAAATCACCCCGAGGATGGCGAGGTTGATCAGCAGATAAATCAGCGCCACTCCCACCAGGCTGATGAGGATCGAGCGGGGAATCGTGCACCCGGGCTCGCGCACCTCCCCGCCGATGTAGCACACGTCGTAGTAGCCCAGATAGTCGTAGATGCCGATGGCCGCCGCCGCGCCCAGGCCGTGCAGAAACCCCAGCGAAAACCGGAACGCGCCGTCCGGCAGGTCGAAGGTCCGGCCGGCGTCGAAGTGCGCCGCGCCACTGCCAATCACCGCCCCCACCGTCAACAAGGTGCCGCCCCAGAGGGCGACCGTGATCCAGCCGATCGAGCCGATGCGCCGGTACAGCAGCGCGATGGTCAGCACCCCCAGGCCCACGCACACCAGCCGCTCGTGCGTGGCTGTCATGCCGGGCCATACGTAGGTGAGGTAATTGGCGGTGCCGATGTAGCCGGAAGCGATTTCCAGCGGCCCGCTGAGGATGAACTGCCAAATGAACAGAAACGCCATCAGGCTGCCCCAGCGCTCCCGCCCGTACCCCTCGCGCAAATACACGTAGCTGCCGCCGGCGCCGGGCAGCGCCGCGCCCAGCTCGCTCCACACCAGCCCGTCGGGGATGGTGATCAAGAGCGCCACCAGCCAGCCCAGCAACGCTTGCGGCCCGCCCAGCGCCGACATGAGCAACGGGATGGTGATGAACGGCCCCATGCCGATCATGTTGCTCATGTTCAGCGCCGTGGCCTGCAAGAGGCCGAAGCGCCGCTCCAGGCGGGGCGGGGCGGGGTCCGGGGCGGGGTTCACGGCGCCCAAAGGAAGGGGAACCGGCTCCGCGGGTCAATGGCGGAATTGCCGGCCTCCGCTGGTGAATATCCGGCACGTCCGCCCGCGCCGGCTCAACGAGCGGGCTGGCCGTGGGCCACGCGTTCACTGACCAGGTCGAACACGCCGTAGGCCAGCACCACCAGGAAGCACACCAACGGCACCGCGTAGGACAGTGCGGGCGTGCTCAGGTCCACGATCCGCGCCTGCGCCAGCGGCAACAACGCGCCGCCCAGGATTGCCATCACCAGGCCCGCGCCGCCGAATTTGGTGTCCTCGCCCAGGCCGTGCAGGGCGATGCCGTAAATGGTGGGGAACATCAGCGACATGCAGGCCGAAATCGCAATCAGGCACAACGTGCCGGTCAGGTTCACCGACGTCATCACCACCACGGTCAGCGTCGCCGCCGCGGCCGCAAACACCGTCAGCAGCAGGCTGGGCCGGAAGACCCGCATGAGCGCCGTGCAGATGAACCGGAAGCTCAAGAACAACAGCATCGCGCAGATGTGGTAGATGCCGGCCACCGTCAGCCCGGTCATTTCCTTGCCCGGCTCGACCAGCCGGATGGCCCGCACGAACTGGTTGATGCCCGTGGTTTCGAGCAGGTCAATCAACGGTTTCCCCTGGCCGTCCTCCACGATCTTGGCGATGTAGTGGATGGTGAAGGTCCACACGCAAATCTGCGCCGCCACGTAGAAAAACTGGGCCACCACGCCAAAGCTGTAATGCCGGTTGCGCAGCAGGCGGCCCAGCGTGGGCAGGAAGTCAATGCGCGGCCCGGCATCGGAGGCCCGGGGCATGCGCGTCAGCGCGAGGGCCAGCCAGAGCACCACCAGCGCCAACGCCGTGCCCACGTAGGGCGTCATCACCGCGGCCAGTTCCTCGGTCTGAATGTGCCGGAGCAGTTCCGGCGCCATGGCCTTGCGCTCGGCTTCCGTGGCCGGGTTCATCCGGGGCAGGATCAGAAATCCCGCCAGCATCATGCCGATGACCGAGCCGACCGGGTTGAACGACTGGGCCAGGTTCAGCCGCCGCGTGCCGGTTTCCTCCGGGCCCAGGGCGATGATGTACGGGTTGCAACTGGTTTCCAAAATGGACAGCCCGCCGGCCAGCACGAAGATCGCCCCCAGAAACGGCCCGAACCGCATCGCCAGGCTGGCCGGGTAAAACAGCAGCGCGCCCAGCACGTACAAGCCCAGCCCCACCAGCACGCCGGTCTTGTAGCTGAAACGCTTGATCAAAAACGCCGCCGGCAGCGCCAGCACGAAGTACGCGCCGTAGAACGCAAACTGCACCAGCGCCGACTCCGTGTTGCTCAGGTCCGTGAAGATGCCCTTGAACGCCCGCACCAGCGGGTCGGTCATGTTGTTGGCCAGACCCCACGCGGCGAAGCAGGTGGTCAGGAGCACAAACGCCAGGCGATGTTCACGCGGCACCAGGGGCGGGGGCGACGCCGGGGAGGACGGGGCAGGGGCGGTGTTCATGGGTTGGGGCAGAACGGCCAGCGCCCGGAGCGTGGCCGGCGCGACGCACGCGAGGCGTACGGGCTGGGGGCCGCCGGGGGCTTGGTCATCGGGCGCGATAGATAAAGACCCCCGGGCCGGGGCGTCAAGGCGCCGGGCGACGGCCGGCGACGCAAAGGCGGGATCTGTGGGGTGGAATTTGGAAGGCCGGAGGAGCGAAGTGCGAAGTCCAAAGTCCGAAGTCCGAAGTGCGAAGACCGTAGTGCGCCCGAAGTTCGGCGTTGGTTCCGGGGTGGAGGTGGTCGCCGGGACCGCTTTACCGCGCCAGCCGGTAGAAGGTGCGTGGGTCGCGCGTGGTCAACCGGTATTGGAAGCGGTCGCCGGCAAGGCCCGGCAAATCCACGACCCGTTCCCAGCGAATCGGCGGTGAAAGGTCCCAGGTCACTTCGAGGGCAAAGCCCGACGTCCGCATCGGCCAGGTCAGCACCGGCCCGGTTTCGGTCATTTCCACGGCCAGCGCAGGCGCGGCCTCGAGGACCTCGAACGGCACCCGGATTTCCGGTCCCGCGAGGTTGGCGCTTTCCAAGCGTGAGCGCAGTTCGCCGACACCGGCGGTGAGCGCCCGCAACCGCACCCGCACTTCGGCTTCCGTGCCCGAGGGCAGTTCGCCCAGTTGCGCGGCGAAGCTTGCGGCCGCGCCGCCTGCGTCCCCCGGGCTGGCGGTGATGTCCAGGACCTCAAATGCCGAATCCACCTCGCCGGACAGGGTCACCCCGGCGGCTGTCTCCGGACCGGCATTGACGACGCGCCAGCGCAGCTCGATTTCCTGCCCCACCACGGCCACCAGCTCAGGCGGCTCCACCGCGCCGTGCAAGCCGGGCACAAAGGTCAGGGTGATGGTGGCGTTGGTGCGCGCGACGAACGGCAGGCGGGTCAGGGCCGTGTACGTGCCCAATTGCGCGGGTTGAAGGTTGGACAAGACCAGCGTGGGCCGGGTCGCGCCAGGCAACGGTGCGCCGTTGTGGTACCATTGCACGAAAGCCGGATGTCCGGGCAGGAGTGGCGCGACCAACCGCACGGTAGCGCCGGGCCGCACCAGGCCGTCCCGGAACAGCACGGGCAGGTCGGAAACCCAGGCATACTGACCAAGGCCGATGGTGGAGACGTTTTTTATCCACGCCCGCACCCGGATTGTCCACACCCGCCGGGCCCTGGTAGGCCAGCGTGCCATCCTCGAGCAGCGCCAGCACCTGCCCGGGCGTCGCGGCCATCGTGACGACACGGCTCAAGCCGGTGGGGATCGGATTCCCGGCACGCAGCTCATACAGCGTGCCGTCTCGGAGCAACGCATAGCCGGCGATCCATCCCCCGGCGACGGCCACGACGTTGCTCAGCCCCGTGGCGCGCAACTCCGGCGGGTCGCCGTCCCAGTACACCGCGGTCCCGTCCGCCAACACGGCCAGGCTGTCGCCCGACTCTCCGGCCCCAATGGCAATTACGGGACGCAAATCCGTCGGGATCGGCTTGAAACGGCCCCAGCCAAACACCATTCCGTCGGCACGCAGTACCAGATTGTGCAACCCTCCGGCGGCGATCGCGACCACGTTGGAGACACCGGGGGGCACGCGGTCCAGCCCCCGATCCACGCTCGATCCGGCGCCCCCCGCCTGCATTCGGCCGTCGTCCAGCAAGGCCAGGGTTTGCCCGGCGCTGCCCGTGGCTAGGGCCGCCACATTGGTCAGCCCGGATATCGGAGAGGCCGCACCGCTCGGGTAGATGGCGAACACGCGCCCGTCGTCCATCAGTGCCAAGGGTTGGTAGAAGTATGTGAACGCGGAGATCAGCCCGACCGGCGGGGTGAGGGCGACGGCGTGGCCCGGGCCCGGGCGCAGCACGGTCCAGCCGCCGGCTTCCCAATGGACCAGATTGCCCACTTGCAACGAGAGCGAAGCTGTCCCCCAGCCGTAAACGTTTTGCGCGACCAAGCCCACCAAGTAGGTGCCGGCCCGGGTGGGCGTGCCCGAGATGAGGCCGGTGCGGACATCCAAGCGGCAGCCCGGAGGGAGGTTCCAGGCGCCATACCAGGTGGGCGCGTAGTCTGCTTGTACCGCATAGGTGAACGGTTGTCCCACCACGGCATACATCCGCCCGCGGCTGTGAATCGCCGGCAGCGCCCGGTTCACCCACAACGTCACCTCCCGCCGGGTTACGCCGTTCGCATTCGTCACCGTGAAGACCACCGGGAACTGCCCGTCCGCGCGCGGCACGCCCTGCACCAGGCCGCTCGCCGGGTCCAGACTCAACCCCGCGGGCAACCCTTCGGCGCCGTAGCCGCTGACGTCGCCCGCGACCGTCAACCGGAATTGGTACGGGTGATCGAGCGTGGCCACCAAGGACGCCGGCGGTTGGAAGCGCGGCGGGGCAAAATCGTCGAGCGGCCGGACCAACGCCAGGCTGTGGTCTTCGGCCGCGGCGATGAGCGCCACGTTGGTCAAACCCGCGGGCACGTCGATCTGCCCCCGGCTGTTGTCGCCCCAGGCGACCACGGTGCCGTCCGCCCGCAGCGCCAGGGCGTGGGCACGTCCGGCGGCAAGGGCGACCACGTTGCTCAGCCCGGCGGGCACGCAGGTGCCGGGTTGACCGGGGGCACCCCAAGCGATCACGGTGCCGTCGGCTCGTAGGGCCAGGCTCAGGGAACCGCCTGCCGCCAGGGCCGTGACGTTCGTTAAGTCCGGCGGTGGCGGTGCGCCATTAAGCAGACCCCACTCGACCACGGCACCGTTGGCCCGCAAGGCCAGCCCGTGGGCGCCGTAAACCGAAAAGGTCAGCACGTTGCTCAACCCGGGCGGCGCCGCGGGTGAGACCAGCGCGCCGTCGCGGGCCAAGATGACGGTGCTGGCCTCCCCGGCGCCCACAGCCACGACATCTTTGCGCCAGTAAGGCCCGGCCGGGAGCGCGCCCCAACCCACCAGCGAGCCGTCCGCCCGCAGAGCTACACTGTGGTCGTACCCGGCGGCCACGGCCACGACGTTGCTGGCCCGGGCCGGGATGGGTGCTCCTGCGCCCCAGCCCAGCAACGAACCGTCGGCCCGCAACGCCAACACGTGCGCCGGACCACTGACCAGCGCCGTGACTTCGCCCGCTCCGAACGGCGCATCGAGCTGGCCGTGGTCGTTGCTGCCCCAGCCGATGATCGCATTGACCCGCAGCGTAAGGGTTCCCCGGCCCAAGCCGTACCGGTTGCTGGCCACCAAACTGACCGGATACATCCCCTCCGCGGTGGCCACGCCGGAGATCACGCCCGTGGCCGGGTCCAAGGCAAGCCCGGGCGGCAGGCCGTCGGCGCCATACCAATCCCCGGCCGGGTGGGCGAGAATCTGAAGCCGAAACGCGTTGCCCAGCGGCACCCGCACCAGGCCGCTGTTCTGGATGGCCGGCAGGGGCCGAGTCACGAACAGCGTGTACTCCCGCGTGGTGCGGCCCGCGGCGTTGGCAGCGGTGACGCGGAACCGGTGTGTGCCCGCCACTTGCGGACTCCCGCGAATCACGCCCGTGCCGGAGTCCAGTTCCAAGCCTTCGGGCAGGTCGGGGCTGCTGAACTCCGTGGGACGGTACTTGGCCACCAGACGGTGGTGGATGGGGTAATCGGGCGTGCCAATCAACCACGGCGAATCGGCAAATAACGGCGGCGCTGCGTCCGCCGGGCCGTCCCGCAACGCCACCGCGTGATCCAGCCCGGCCGCCACGGCCAGCAAGTTGGTGAAACGTTCGGGGGGATAAAGGTGCGTAGCGCCGCGGAGGGGATTGCCCCACGCCACCAACGTCCCGTCCGCCCGCAACGCCAGACAGTAGGTGCTGATGGCCGCGATGGCCACGACGTTGCTCAGACCCGCCGGCACGGTGTTCAAATCGAACCGGTTCGCGCCCCACGCCACCACCGTGCCATCGCGGCGGAGCGCGAGGCTGTGGTCGTAGCCCGCCGCGACTGCGATCACGTTGCTCAAGCCGGAGGGCGGACTGGCCTGGCCGGCGTTGTTCCTGCCCCAACCCACCACCGTGCCGTCCGCGCGCACGGCCAGGCAATGGGCTCCGCCTGCGGCGATGGCCACCACGTTGCTCAGGCCCGGCGGCAGGTTGGTTTGCCCGTAGCTGTTGTCTCCCCACGCAAAGACCGAGCCGTCGGTCCGCAAAGCGAGGTGATGCGCGCCCCCAGAGGCCGCCGCCACCGCGTTGGTCAGATGGGGCCACACCAGCGTGGCGGTATCCACGTCCACCACGGTCCCGTCCGCCCGCAACGCCAGTTGGCCGCCCTCGGCCAGCGCCACGATGTTGCTTAACGGCGTCAGGAAGGTGTCGTACGCCCATTCGCCGTAAGGAATGTTGACCACGGTCCCGTCCGCGCGCAGCGCCAGACTGCGGTACCACCGGTAGCCGGCGCTGACGCCGACCACCTGGGTCAGGTCACGGGGGTTGATGGGCCGGCTGTCCTCATCACCCCAATGAAACACCTCGTTGGTGTCGGCGAGGACGCAAGTCGCCACAAAAAGGCCGACGGCGACTTTCCGCGCCGGCACGTGCCGGCGGGGCCTACGGCAGCACAGCAGTTGTTTCATGGGCCGGTATCGGTTGACGTGGCGGACTGACGGGCGCCAACGACCGGCAGTGGTTTGGGACGCCTTTTTTAATTGCTCCGGGCCGGCCCGAAGTCAACTGGCGCTGTGATCCCGGTCGCCGCCGGGGCGCATTTCAGTTATTGAGCGCCGACCTCAGCAAGCCCCACCCACAGCCGTTCTCCCTCCATACTGCCGCGGCTCTGACCGGCGAAAATCCCGGGAATGTTGCGGGGGGTTCAAAAACTGAAATGCACCCTGCCGCCGGGCTCATCCGCCCGCGACCGCCCGCCAGACGGCCGCCACGCCCGCGCAGACCAGCGCGCCCAAGGCCAGCGGCAGCAACGCCGCCAGCGCCGTCCAGCGCGCGCTGCCGGTCTCCTTGTAGATGGTGTAGAGGGTGGTGCTGCAGGGGTTGTGCAGCAGGCTGAAGAGCATCAGGTTCACCGCCGTGAGCGTGGTCCAGCCGCCGCGCGCCAGCAGTTCCTTGAGCGAGCGCACGTCCTCGAGCTCGAACATCACCCCGGTGCCCGCGCCCAGTTCGGTCATGCCGGTCACCGTGACCGTGAGCATCAGGATGGTGGGGATGACGATCTCGTTGGCCGGGATGGCGATGATGTAGGCCAGGAGGATGACCCCGTTGAGCCCGAGCCAGAAGCCCACGGGGTCGAGGAACCGGATGACATGCTCGGCCACCGAGGCCTCGCCCACGCGCACATTGGCGCAAAGCCAGATCACCGCGCCCGCCGGCAGGGCAAAGGTGACCGCGCGCCCCAGCACGATGAGCGTGCGGTCCAGCAACGAGGTGTAGAGCGTCTGGCCGATCCGGGGCGGCCGGTAGGGCGGCAGCTCGAGGCTGAAGGTGGATACTTCCCCGCGCAGCACGGTGCGGGACAGCAGCCAGGACGTGCCCAGGGCAAAGGCCACGCCCAGGCCCGCCACGCCTGCCACGGCCAGCGCGGCCACGACGCCCTCCAGGTGCGGCGGCGCCAGCGCGCCCAGAAAGAGCGTGGCCAGGAGGATTTGCGTGGGCCAGCGGCCGTTGCAGAGCGAGAAGTTGTTGGTGAGAATGGCCAGCAGCCGTTCCCGCGGGCTGTCAATGATGCGCGTGGCCACGACGCCGGCGGCGTTGCAGCCGAAGCCCATCATCAGGCTCATGGCCTGCTTGCCATGCGCGCCGGCCTTTTTGAAGAGCGCGTCGAGATTGAAGGCCACCCGCGGCAGGTAGCCGAAGTCCTCGAGCAGGGTGAACAGCGGGAAGAAAATCGCCATCGGCGGCAGCATCACGCTCACCACCCAGGCCGTGCCCAGGTACGCGCCGTCCACCAACACCCCGCGCAGCCACGCCGGCCAGCCCAGCGCGGTGGTGACCTCGCGCAGCCACGGGTGCGCCTGGTCCACCAGCAGGCTGGCCAGCAGTTGCGAGGGCACGTTGGCGCCGCTGATGGTCAGCCAGAACATGAGCGTAAACAGCGCGGCCATGATGGGAAATCCCCACACCCGGCTGGTCACGATCCGGTCCAGCCGCTGCTCCCAGGTGGTCCGCGCGGCCCGGTCCGGCCGGCTCAACGCGCGCCCGGCGATGCGCTCGGCCTCGGCGTAGATCGCCTCGACCACGTGTTCGTGCAGGTCGCCCGGGATGCGTTCGCGCCAGCGGCGCGCCGCTTCGAGCAGGCTTTCGGCTGAGGGGTTTGGCGTGGCGTTCATGGGGTCGCGGTGGCTGGCGCGCCTGCCGGGCTCAGCACGCCCGGGTCGCGCAGTTGGCCCAGTTCGCCCCGGCGCACGGCCTCGGTGATGGCTTCATCGCCGGCGAGCAGGCGCAGCGCCACCCAGCGCGCGTTGGGCAGGCCGGGAAAGGCCGCTTCGAGGCGGGCGATGAGGTCTTGCAGGGCGGGTTGCAAAGCGGGCGGGTCGGCCATCAGGCGGCGCGGGCGGCAGGCGACGCGGCCCGTGGCCACATCGGCAATGGCGCGGAGCAGGTCGCTCAGGCCCTCGCCGTGGCGGGCGGCGGTGAGCACCACCGGCACGCCCAGGTCCCGGGCCAGTTGGCGGTCGTCCACGCGCCAGCCCAGCCGGCGCGCCTCGTCCACCAAGTTCACGCACAAGACGGCGCGGGGGGTGATCTCGAGCACCTGGAGGGTGAGGTTCAAGTTGCGCTCCAGCCGGGTGGCGTCGGCCACGATCACCGTCACGTCCGGCTGGCCGAACAGGAGGAAGTCGCGCGCGATCTGTTCATCGGTGCTGGTCGAGAGCAGCGAATAGGTGCCGGGCAGGTCCACCAGCTTGTAGCGGCGGCCGTCGTACTGGAAGCCGCCCTCGGCGCGGGTGACGGTTTTGCCGGGCCAGTTGCCGGTGTGCTGGCGCAGGCCGGTCAGGGCGTTGAAGACGGTGCTCTTGCCGGTGTTGGGGTTGCCGGCCAGGGCCACGACGTGGTCCCAGCGGTCCACGTTCACGCCCAGCTTGCGCAGGCGGGCGGCGCGGTACACGTCACACGTGGCGCAGGCGCCCGCGGCCGGGGCGGCGTTTGGAGCGGTGGGGGCGAGGGGAGGGGCGGGGTTCATGCGGCGGCGCGTCGGGGTGTTTCGCGACGGATGCGGATGTAACGGGCCTGATGGCGGCGCAGGGCGACCACCGCGCCGCGCACACGGTAGGCCACGGGGTCTCCGGCCGGGCTGACCAGCTCGACCGCGACCTCCGTGCCGGGCACAAAGCCCAGGTCCAGCAGCCGCCGGCGTTCCGGTCCGCGGCAGGCGGGCGAGAGGCCCAGCACGCGCGCGCGTTCACCGGGCCGGAGGCCGGACAGGTATTCCTCGTCCAGCAGGTCGCGGGGTTCCACGGCGCGGAGCGGGGCGACGGCGATGTTTTGGGCCGGCAGCGGGGCGATCACATGTTCGGTTCCGTTCGCCCACACCCGCAGGCCGTGCTCGGATTTGTCCAGCACGCAGGCGCGCACGCCGGGGCGCAATCCGGCGGCGGTGAGCTGTTCGTAAACCGCCGTCGGCTCGTCTTCGACATGGGTGATGGTCACGGGGCAGCCCACCGCGGCGTCGCTCAGGCGCTGGCCGGCTTCGGCGGGCAGCTCGACGCCGGCGGGCGGGATGGCGTCGCCATGAGGGTCGCTGGTGGGGTGGCCCAGGGCGGCCTCGAGTTCGCGGGTTTGTTGGGGGGTGAGGAGGTGTTCCTGGCGTTCGGCGCGACGATGCCATTCGGTCTCGTTCAGGCCGGTGGTTTCCGCCAGGTAACTCTCCCAGAGCCGGTGGGCGCGGATGATGTGCAGGGCCAGCTCGCGGGCGGCACGGGTGAGCTGGAAGCGGCCGCCGGAAAACTCGAGCAGCCGCCGGCGCTGGAGGTCGGCCAGCACGCCGGCCGTGCGGCGCTGGCCCAGATGGAGCGCGCCGGCCACGCTCAGAAGGGTGGAGGGCTCGCCGTTGGCCTCGGCCTTGAGGATGTGCTTGAGGGCGTCTTCGCTACGGGCCCGGGCGAGGAAGGCGCGCGCCTGGCGCCAGCGGGCCAGGAGCCCGTGCCGCGGCCAGAATACCACCAGGGCGAGCACCGCCGCCAATAGAAGCCAGGTCCAGGAGTTCATGGGTTCAGATCGTTCGTGGGGGTGTCATCGCCGCCAGGAAAGCCCCAGAAACGGGTTCCAATCCGGCGCCGATTCCGTGACACCGACGTTGAGGCCGAGGTCCAGCTTGAAGTGGTCGTTCACCAGATAATTCAGCCCGAAGTCAAAGGTCCCCTGCCAGGCGTCGGCCGTTTCCGGGTCCAGCAGGGTCCAAAACTCGACGTAGCCGCTGAAGCGGCGGCTCAAGGCGAGCCCCAGAGTGATGGAGTTCACCACCTCGAAGTGATGGCCGCGGCCGTCGGCGTCGCCCACCCAAAGCGCGCCGGTTTGCGCGCCCAGTTCGAGCCGGTCGGTTAATTCCAGACTGAACGGCACCCCCAGGGCGGGCTCCACCACCTCGCTGCCCAGCCCCTCTTGCGCGGTCGGCAACTGCACACCGGGCAACAGAGCCAGGGCGCTGCGGCCCGCGTCGTTGCCCCAGAGGTTCAGCTTGGTCCGCAGGGTCATTGGCCCCATGCCCCGGCGCCAGGTTTCGCGCCTTTCCCCGCCCATGTGCACCTCCTCTCGCGCTTCCCGGTAGGGCTCGATGCCCACGGCGAAGTCGAGGTGGTGCAGGAGGCCCAGCTTCACCAGCATCGGCCCATAGGCCCGGTCCTCGCGGGTGAACCGGGCACCGCCAGATATCGTCCGGTCGTGTTCGTAGCGGACCAGGTCCATTTCCACTTGGACATGTCCGGCGTCCACTGTGAAGGGCGTTTCGGTCTTGTCCGGCCGGTCGGTGGCCAGGGCGCGCAGTTGGGCGCGGGGCGTGGGATTCCAGGGGGTTCGAGGTTCGGCGAGCAGGGGGGCGGGATTCAGGCCCAGGACAGCGCCGCAGACCCCGAGCGGGCCGAGGAGGGCGGCCGGGTAGCACGCGGACGCGGGTTTGTTAGCCATGTCTAACATTGGGGTCCCTATTACACCCGCAGCCGGGGACTGTCAAGGGGACCCCGCACTTTGAGGCTGACGCGCGCGGCCGGCGGCGCCAGCCTGTGACCGCGTTACTTATGGCTTCCCGACCCCGTCAGCCCCGGCCCCCTGCTCCGCGCGCGGCACCCGCCCGACGTCCCAGCGTGAGTACCGAGGATTACCTCGAACGCATCGGGGAATTGGTGGACCGCACCGGGGGTGCGCGCATGGTGGACATTGCGCGAGTGCTGGGGGTCAGCCGGCCGTCGGTGACGGCCATGGTCAAGCGCCTGGCGGCGGCCGGCTACGTGGACTACACGCGCTACCGGGGCCTCTTGCTGACCCCCAAGGGCCGGAGCGTGGCGCTGCAAATGAAGAACCGGCACGCCACCCTCAAGCGGTTTTTGGCCTTGCTGGGCCTGGACGAAGAAACCCAGGAGCGCGACATCGAGGGTTG
>Ga0272446_1003180_pt1 | contig 21183 bp, 13 predicted proteins | sample YNPCB0061_FD_194587 | JGI IMG/M metagenome (GOLD analysis project Ga0272446, IMG submission 194587) | Hot spring microbial mat communities from Yellowstone National Park, WY, United States - YNP-CB-006-1 | ecosystem: Environmental > Aquatic > Thermal springs > Hot (42-90C) > Sediment | place...
GAAAGATGAGGAAGAGAAAGATATTCAAAACCTGACATATATATTGGAAACGTTTTTACAGACCAATAAAACGATTATTATTATCGGTGGAGATAAAACGCTATTGCTCCCACAATATATGGGCTATCAGGCACAGGATATACCCGTTAATATTGCTTGTATAGATGCAAAATTGGATATTAAAGAAGAATACCCCCTCACCCCTGACAGTGTTATGCGAAAAATACTGTTTCATGAACCTTTTTATCTTAATCATTTGACAATTTTAGGTTTACAAGTGCATTGGGTTTCCGAAAAGCAACGTGATTTGATAGATGAACTTAAATTTGAATATCTCCGATTGAGTGAAATCCGTGAAGATTTCCGACAAACCGAAGCCGTTTTGCGTTGGTCTAATATGGTTAATTTAGATATGAGTGCTATTCGCTACTCAGATGCACCTGCAACGTTATTCCCTAATCCCGTAGGTTTTACTTTGGAAGAATCCTGTCGGATTAGTCGTTATGCAGGTATTTCTACTTTGGTTAATTCATTTAGCGTTACGAATATCCATGCCACCAAAGATAAAGACTTACAAACAGCTTATGCTGCCGCACTCAATATCTGGTATTTTTTAGACGGGTATTGTAGCCGTTGGTATGAAAGAGCAGATATTCAAAGTGGTAATCTGATTCAGTATCATGTAGTTTCTGATGATCTTTTTATGCCGCTTACGTTCTACAAACACCCTATTTCAGAACGTTGGTGGATACAATTACCCGAAGATGCTCTGCGTTATGTAGATAATAAAAATGATTTGTTAGTCCCTTGTACAGAAAAAGACTATCATAATGCACTCAAAGGGCTTATTCCTAAAAGATGGTGGAACACCTTGCACAAAATTAAAAATCAGTAAGCATGAAAAAATACGCTTTGTTACTCATTATTTTAATGCTCTCTTTACATAGTTTTGCACAGGATACGACCAAAGTCCAAGACAAAAAAAAGAAATTTATCCCTGATAGCAACAGAACAGCTAATACGTTAGTCTATAATTCATATTCTCTGTATCAATTAGATGTACTTCACGCACCCAAAAATCCTGATAGCACGCTTTTTAATTTTGAAAACTATAACCCCGATTACAAAATAGAATATGATCGTTATTTTTTTACGCAAAGTGTAGGTATGGCAGGCAGGTGGCACAGAAGATACATTTTTGGAGTAGAAGACCGTTTTTTTACTCCGCAAACGCAATGGACAGCAGACCTTTCAGGATATTCTACATGGCTGATATTACCTGACAGTTTACCGCTCATCAATACGTTTACACCGTATTCAAAAATACAATACCAACAAGGTAAAAGACAACTGCAAATTACAGATGCACTTTTTGCTGTAAATATCACGCCACAATGGAATATACAGGGTGGATACCACCGTCTAACGTGGTTGGGTATGTATAAAAACAACAATACTGATCTAAGAAATGCTTATTTCAATTCTTTTTATTACGCCCTCAACAAACGTTTTTTTTCACATCAATACGTCATATTCAATGAAATTAAATACTCTGAAAATGGAGGCATAGCCATAGATAGTTCTGTTACGGATTTCTTTCAAAAAAATGTGCAAGTTGTCAATACTTTTGGAAAATCTTTGATTAAATGCAATTATGCAGGCACTAAAATCGGGTATCAGTGGGTGAGTAATAGTACTCATACTTTTCAGACTAGTTTGCATTACCAATTAGATTTTCTATTTCGTTTGGCAAATATGAATAAAGTACTGCCCATATACAGCCAACATACCAGCAAGCAAGAGAAATATATTGCTCAATTTGGCTTTTGGCAACAGCAATACGGAGCAGGTATGCAGTATGCTTTCAAAAAAATATTCTCCCAAAATATAGAATGGATACATACATATACCAAAACGCCCAAAGGTACTCTGTATAAAAATGTAAACGAGCTGTTTCCTAAATACGTGCAGGTTAATATTCTCAAACTTTCCAATCAATTGTATGTTGGGGACAGCAATCGGCATATTAGTCTGCAAAATCATTTTGTAAAGCATTTTAATCCTGAAATGAATTATCAGCAATTACAATCCAAGCTCAAAACGCAATATAGTATATTTACGCTTTTGTGTGATGTTACCCAACAAAACGGATACCTCCGCAACAAAATTGTCCCCCTAACTGAAACCGATACTAATACTGTTCAACTTTCCGCTTTACAGGAAAATGCCAACCTGTTTTTTATTCACCCACGCGCAGGAATAGCTTTGGCAAAAACAGGCATTTTTACTGTTGGATTTTTCAATAATCGGTTTAATCAAGTCAATTATCAAGGTTTTACGGCATCTGCACATTTGCAATACAGGAAATGGAATTTAGTGCAAAATGTGGTTTATTATACAGAAAACAAAGTAAAAAATGTTCCTAATACCATTCAAGCCAAGTTTTTTTATGCCAATCGGATATTCAAAAAAAAGATGCTGATTCACCTTGGATTAAATGTATATTACACGGGTAAATATGAGGCATTTTTGTATGATATATTTTATGACCAGGTATTTGGCAATCAAAGTTTGTATCAGAACCGATTGTATCCCTCCTACACGGGAGATTATATACGCATAGACCCATTTTTGAATTTCAGTATCAAGAGGGCAAATTTTTATATTAGATTTACCAATGTTGCAGAAGGTTTGCTGGGTAAAAAAGGCTACTTTACCACACCTTTTTACCAAATGGAAGAACGGGCATTAGGATTTAGTTTTTCATGGCGTTTTTTTGATTGAAAAAATAATCTCGCTCTATTCCACTTTTAGGGTGATGCATCAAGACATTATTTATCAATGTTTTATTTGGGCGTTCCTGCTGCGCAGTCGGCGTGCTACGGGCTACGCTATCGCTTCGGTGCGTTGCACCATGCTACGCATGCCCTCCGCATGCCTAACGCGTATGTGCAACGTGTATATACGCGCGTATCCGCGTGAGGGATAGCAGCGGAAAGCCCGCAACTTGCGTAGCAAGTGAGGACTTGCAACGGATAGCCCGACCCCGAAGCGCAAGCGCAGGGGACACGCCCAAAAAATTTTTGATACAGAACATCAGTTAAAAATTTCTCCCTAAAACTCAATAAGAGCGAAGAATTTTATCCAGCTTTGGCTTTTTTGCTTTTATCAAATATCTTGCTCATGCGAATAGATAGCGTCATGTACAGAATTTTGCTGTTTATATTTCTGCTTACATATTCCATAGCCTGATTGATAACTGTATAAAGTTCTTCAAAGGTTTGTGAAGCGAGGGATTTTCCTAATTTTGACACAAAATCTTTCATGGTATCAGGTACAAAAAGCAGTTTTTCTACCTCATAATGGGCTACCATAGCATTACGCAAGAGGTGCAACAGATACACAAGAAAGTTTTTTTGTGTTTCTCTGCTTAATTTGGAGATATTTTCACTAATGCTATGCATATCCGACATTTTTACCGCATAACAGGCACGAAGCCAGTTTTGTGCAATCTCATCAAAAATGTGCGTATCTTCATCTTTCAAGCGGACAGCTTCATTGAGATTGCCTTGTGCAAGAAAAGCCGCTTTGTATGCTGTGTTTTCATCTGTTTGATGAAAGTCTATCAAATAGTTGACAATAGTACTCTCTTCTAACGGTGGAAAAAACGTACTTTGACATCGGGATTGAATAGTAGGCAAAACCTGTTCAGGACTGGGAGCAGTAAGCATAAAAACAGTATTCGGCGGAGGTTCTTCCAACAATTTAAGGAAAGCATTGGCGGCTTCGGTGCGCATTTTTTCCACATGCCATAAGATAACCACCTTGAATTTACCCTCAAAACTCGCAAAACTCATTTTTTGCTTCAATTGTCTGATGTCCTCAACTGTGATAGCCGTTTGTTTGTTGTAAGCGTCTAATTTATCTACCCATTGGGAGTATGAGGGATAAAAATGGTGTTCAAGCAAAAACTCCCGTATTTCAGCAGTAAAATCTTCGGAAGTGCGTTTTTTTTCTGTTTCGCTTTTATAGGTAGGTAATATCCATGTAACATCAGGATGTATGAGTTTTGCTGTTTTTTGACAACTTTCGCATTCCAAACAAGCACCTTTGTCTGTATTGTAGGGGCAGTTTAAGGTTTGCGCTATCCAAAGTGCCATAGCGAGTTTTCCTGTACCTGCATTTCCCCAAAACAGATTGGCGTGGGCTAACCTGCCTTGCTGTACAGTTTGTACCAATTGATGTTGTATGTATTGCTGTCCAATAACTGGCATATTACTGGGAAATAATTTCAAATTCTGTTCTGCGGTTTAATCGTCTGCCTTCGGGAGTATCATTACTGGCAAGAGGTTTGGTATTTCCAAAACCTTTGTAACGCACTTGTTTGTCTGCAACTCCTTCTTTGACTAAAGCAACCATTACAGCACGTGCGCGTTGGGTAGAGAGTTTCATGTTAAAATCATCAGACCCGCCTTTGTCTGTATGTCCATCAATTTGAACAACAGTTTTAGGGTGTTTTTTCAAGAAATCGGCTAATCGTTTAATTTCTTCCATAGAATCAGGCGTTAAATCTGCACTGTTAGGGGCAAAATGAATATGTTTGAGCTGAATAGTAGCACCTACTTCTATTTTGGATAATGGAATATCTATTTCTACTTCATGGAGTTTTTCTTTGGGCAGACAAAAATTTTCTGCAAAAGGCATGTATCCTTCTTTATTGACGGATATTTTATATTCACCTGCGGGCAGGACTTTCTCGTATTTTCCTTCTTGGGTAGAAGTTATCGTATTGGGTTTTAATTTGCTGTGTGTTTCTTCGATAAGAATATCTACAGCCATTGGTGTTTTGGTTTTAGCTTCAAAAACAATTCCTTTTACTTTGTATTCTGATTTTTCAGGTTTTTTGTCTTCCTGTGTGACGGTGCTTTTTTCTTCCACATTGATAGTTAATCCTTTTTCCTTAACAATTTTAACCTCTTCGGGGTCTGTTTTACGGGTCATTTTTATTTTGCGTATGCTTTCGTTTCTATAATCTGCCACAAATAAATTTCTATCTTTATCTATGCCTAATTCTACGGGGTCATTAAAACGGGCGGTTTTGTTATCGCCGTTTTTGAAACCGGGTTGTCCGTTTCCTGCCAGTACTGTGATGAGTTTTTTTACAAGATTGATACGGATAACGGAATGCGTGCCACCATCTGCAATATAAAGGTTGTGTCCGTCTGGTTCAATAAGTACACCTCCTCCGCCACCTGTAACGGTGGTAAAGCTTAAATTAAGTACAGATTTAGTGCTATCTGTAAAACCTGTAAATTTGCTGTCAATGAGGGTAGAAACTGTACCCGAAGCACTTACTTTGCGAATAGCTTTATTTCGTGAATCTACGATATAGAGATTATCATACATATCCATACTCAAACTCAAAGGCTGACTGATGCGCGCACTACGCCCGTCCCCATCTTTGTATCCCGCACGCCCGTCCCCTACAAAAGTAGTTACTTCTCCCGAAGGGGAGATTTTACGGATAGCATTATTATAAGTGTCCGCCACATAGATATTATTTTTGCTGTCACAAGCTACAGCAATCGGGTAATTAAAACAAGCATATCTGCCTGTACCTTCTACGTATCCGGGTCTGCCACTTCCTGCAATAGTGGTAACGTACCCGTCAGCACTTATTTTACGTACACAATGATTATAGTAATCTGCAACAATGATATTGCCTTGTTTATCTACACAAAGTCCCGTAGGTCCGTTAAATTGAGCTTCTGAATCTTTTCCATCTTTTAATCCAGGGTCTCCTGAACCTGCCAAAGTGGTAACATATCCTTTGGCAATTTTACGTACTCTATGGTTGCCCATATCAGAAAAGTAAACATTATCATATTTATCAACGGTAAGTCCGTTAGGACCGTCTATTTGTGCGGTTGCCGCAGGTCCATCTTTAAAGCCTTGTATGCCGCTACCTGCATGATTGGTTACTTCAATAGTAATGACCTGTGCGTGAGTGTGAATACCACAGAATAAAAGGATAGTAAGTACTATATAAGAGATGTTTTTTTTCATGGTTTTTAATGTGTATGCAAATTTACACGTTTTGTACAAATGCAAGTTGTCAATTGTTTTTTATGGCAGTAAAAAATATATTGGTAACTATTTACCTTGCAAGAACAAGTATAGAAAAATAATTTTTTGGGCGTTCCTGCTGCGCAGTCGGCGTGCTACGGGCTACGCTATCGCTTCGGTGCAACGCACCATGCTAACGCATGCCCTTCGCATGCCTAACGTGTATATGTACATGTACGCGCGTATCCGCGTGAGGGATAGGAGCGGAAAGCCCGCAACAGGCGTAGCCTGTGAGGACTTGCAGCGTATAGCCCGACCCCGAAGCGATAGCGGAGGGGACACGCCCTAAATAAAGAACAAATCACGTAAATAATTACATATATTGTCTATTTTTCTTTTACCATTCTGTCATCTATGTTAGTAGAGAGCGGCTGTTTTTGTTTTTTGATATAGTTGATTATCATATCTCTGAACAAAATACCTGTATTTTCCCGTTTTACAGCTTGTAATAAAAATTTTAAGTTATCTCCGCCATTGGCAATATAGTCAGAAGTGATAACTCTATATGTTTTTTCTGCTTCTACGGTTTGATTATTCAATTTCACCTCTGCCGATTTTTTGTCTTTGGTGATAATAAAACTTCCCCCCGCGAATATTCCTGTTCCTTTGGTGGCTAAAAAATCTGTCAGTTTGATAATATCAGAACCATACAAGGTCAAAATGACAATTTCATTGTCGAAAGGCATAAGTTCGTAAACATGTCTTACTGTTATTTTACCTTTTGGAATATTATTTCTCAGCCCTCCGCTTGAACCAAAAGCCATATCTACTTTTTGGTAATCTTTATTTTCATTGATTTCTGACAAAAGTAAATCTGCTACAAAGTTGCAAAGTAAGTTTTGTGGTGTGCCCTCTTTATGCATTTCCATAGCGGATTCGCCAATTTCTTGATTCATTTTTTCATCTAACTGTTTTTTGTAAGGTGCTATCATAGCCAGAATTTCTTTGTCTTCGGGGATAGAATCTGTAATCTTTACTTGAAGATGTTGCTTTTGGGTAGTCTGATACAACTTGGGGGTACAAGATATAAACCCTAAAACAAGGAGAAAACTGATATAAAAAGTAAAGACAAACGGCTTATTTTTCATTTACAAGGGCAATATAGTAAAATTTATTTTTATACAAACTTGCTTGTTAAAAAATTAACATTGATTTCAAAATGATTTATGGAATAGTTTTAGTTTTGGCAGGGGGTGTAGTTGGAACAGGTTTTTCTATACTTCCCTGAACAAAGAGGGTTTTTTGTTCTGGTTTTCCATCTGTAAATACTTGAATATACTTTAAAAACACTCCTGTAATACTGGCGTCATATTCTACGGTAATTTTACCTTTCTTATTTGGTAAGATAGGCGTTTGTGTCCATTTGGGTACTACACAGTTACACGAAGTTTCTATTTTGGTAATGGTTACAGGTTTTTTGCTTATATTGGTTACTACAAAATCATGAGTAATAATCGTATTCTGACCTGTTTTTTGGGGAAGGTTTCCAAAATCAAAGATAGTTTCCTCAAATTTTAGTTCCCCTGTTTCTTGTGCTATGGTCAGGAAAGAAAAGAGAAATGCTCCAATAAAAATCAGTACTTGTTTCATGTTTTTGGCAATATTATAGATTTTATTATTTATCTTGAAAAAACGAGTATAGAAAAATATTTTTTGGGCGTTCCTGCTTGCTGCGCGTCGCAGTCGGCGTGCTACGGGCTACGCTATCGCTTCGGTGCGTTGCACCATGCGTGCAAGCACGCATGCCCTCCGCATGCCTAACGCAAAAGAAGTGTTAGCTTGGAAAATGTCTAAATTCATAGAATTATTTGTATTTTTGTTCTAATGATGCATACAAAATACATCAATATCTTGACAGATTTTGGGTTCAAACGCATCTTTGCTGATGAAAAAAATAAAGATTTGCTTATTCATTTCTTAAACTCTATTATGCGTTTTCAAGGCATAAAAATCAACGATATTACCTATAAAAACACGGAATTTGTTGGAGAATACGAAGAAGACAAAAAAGTGATTTTGGACTTGTATTGCACTAACGAAAAAGGTGAGCATTTCTTGATAGAGGTACAGCGTGCAGAACAAGAATTTTTCAAAAAAAGAATGCTGTTTTATGCTTCAAGACTGATACAGGAACAAGGCGTAAAAGGTCAAAAATGGGATTACAATTTCAAAGGTGTATATTCTATTGCCATTTTAGATTTTGATATATCTGAAAGTGAGAAATTTTGAATAGTTACAGGATTTTGAATGAAAAAACACATACACCCTTTTTAGACGATTTTGGATTTGTCATTATCGATTTAACCCAATTCAATAAACAAGAACATCAATTAAAGTCTAATTTTGAGAAATGGCTGTATCTCTTAAAGAACTTAGACAAGTTAAAGGATATTCCTTTGAAACTACAACAGCATTTATTCGTAAAATTGTTTAATTTAGCCGAATATGGCGCATTAAGCAAAAAAGAACAAAAAGCATATATGGAAAGCCTTAAAAAATACAATGATTGGGAAAATGTATTGGAATTTGCCCAAAAGAAAGGGTATAAAAAAGCAGTGTTAAAGTACAAAGAGTTATTAAAAGAAGAGAAAAAACGAGCAGAAGAGAAAGAAAAACTTCTTAACGAAGAGAAAAAACGCGCAGAAGAGAAAGAAAAACTTCTTAACGAAGAGAAAAAACGGGCAGAAGAGAAAGAAAAATTACTCAACCAAGAAAAACAACGCGCAGAAGAAGAGAAAAAACGCGCAGAAAAAAAACATAAAAAACTGATAGAAACTGCAAAACTTCTTAAGTCTCTCAATGTGGATATTGAACTAATTATAGAAAAAACAGGATTAAACCAAGAAGAAATTGAAAAATTGTTATAAAAAATCAGAATTGGTAATTACTTACATGGTTTCAACCGTGTTTGGGTACAAGTAAATGTTTTTCACACATGCAATGCACCTATACGCGCGTGTCTGCGTGAGGGATAGCAGCGGAAAGCCCGCAACAGGCGCTAGCCTGTGAAGTACAGACGTGGCATGCCACGTCTCTATCAGCGCATAGCCCGACCCGAAGCGCCTAGCGTAGGGACACGCCCATAAATAAAAAACAAATACCTAAATAACTACAACTTTATAGTGAATTTTCTCGCCAAAATGAACTTGAATACTGACATTCAGCCAAATATGCTGAAAATGATATAAAAAATTATGAACTATGCTACAAACTCTAATCAATTCTTGTACTTTTGCGGTTCGCTTTATTTATGAAAAGTTTAGATAAAAACGCTATTATTGGCTTTGTATTGATTGGGGCAATTTTATTTACCTATATGTACCTCAACCGTCCTACGGAAGCAGAGTTACAAAAAAAACGGGAACAAGCCCTGAAAGAACAACAGGAACAGCAAAAAAAACAACAACCCAAAGATACTATAATTAAAAAAGATACACCACTCGTTTCGGATAGTATTAAAAAAATACAGTTACAAAACAAATATGGTTTACTTGCCCCTTATTCACAAGGTAAATCCCGTATCGTTACTGTGGAAAATGAAACCATGAAACTTTGCTTTGATACTAAAGGAGCTAATATCGTTCGTGTAGAATTAAAAAACTTTAAAACCTATTATGGCAAACCCTTGGTCTTGTTTGAAGGAAACCAGAATAAAGTATATTGTAATTTTGCCATGACTAATGGTAATATCCTCAATACAGATGACCTTTATTTTACCGTTCAGGGGGATACTGCCATGAAACTTACAGGAGATAAACAATCCAAAGTTTCTTTTGTGGCTAAAATTGATGAGAATAATTACATAGAACGGGTCTTTACTTTACAGGGTAATTCTTACATTGTAGGTATGGATATTCATGTAAAAGGCATGAAGGAAGTATTGAGTAACAATAGTTATGAACTCTTTTTTCAGACGCAAATGCTTGCCACAGAACGTCAGGAAGATATTGACGACAACCGCACAAATTCGGCTTTGTATTACAATTGGGCAGGGGACGTAGACCATTTGAGTTACACTTCCAAAGATTTGGAAAGTGAAACACAAAATGGTTCAATTTATTGGGTTTCTCATAAAGCCAAATATTTTTCGGCAGGATTGATTGCGGGTACCCCTACGCAAGGCATGAAAGTAGAAAGTTATGTGCCTGAAAACAATACCACCGTTATTAAAGGATACAGTTCCCGTTTGAGTGTAGGCTATAATCCTGGTGATAATAATCAACACAAATTCAGGTTTTATTTTGGTCCAAATGATTATCATCAATTAAAAGCGGTAGCCAAAACAGGGGCAGAAGGTTTTCATAAACAATTAGGGCTGGGTTGGTTTATATTCAAATATGTGAATATGTACCTTATTATACCATTGTTTAATTTATTTGAACTCATGGGCATCAATTACGGGATTAACATTATCCTACTTGCCATAGCTATACGATTGATTCTTTTACCACTCAACTGGAAATCGTATATCTCAGGCGCAAAAATGCGAGTATTGGCACCGCAATTAGAACCTATCAAAGAAAAATTTAAAGATGACCCTACCCGCCAGCAACAGGAAACCATGAAGTTTTATCGTACCGCAGGCGTAAACCCGCTAGGTGGGTGCTTGCCTTTACTGTTGCAATTACCTATTTTGTTTGCGGTATTACAATTCTTCCCCCAAGCCATTGAATTCAGGCAACAAAGTTTTCTATGGGCAAAAGACCTTTCTACATATGATTCCATTTTAGATTTCGGATTTCGTGTTCCTTTTTATGGCGACCACGTGAGTTTGTTTACTTTACTCATGACCATTTCTACCATTTTCTACACCTACACAACAAATAAAACACAAACCAATCCACAATATAAACAAATGATATGGATTTCTTATTTAATGCCTATTATTTTTCTTGGATATTTTAACAGTGTTTCTGCGGCACTATCCTTTTATTATTTTGTAAGTACTACACTTTCTATTGTCCAACAAGAACTTATCAAACGTACCGTAGATGAGAAAAAACTTTTGGCAAAAATTCAGGCAAATCAACAAAAAGCGGCAAATAAACCTGAGGTAAAATCTGCTTTACAACGCAAACTGGAAGAAATGCAAAAGAAACAAGCGGAAAAAGCCAAAGTAGTTAAAAATAAACGAAAATAATTGTAACCTCAGTTTCAAATTTTCGTAAAACACTTTTGTTTTCTCTCTTTCGGTTTTTTGTGTGCAAGAACATGTTTTTTATATAACTCATAATCAACATGTTGTGTTTTTGTTTCTTTTTTTATGTAAAATTACCCCAAATTTTACACAGAATTATTTGCATATTTACTATGCATTTCGTACCTTTGTGTAAGTATAATAATCGTAGAAAGAGAGGTCATTATGAAAGTTTATATTTTAGTTTTGGTATTTTTGTCTGTGGGTCTTACAGCCGTAAAATCCCAGCAGGTAGAGGCACAACCACAACCTTTACCCCCCGCACAACTTAAAGCCAAAAAAGAATTTGTAGACATAAATGATGCTCTCAAAACGCCCAAAGAAGTGTATCGTTTGAATCTTGCCCACAAACCGTTTAATCCCAAACGCTTGTATGAATTTCAAAACTTACAGGAATTGGATATGTCAGGTACAGAAATTGTAAAACTTACTTATATCTCTCAACTTAAAAACTTACAACAACTGTACGCTGATGAATGCGCCATCACAAGTTTAGTTGGTATAGACGAGTTAACAGGTATGGAAGTTATCAGCGCTGCGGCAAATAACATAGAAGACCTCGAACCTCTCACCCATTTAGTATATTTGAAAAAATTGCATATTAGCTCTAACCAAATCAGTGATATAAATGCCTTGAATAACATGATATACATGGAAGACCTAAATTTAAGCCATAATGTAATTACCAGTATATTCCCTGTTGGAAATATGTCCCGTTTGAAAATGCTTAACCTTGCCTACAACCAGATTACAGACATTAGCATTTTATCCAAACTCAAAGAACTTAAAGAACTACATCTTGAAGGCAACCAAGACATAAAATCCTTTTCTTCATTGGAGGAACTTACACAATTAGAGCATCTTTACCTCCCTCAAAGTCCTAAAATTACCTCTCAATGGTTGGCCACATTGAAGAAAAAAATGCCTAAATGCAACATACATGTAGTAGAATCATAAAGTTATTTCATATACGATTACTTTCGTATTAGTAAGAATATACATTTTTCGCATAGTTTGCTCATACTCCCTGTTTTTTAGTCTTTCTGCAATATCAATAGGTTCTGTAACATGAATATCTGAAATTGCGCCTGTTGATGTATCAACAAGCATTCTATATTCATTTTTGTCTATCTGATGATAGTAATACAGTTCATTTTTTGAGGTGAGATAAAATATATACGGTTCCGATACATAAAATCGGGATATTTTATTTTGTGTAACAGGTATAGTATGCAAATGTACCCCGAATACATCATATTTTTGAATACATTGTTTCTGTTTGTCCCACACATATACAAAATTTGCATTGCTGACTACAATCTGTGCGGGTTCTGACAAACTGCCTGCACCCCAGTCATATCCTCCAAAAGTACTGATAATTTCTCCTTTTGGGGATAATTTAATAACTTGGGGAATATTTTCATCTATTACATAAAGGTCGCCACTTACATTTTGAGCTATATCTATAGGATTTTGTACAGGATATTCGTTTTTATTAAAATTAAGTTCTTCCATGTACCTCAAACGCTCATTAAAAACTGCTAATCTTTGATTACCATAATCCAATACAACAATAGCCTGACGATTTTTGGCTACTATACGCTTAGGTTTATTGAATCTTTCCTGTTCAAACCCTCTGCCACCAATGGTTTGCGTAGTACAAGGTTTAACTTCTATATTGATGCGTGAAATCTGATTTGTACGCGTATGCGAAAGGTAAATATTCCCCGAATTATCTACTTCCAAATACTCCGCAGGATAAGGGATAGTCCATTCTGCAACTTGCTTCAAAGATTGGGCAAAAGCAAGAGGAGAAAAGAAAACTATAAAAAAGTAAAATGATACTTTCATGCGTACACGAAGATAAACAAATTACCATTCAAAATGCTATACGTCAGAAATTTTTATATAAAATATACCTATCCCTTACAGAATAAGTGATTGTTACACGGGCTTGTTTTTTTGGGCGTTCCTGCTGCGCAGTCGGCGTGCTACGGGCTACGCTTCGCTTCGGTGCGTTGCACCATGCGTGTAAGCACGCATGCCCTCCGCATGCCTAACGCGTGTATGTGTGCGTATATATACGCGCGTATCCGCGTGAGGGATAGCAGCGGAAAGCCCGCAATGAGCGCAGCGAATGAGGTACAGGCGTGGCATGCCACGTCTCTACCAGCGTATAGCCCGACCTGAACGCAGTGAAGGACACGCCATATTAAATGGCTAACATTAAAAATGATTTTAATATACTGCTCACTCAATAATTCATCAAAACAAGTTTAATTTTTGTATTTTTGAACGCATTTAACGCTTTTTTCATTTACATAGAATATACCCAATGGAAAATCTTGAAATTTTTGGTGCAAGAGAACACAACTTAAAGGATATAAGCCTCTCTATACCCCGTAATCAATTAGTGGTCGTTACGGGAGTAAGTGGTTCAGGCAAAAGTTCTCTTGCTTTTGATACCATTTATGCCGAAGGGCAGCGCCGTTACATGGAAGCTTTTTCTATGTTTGCTAAAAACATGATGGGCAATATCCGCCGCCCTGATGTAGATAAAATCAATGGGTTAAGTCCCGTAATTTCTATTGAACAAAAAACCGTTTCTAAAAATCCGCGTTCTACTATCGGTACAATTACAGAAGTGTATGACTTTATGCGTCTATTATTTGCAAAAATTGCTGATGCATACAGTCATGTATCAGGTCAAAAAATGCAAAAACAAACCGATGACCAAATTGTACAACTTATTTTTAATAAACTTTCCAATGAAAATGTTATTTTTCTTGCACCTTTGATAAAAGGAAGAAAAGGACATTACAGAGAACTTTTTGAACAACTTTCCAAGAGTTTTGTACGCGTGTGCGTAGATGGTAAAATCATGGAAATAAAGCCTAAAATGCAATTAGACAGGTTCAAGGCACATGATATTGAAGTAGTTACTGATGTGATAAAAATTGAAGAAAAAAATCGCACCCGCATACAGGAAACCGTTAAAAAAACTTTGGATATGGGTAAAAACAGTATGTATGTCCGTTCAGAAAAACAGAAAAGTGTGTTTTTTTGCTCACGTAATCTTACTTGTCCTACATCTTTTATTAGCTATGAAGACCCTTCACCCAATACATTTTCTTTTAACTCTAAATACGGACAATGCGAACACTGTAAGGGTTTAGGTTCTGTTTATGTTCCAGATATAGATAGCATTATTCCAGACCGTAGTAAAAGCATTCACGAAGGTGGACTAGCACCCTTGGGAGAATACAGGGACATATTTATTTTTGACATGCTCAAAAGAACTCTCCGTAAAAAAGGATACACCCTTAAAACACCCATTGAAAAAATTGATGAAAACACCTTAAAGTATATTTTATACGGTAATGAAGATGAAATCGGAGAAATAAAAGACACATTAGACACGCCTATGGGTTTGCAAATGGCTATGTACTGGGACATATACCCCGGTATTATCCGATATATTGCGCACCAGTACCGTTTTGGGGTAACAAGCACTCAGGAACGTATGGCACAGTTTTTCAGAGAATCTGTCTGTCCAAGTTGTGAAGGGGGTAGGTTAAAAAAAGAAAGTCTGCATTTCCGAATACGGGATAAAAACATCTATGAATTAGCTACTATGCCTTTGAGCGACCTTAAAACATGGTTTGAGGAACTGCACCAACATCTTGACGAGAGAAAAAATACTATTGCCAAAGAAATACTTAAAGAAATCAATAACCGTTTAAAAGTTCTCAATGAAATAGGATTAGGTTATTTGGATTTGAACCGCGGTGCTAAAACACTTTCAGGCGGAGAAGCACAACGGGTACGATTAGCCACGCAGATAGGTTCTCAATTGGTGGGCGTAATGTATATTTTGGACGAACCTTCCATTGGTTTGCACCAAAGAGATAATTTCAAACTCATACAAAGCCTTAAAAATTTAAGAGATTTGGGCAATACTGTAATTGTGGTAGAGCATGACCGAGAAATGATAGAAGAAGCGGATTATGTGTTAGACATAGGTCCAGGGGCAGGTGTACATGGAGGAAGCATAGTCGCACAAGGAAAACCTGAATTTATTCTCAAACAGGATACCGAAACCAGTCAATATCTTCGTAGAGAAAAAGATATTTTTATTCCTGCGGTACGCAGACAAGGAAACGGAAAGTATCTGGTTTTGGAAGGCGCATCAGGAAACAATCTCAAAAATATTACGGTTCGTTTTCCTCTTGGCAAATTGATTGTAGTTACAGGTGTATCAGGAAGCGGTAAATCTACTTTGATTACGGAAACCTTAGCCCCTATACTCAAAACGCATTACAGCAGAGAAATAACCTATAAAGCCCTGCCACACAAAAGCATAGAAGGTTTAGAACACATAGATAAGCTCATAGAAATAGACCAGTCCCCCATTGGCAGAACGCCCCGCAGTAATCCTGCTACCTACACAGGACTTTTTACCTTAATTCGGGATTTATATACCCAATTGCCTGAAGCTAAAATCAGAGGGTACAAGCAAGGCAGATTTTCTTTTAACGTAAAAGGGGGAAGGTGCGAAACCTGTCATGGTGGCGGTGAGCAAGTAATTGAAATGGGGTTTTTACCTGATGTGAGTGTAACCTGCGAAACCTGCAAAGGCAAACGCTATAATCGTGAAACGTTGGAAGTACGGTACAAAGGTAAATCCATTGCAGATGTATTGAACATGACCATAGAAGAAGCCATTCATTTTTTTGAAGCGCATTCCAGAATTCTCAAATATCTTCATGCTATCAATGATGTAGGTTTAGGGTACATTACGCTGGGGCAATCTTCGGTTACGGTTTCAGGCGGAGAAGCGCAGCGTATTAAATTAGCCACAGAATTAGTAAAACGGGATACGGGTAAAACTTTTTATATTTTAGACGAACCTACCACAGGATTGCACTTTTCTGATGTCAAAAAACTGACAGATGTTTTGCAAAGGTTGGTTAATAAAGGAAATACAGTACTGGTAGTAGAACACAATTTAGATGTTATCAAACTTGCCGACCACATCATTGATTTAGGTCCTGAAGGTGGAGAAAATGGCGGGTATATTGTTGCCGAAGGCACTCCTGAGGAAGTGGTTGAAAATCCAAAAAGTATTACAGGTAAATTTCTGAAAAAGGAATTGGAACTTACAAAAAGAGTAGATTAGGCTGTAAATCCGTAAGCAATTTATGACTGTTTTTTATATTTTTGGTAACCTTACCTTACGCGAATATATCATTTTTTGGGCGTTCCTGCTGCGCAGTCGGCGTGCTACGGGCTGCGCTATCGCTTCGGTGCTGTTCGCACCATGCTGACGCATGCCCTCCGCATGCCTAACGCAAAAGAAGTGTTTTTTGTGGGGTATCGGGTTTACCCGCCCACCCGCCCCCAAGTGAAAGGGTTAAAAACACTTCTTTTTTTTATACGTGTACGCATATATACGCGCGTATTTGCGTGAGGGATAGCAGCGGAAAGCCCGCAATGAGCGTAGCGAATGAAGTACAGGCGTGGCATGCCACGTCTCTACCAGCGTATAGCCCGACCCGAAGCGTCAGCGCAGGGACACGCCCAAATCTAAAATGTAATCTACCTAATACACATCAATACTGATAAAAAAGCCTTACAGAATGTTCCATAAGGCTTTTTACTTTATACCAACACAAGTTTATCTTGTTCGTTTTCTATTTTTTCTGCTTGTTTATATAAGTGCGTTAGCCATAAATTAGATAGTCTTTCCAATACAATGTTGGCAGATAAACGCTCATTAAGGTTAGCAAAATCTACGCGGTCAAGTTCTTGGTCTTGATTAAAGCAAGAGAACACGGGTTCAACTTCTTTGCCCGTAACAGGGTCTACATGTTTGCACAGGCATTGTGCGCAAATTTCTTTCATCATACATTGCATAGGAGAGTTTATACTTCCGATAGCCACATGGTCAGATTTGAAAATATCTTTGAACGTAGTGTGTCTTGCTTGTTTTACGGCTGCCATCATTCTGTCCGAACCGATAACAATAATATGGTCAATATCATTGAGTTTTATGGTTGTTTCGCCAAGTTCTCCATTATGATATGCCATCATGGCTTGTAAAATGTTACCCGTAAAGGTTTTATCTTGTTTTCTACGGGGTTCAATAGGTTCGCCAATATCATTAGACCACACTACTACATCTGTAGATTTTTCTATTTCGTCCATTTTAAATACATCTGCAGAGTTTTTGTATCCTGCAAAATACAATACTTTGTTGCCTTTTTCTTTCATAGCTTTGGCTATGGAAAAATGTACTGCATTACCCAAACCACCGCCTAAAAGCAGTACATTTTTATTTTCAGGGATATGTGTGGGTTCGCCCGTGGGTCCCATAAGCACAACACGTTCACCTTTTTTAAGTGAAGCTAACATGCGTGAACTGCTACCCATTTCTAATACAATGGTAGACATCAATCCTCTTTCTTTGTCTACCCATGCCCCTGTAAGCGCAAGCCCTTCGGTAACTAATCTTGTATTTTCAATGATAGTGGCGGTGCTTTCAAAGTTCTGTAATCTATAAAACTGACCGGGTTCAAACTTTTTAGCGGCAAGTGTTGCTTTTACAATCACTTCAACGATAGTTGGGGTTAAACGGACAACGTCAACAATTTCTGCTACCAACAAATCATCAAGTTTTTGAGCGAAAGTATTCCATTCTTTTACATCACCATTAAGGTTTTGTTTGTGGGTAAGTACATGTACCACATCTTTGTAAAAATCTTTGGCAGAAGCCATAGCTTTTACCACGTTTCCACTGTAATCAGGGTGATTATCTCCATAAAAAGATACGAATTTACCTTTATAGTTCAGCGAAGTAAAACAGGCTTTTTCGGTATCTTCGGCAGGTAAAAGAGTAGGATTGCCTTCCAAATCATATACCACTTTATGTTTTTTGAAATATCCATTTTTAGGGTGCATTTCAAATGTTCCTTTGTGTTCTTTGTTGTATACTGTGTTAGGTGAAGTTCCTGCGGCAACAAACAAAGAGCGACAAGGTAAAGTAATGTATTCACCTGTATTTATCCATTTTCCGTCAGGAAGAAGTTCTGTTTTTTCCATAATAACGGCAGACAAAGCGCCATATTCATCTTTTACCGCTTCAACAGGGTTTAATTTTTCTATGATGCCAACGCCTTCTTCTAGGGCTTTATGAATTTCTTCATGGTTCAGGCGGTAAGCAGGAGAATCCACCATGCGTTTGCGGTAGCACATTTTTACTCCTCCCCAACGTTGTACCCAAGTAGCAAAATCAGGCGTTTCACCTGCTCTTCTTGCTCTTTCGCGTTCTTCTGCGATAATTTTACCATGTTCTAAAAATTCCTGCAAAATAATTCGGTGTTCTCCCTGAAAGTTGGACAATACAAACTCTTCTCCATAAAGTTCTATCAAGCGTTTGTAACGGTTATACACTTTTTCTACTTGAATAGGGTAATAAGCGGCAACTTCCGTAGTAGTATCAATAGCGGTAAGTCCTCCACCGATAACAATAGCAGGTAGGCGCACCTGCACATTTGCCATAGAGTCTTTTTTAGCGGCGCCGCTGAGTTGTAAGTTCATCAAAAAATCGCTCGCTTTACGTATACCTCGGGCAAGGTTATTTTTAATGTCAATAACTGTAGGTTTACCTGCACCTGTGGCTAAAGCAATATGGTCAAATCCGAGGTCAAAGGCTTCTTGTACTGTGATAGTTCCTCCGAAACGTATTCCACCATAAAATTTAACCTGATTTCTGCGGGAGAGTGCAAGATACGTTAAGTTAAGGAAGTTTTTATCCCAACGAACTGTAATCCCATATTCAGAAACCCCTCCAAAACCTGCAATAATGCGTTCATCGGTTTCGGAAATCAGTTCTTTTACATCTCGGATAGGTTTAGGTAAAATTCCCTTAGCAGGATTTCCTACTAGTTCTTCTGTCCATGGTTCTAATTTTAAGCCATCAATACCCACTACGCCAAAACCTTCTCTCAACAAATATTGGGTTAAAGTATATCCTGCGGGACCTAAACCTACCACAAGTACTTTTTTACCATTGTAAGGTTTTTCTACGGGACAATCTCTGTTCAGCGGATTCCATTTTTGAAGCAAGCAAAATATTTCAAATCCATAAGGAAGTTGAAGGGTTTCCCAAAGAGCGGCAGTTTCATTTTGTGGGATATTTACGGGTTCTTGCTTTTGGTAGATACAGGACTTCATACAGTCATTACAAATTCTATGTCCCGTACCTGCTACGGTAGCGTTATCTATCATGATGATGGCTAACGCGCCTATGCTATGCCCTGTATTGCGCACTGCTTGAAATTCAGATATTTTTACATCTAACGGGCAACCATTGAGTTTAATACCAAGTGGATTGCGTTCAATTTGTTTTTCTTTATTTCGCAGACCTTTACTACAGGAATCCTTTTCACGTTCATGACACGTCAAACAATAATCCGTTTCTGCGTCAATTTCCAACACGGACATACGCTTGTCTGTGAGTTTGAAACCATCGCGTCTGCGTCTGTATTGCTGAGGTCCGTAGAATACATTAACAGTATTTTCTGTACGGATATCTAATTCTACCAATGCATCAAAGTTTAGCTTATGAGGCACTCTATACGATACCCAGCCTTGTGTAAGCGGGGTGCTTTTTGCTTTATACAACCACTGTAAAAGCGTTTGAATTTTTTCTTTGCTATCGGGGATATTGTCTTTCTCTTCTTGAATTAAACGCATGCCCAATATAGCAATACGCTGTTCTGTAATAGGATTGTTACCTATAAGTTCGCTAACCTTATGAGTGAGTGTGTTCAAATCCCAAGAAGCAGATTGGGTAGTATCAAAATTTTTATGGTATTTTTTCGCCATAAATTCTTTTTTGAACTGAAATATTACTTTATCCGCCTGACTGCGTTCTATGTAGTATCCTGCTTCTTTTTCTATATTGAAGAGTTTTGCAACAAATTTACTCAGATAGGGGGCTGTTGCCACTAATAAGTTGCCTTCTTCCACAGGAGAAAATTCTTTTTTCCGTTGGGTATATGCGCTGAATTCAGCAAATACTTCGGCATTTTCCTGTTCTAAAAACTTGTAAAAAGTATCTGAAAGGTCTTGTAAACGGTGCGGTTTATACAAATCCGCGTACTCAAAGCCAAATTGCAATGGTAGATTTTGCATACTTTACGATAATCCTTGATTTCAAGAAACAAAACAAATAAACTTCTCTTAAAATTGCAAATACAATATTGGGGTTTGGCATAAAATGCTGTTTTTTGGGCGTTCCTGCTGCGCAGTCGGCGTGCTACGGGCTACGCTAGCGCTTCGGTGCTGGTCGCACCATGCTGACGCATGCCCTTCGCATGCCTAACGCAGGTACACGCGCATATATGCACTACGCACAAGGTAAATCATGGTTTTTTTGTACTTTTGTACCATGAAGCCAACCAAATACATTAACCTCTTAACGGATTTTGGTTTCAAACGCATCTTTGCTGATGAAAAAAACAAAGATTTGCTCATTCATTTCCTCAACTCTATCATGCGCTTTCAAGGTATCAAAATTAAAGATATTACCTACAAAAACACAGAGTTTGTTGGCGAATATGAACAAGATAAAAAAATAATTTTGGATTTGTATTGCATCAGTGAAAAAGGCGAACATTTTATCATAGAAGTACAGCGGGGCGAACAGGAATTTTTCAAAAAAAGACTCTTGTTTTACGCTTCAAGGTTAATACAGGAACAAGGAGTTAAAGGCGAAAAATGGAATTACAATTTCAAAGGCGTATATTCCATTGCCCTTTTAGATTTTGATATGACCGAAGAAAACGAGGAAATTC
>Ga0272446_1003181_pt1 | contig 21177 bp, 21 predicted proteins | sample YNPCB0061_FD_194587 | JGI IMG/M metagenome (GOLD analysis project Ga0272446, IMG submission 194587) | Hot spring microbial mat communities from Yellowstone National Park, WY, United States - YNP-CB-006-1 | ecosystem: Environmental > Aquatic > Thermal springs > Hot (42-90C) > Sediment | place...
GGGTCGTTGGGCGGTGCCGGTCGCCAAGCCCTACAGCTTCCTGACCACCACGGGCAGGATCGAGGCTGACGCGCGGACCAAGCGTTGGATGGCGCAGCAGCGACCGGTTAGCTGCAAGGCATCAGCCCCTGTGGGGTGCGGGCGCTCGCCCGGCCGGCTGGCGGCGGGAGGCCCTTTCCGTGGTGACCGGAGTTAAATCTCGACCCACTCGCCCGGCACCGGCACCGGGTAACGGCCCTGGGCATCGGCCTGGACTGGCGGCGGGCTGTCCTCGGCAAGCTGGTCAATGTTGGGGCAGAACTGGAAGTTGGAGGCCATCGCCTCCTCCCAGGTGATCACCCGGCCCATGTGCACCGCCGCCCGGCCCATAAGGTCGGCCAGGTTGGCCAGGGCCGCCCGCCGGGCCTCGTTGTGCGGCCGGTCCTGGCGGATGGACTGGAGCAGGTCGTCCCACTCGGCCTGCCAGGGGGTGACCGGCTCCTTGGGGGCGCGCCAGGCGATGTTGGCCCGCTCGCAGCGCTGGTCCTTGTAAATGTGGACCGTGCCCTCGTGGTTCGGCCCGGAGAACTGCGCCGCGCAGCGGGTGCCGTGGATGTAGGTGGCGAAGTCGGTGTGGCAGTTGGGCAGCCAGCGCACCACGTCCAGCGCCTTGGTGCCGTCGGGGAAGGTCCACTCGACGGTGAACGAGTCCAGGCCCTGGCCGCAATCGGTGTTGTTGGCCGCGCGGCCGCCGATGCCGTGGGCGGTGGCGGGCCAGGCGTCCTTGATCCAGCAAATCTCGTCAATCTGGTGGATGTTCATCTCCGCAAACAAACCGCCCGAGACCCAGAAGAAGTGGACGAAGTTCCGAATCTGCCAGTGCAATTCTTTCTCCGCTGCCGGCCGGCGGCCCGCCAGCCCACTGGCTGCATCCGGTAAGCGCGGATGAGCTGCACCTCGCCCAGTTCCCCGGCGCGGAGGCGGCGGATCAGTTCCTGGCGGTTGCGTGAATGGCGGCACTGCAGGCCGGCGGCGATCTTGAGGTTCTTCTTCTCCGCCGCTTCGCCGGCCCGGATGACCCGCCGCACGCCGGGCGGGTCGGCGGCGAAGGATTTTTCCATGAAGACGTTCACGCCCCGCTCGACGGCGTATTCGAGCTGGCCGGGCCGGAACCCGGCGTAGCCGCAGAGCATGGCCACGTCCCCGGAGCCGGGCCGCAGGCAGTCAATGGCCTTGCGCCAGGCGTCGAAGCCGACAAAGCGCCGCTCGGCCGGCACGTCCATGCGGTCGGCGTATTTCTCGGACAGGTTGCGGTGGGCGGCGGTGAGGCGGTTCTCGAAGAAGTCGGCCATGGCCACCAGCTTCACCGGGCCGTGAGGCGAATCGAAGGCGTTGGCCGCCGCGCCGCTGCCGCGGCCGCCGCAGCCGATGAGCGCCAGGCGGATGGTGTTGTCCTCGGCGGCGTGGACGCCCAGCGGCAGCGTGGGCGCCAGCGCGGCGCCGGTGACCGCGGCGGTGGTGGTGCGCAGGAAGACGCGCCGAGTCGTGGGAACGCTTTCGGGTGCGTGGGACGGGTTCATGGTGTGTGCACAGCTTGCCCCACCGTTCCGCGCCCGGCAAGCCGGCGGAACGGGTGACCCCTTGTTGCGCCCGGCGGGAGCCGGCCGATTGCCTCGCCGCCGGAAGCTGAAGCCCCGGCCGAGGAAGAGGGGCTGTCTGACGAGTCAGACTGGTCAGACGAAGAACAACCGGCTACCCTCCCGCCATGAACGCTCCGCCGGACCATTCCGGGGTGCTGCTACCGCACGGCGGCTACCGCAAGCTGCGCAGCTACAAGGTCGCCCAGGCGGTCTATGACGCCACGGTGGTGTTCTGCCGGCGGTTCTACCCGCACGACCGCCGCATGACCGACCAAATGGTCCAGGCCGCCCGCAGCGGGGTGCGCAACATCAGCGAGGGCAGCGGCATGGCCGCCACTTCCCGCAAGGGCGAGATGAAACTGACCAACGTGGCCCGGGCCAGCCTCTCGGACGAGTTGTGCCGCGATTACGAGACCTTCCTCCGGCAAAACGGGCTGCGGGTCTGGCCGAAGGACTCGCGCGAGGCCCGCGCCATGCGGGCGCGCCTGGCGCAGGACCGCGTTGAGAACCTGCCGCCCCCGCCGCCGGGCGGAGTGCGGCTGACGGGGTTGTTCGGGCTGGCGGAGTTTGTGGAGAAGGCCGCGCCGGAGCTGGCGGCCAACGCGATGCTCTGCGCAGCGAACCAGGCGGCCTACCTGCTCAAGCGCCAGCTCGAAAGCCAGGGCCGCGCCTTCGCGCAGAGCGGCGGGTTCACGGAGCGGCTCTACCGCCGGCGCAGCCAGAGAAGGTCTGCCAAATCGGACGGGGCTGAAAAATAACCTGCGAGCAGTGCCGGGCGTCGGTCTGGCGCGGGGCCCCGCAGCACGTCTCCACGGCCTGCAGCCGCTTTTCCCTTGTTCCCCCGGCGCGGCGACGCGACCTTGGCCGCGATGCAGGTGTCCAAAGTCACCGCCGAGGTCATCCGAGCCATGAAGGGCCGGACCCGTATTGCCGCGCTCACGGCTTACGATTACCCGCTGACCCGGCTGCTGGATGAGGTGGGAATTCCGCTGATCCTGGTGGGCGATTCGCTGGGCATGGTGGTGCTGGGCTATCCGGACACCACGCACGTGACGCTGGCGGAAATGGAGCATCATGTCCGGGCGGCGGCCCGGGCGCGGCCGCGGGCGTTGCTGGCGGCGGACCTGCCGGCGCACAGTTACGACACGCCGGCGGAGGCGCTGGCCAGCGCGCGGCGGTTGGTGGCGGCCGGGGCCGAGGCGGTCAAGGCCGAGGGCGGCGTGGCCATCCGGGCGCAGGTCGAGGCGATCGTGGGCGCGGGGATTCCGTTTCTGGGGCACATCGGGATGTTGCCCCAGCACGTGCTCGAGGAGGGCGGGTACCGCATCAAGGGCCGCCGGGAGGGCGAACGCGAGGCCCTGTTGGCCGACGCGCGCGCGCTGGCCGAGGCGGGGGCTTTCGCGGTGGTGCTGGAGCTGGTCAGCCCGCCCGTGGCGGCGGAGATCACGGGGGCGGTGCCGATTCCCACCATCGGCATCGGATCGGGTCCGGACTGCGACGGGCAGATTTTGGTGACGAACGATCTGGTGGGCACGTTTCCGTGGTTTACGCCCCGGTTTGTGAAGCCGCGCCTGCAGGCCTTCGCGCTCATGCGCCAGGCCATCGCGGAGTGGATGGCCGGGCTTTGAAGCCGCTGCGGTCGCGCCACAAGTTCCGCCCGCTGCCGTTCCCGCGGCGGGGGCGCATTTCAGTCTTTGAGCGCCGACGTCAGCTAGCCCCACCCACAGCCGTTCTCCCTCCCTAGTGCCGCGGCCCGGACCGGCGAAAATCCCGGGAATGTTGCGGGTGGTTGAAAAACTGAAATGCACCCCGCGGCGGGTCCGAGTGCCCTTTGGCTTTGACAGTCTCCGGGCCGCAAGGTAGCCATCCGGCCATGTTGCACCGAAACGTTGCTTGTGGGCTGGCCTTGTGCGGCTGGGTTCTGGCTGCTTGGCCGGCAGATTGGCCCCGCTGGCGCGGGCCCAACTTCGACGGCATCTCGCCCGAGACCGGTTGGCTCACGCAGTGGCCCGCCGAGGGTCCGCGGCAGCTTTGGAAGGCCAACGTGGGCATCGGGTATTCCTCATTCTCGGTGGCCAACGGCCGGCTCTACACGATGGGGAACACGGAGGAGACGGACTCGATTTACTGTCTGGACGCGGCCACGGGCCGGGAACTGTGGCGGCATTCCTACCCGTGTTCCTCGAAGGACCCCAACGGCTACCCCGGCCCGCGTTGCACGCCCACGGTGGACGGCGAGCGGGTCTATGCGGTCAGCCGCAACGGGCATTTCTTCTGCCTCGAGGCCGCCACGGGCAAGGTGGTTTGGTCGAAGGAATTTCCCCGGGACTACCAGGCCAAGGTGCCCACGTGGGGGTTCGCCGGCTCGCCGCTGGTCGAGGGCAACGCGGTCATTTGCGAAGTGGGCGGGGCCGGCGCCTCGGTGGTGGCGTTTGACAAGCAGACCGGCCGCGAGTTGTGGCGCGCGGGCGACGATACCATTGGCTACAGTTCAATCGTGCCCTTTGATCATCGCGGCCAACGCGCCCTGGCAGTGTTCAACGCGGCCGGCCTGGTGGCCCGGCGCGCCAAGGACGGCGCCGAACTCTGGCGCCATCCGTGGAAGACCAGTTGGGATGTGAACGCCGCCACACCCATCCTCGCCGACGGCAAGGCCTTCATCTCCTCCGGTTACAACAAGGGCTGCGCCTTGCTGGACCTCTCGGGGGACCAACCCCGCGTGCTCTGGGAGCACCGCAAGATGCGCAATCACGTGGCCACGTGCGTGCTCTGGCAGGGGCACCTGTATGGCTTCGACGAAAACCAGTTCAAATGCCTGGACTGGGCCACGGGCGAAGAGAAATGGGCCGACCGCACTTACGGCAAGGGCTCGCTGATGCTGGCCGGCAAACACTTCATCGTGTACAGCGACAAAGGCCGCGTGGCAGTGGTCGCGCCCTCGCCAGAGGGCCTCAAGGAGATCGTGGGCTACCAGGTGTTGAGCGGCAAGGACACCTGGGCCGTCCCGGTCCTGGCCAACGGGCGGTTGTACTGCCGCAGCCAGCAGGACCTGGTGTGTCTGGACGTGTCGGGCCGGTGAACCGAGTGGCCGGCGCGTTTTGCCCGGCGTTTTCGCGAGGATGAAAGCGATCTTCCCATTCGTGCGCGGTAGCGCAGCCGGTCTGGTTTTGCTCGGCGCGCTGGCGGCCGGGTGCCGCAGCGTCAAGACCGAGGCCGAGTGGCAACCGCTCTTCCCCGCCAATGGCGTGCCCGCCGGCTGGGTGGTCCGCGCGTGGAACGACGTGAGCCGTCCCGCCGAGGGCAACCCGGTCTGGCGTGTGGAACGGGGTATCTTGATCGGCGGCGAGCCGCGCGGAAGCTGGCTGCTGAGCGAGCGCGACTACGGCGACTTCATCCTCGAATTCGAGTTCAAACTCGGCGAACGCGGCAACAGCGGCGTGGCCCTGCGGGCGCCGCCGCGGGGCGACCCAGCCTTCGAGGGCTTGGAGCTCCAAATGGCCGATCTGCGCTACAACCCCGAGGCCAAACCGGATGAACTGACCGGCGCGCTTTACCGGGCCGTGGCCCCGCGCCGCCAGGTGTACAAACCCGGCGAGTGGAACAAGTACGAGATCGCCTGCGTGGGCCCCGAGGTGAAGGTGGTCCTCAACGGCGAACTCATCCTCGACGTGGACCTGCGCGCCCAGACCCTGCGCCCCAAACGCCACGACGGGACCGAGGCCCCGCCCCTCAAGGATCGCCCCCGCCGCGGCCGCCTCGGCTTTCAGGAACTGAGCCGCGACGGCAGTCACGTGCAAATCCGCAACGCGCGGATCAAGCTGTTGGACTGAGCGCCAAAACGCGGCGAAGCACGAGCACAGATTCACCCGTGCGCCGGGCGCAACAGCCGGCCGCGCAACGGAGGCAGGGTGCCGGGCGGCATTTTCTCCAGGCGCACTGCGGTGTCGTAGAAACTGACGCTGCCGCCCACCGGATCGAGCAGGCAGGTGTTCTTCAACGCGGGGTCCACCCACATGGCCGCGTTGGCATGGATGCCTGAAGCCCGCCGCGGGTCGCCTCGAATGACTTCGCCATCAATGACCACGTCGGTGGCGCCGGTGGCCCAGTGGCCCCAACCGAGGGCGAAACTCACCACGCCCGGGCGGATGGTCTCGGTGAGCTGCACCCGCCCAATCATCGGTTTGCTCCGCCCCTCGGCCAGCGGCCATTCGCCACGCGGATTGGTGGCGCTGACCACTTTGACCGCGTCGCCATCATGGAGGCCGAGCCGGTGAGCGTCGCGCGGGTTGAGCAGGATGCCGTTCTCCGGCATGAGCGGGCGCAACCAGTAGTTGGAAATAGTCCGGCTCTTGGTGGCATTGATGACGCGGTGGGTGATGAGGTGCAGGTCGTGGCCGGCACGCAAGGCGTCCACCGACTGGCCGAGGTAATCGGAAATCGGCACGTAGGCCGCGTGGCCGAGGTAGTGCTTGCCAGTGCCGGCATGGCGGTATTTGGCGGTCTTTTCCTGATACAGGCAGAGCAGCTTGCCGTAGGGATTGGGCAGGCGCGGCGCGGCCTTTTGCATTGCAGACGCATCCTGATACCGCCCGCCGCGGTTGAGCACATGCACCACCCGCGGCCAGTGCGCTTCACCGGCAGCGCGGCGCCAGCGCTCCAGATCGAACACCGTCTTGGGCAGATGCCGACGCGCCTGCGCGAACAACTCCAACTCCCGGGCATCAGCCGGTGGCACCGCCTCGGAGCCGTCCGGTTTGGTCCCGGCCGCCAGGTTGGCCACGCAGCGCAGGTAGAAGTGGTCGTAGTGGGTGAGCGGTTGGCCCGGGCCGAAACCGTCCGGGCCGAAAGCAGGCAGGCCCAGTTGTTCGGCAATGGCCAGGAGCAGCGATTCCAGGCAAATGGGCATCTCCTGGCCATAAACCGTGCAGGTCTCCGGGATCGGCGCAATCACCGGCTGCCGGACCGGCTGCACGGTGAGGTTCATGTTGGGGTGGGAACCGTGGAATTCCCAGCGCTCCAGGTAACTGAGGTCCGGGAAGATGTAATCGGCGTAGGCCGAGGTGGTCCCGATGAGGATGTCGCTGGCGATGAACAGCGGCAGTTTGTTGACATCGCGCAGGATTTCGATGTTGGTGTGGCCGGCGGGCAGGGCGTAGGTGGGCGCGCCCATGTAAAGCAGGAGCGCCTTGGTCGGATAAGGATAGGCGTCGCCGATGCTGGGAATGATCTCCTCATACACGTCGCTGGCCAGCGGGTACCAGTTGCGTTTGGCCGGGTAACCGGCAAAGAGCGTGGTTTGCTCGTAGGCCACACCATGCCGGATGAGGCTGATGCCAAACGTGGGTATGGCGCCGGGAGTGGAGGCCAGGTCGTAGGGGCCGCCCTTGGCACCGTCATAGGCGTAGGTCTTCAGGGCCGACATGCCGCCCTGCCAGTCGAAGTTGCCCAAGAGGGCGTTGACGGTGTACCAGGCCAGCACATTGTAGAAGCCGTTGGTGTGCTGTGCCACGCCGCGGTGCAGGTCCACCGCCGCATGCTTGCCGTGCCGCACCAGTTCGGCCAAGACCTCCTCGACGTCGCGCGGGTCCAGATCACACTCGCGGCACCAGTCCACAAAGGACCGGGCGAAGGCGGCTTCCTTGATGAGTTGCAGGCCGGACTTGACGCGGGTGCCGTCCGGCAGGGCGGTGTCCACGAACAAATCGCCGGCGACCGGCGTGGCCGTGTCGTTCGGATCGAAGGCCACAAACCGATCGCCCTGGCGAACCAGCAGGAACTTTTCCTCGTACTCCACCTCGCCTTTCTCGGTGGTGGCCTTGCGCTTTTCGGGCTGAGCCAGGCCGTGATCGGCCGCGCGGGCAAAGGCGCCAGGTTCGCCGTCTTTGATTTCGACCAGCCAGGTGGCGTTGGTCCAGGTGGTTTCACCGGCGGCCTTGGCCGCGGCTTTGTTGGCGGCGGCCAGAAACTTCGCATCGAACTTCTCGTGCTCGATCATCCAGCGCAGGAAGGCCATCGCCAGCGCGCCGTCAGTGCCGGGTTTGATGGGCAGCCATTTCCAAGCCTTGCTGGCAAGCTTGGAGAACCGCGGGTCCACCACCGCGATGCGGGTGCGCCCTTGGACGATGTGGTCGGTCAGGCGCACGGCGCGGTTGGGCGGGCCATAGTTGGCTTCGAACAGGTTTGCGCCCACAAACAGGATGAACCGCGCGTTCTCGGTATCGGCCTGCCAGTAGAACTTCTGCCCGCCATCGAAGCTGCCGGCCTGGTATTGTTCGCTGAGGGCCTTGCAGGTGAAGTAAAGCGAGCCCTGGCAGACGGTGGTGTGGCCGTGCAGGTTGGTCGTGCCGTAGGCCGCGCCAAAGCGTTTGATGAACTCGGCGCGGCCGCCTTTGAGTCGGCCCCAGGCAAAGGTGAACTGGTTGTTGCGGGGGCCGAAGTCCGGATGGTCCGGGTCAATCAACGTCTGCAGGTGCGCCGCGTGCTTTTGCTTGAAGGCCTGCACCAGCGCGGCCTTTTTGGCGGGGTCCTTTTCCTTCCAGAGGGCCTGGACATCGGCAGCCATGGCCTTGGCGGCCTGGGGATCGCGCAGCGCCATGATCGCCCGAAAGCCTTCGACCTGCCGCTGTTCCTCGCCGGGCACGTGGGCGAACAGTTTGCCGCCCTCGACGATTTCTTTCACGGCTTGGGCAAAGTCTATGGTGATCCACTTGCCTTCGCCCCGTTTGCCGGCGCGCTTGAGCACCTTGCGAATCCGGTACGGATCGTAGGCGGTTTGCAGGCCCGCCTGGCCTTTGGGACAAATGCTGCCGTCCACATACACCGCGTCGAACGGGGGCACGGGTTCCGGCAGATGCGGAAACAGCGTCCAGGGATTGTACGGGTTGCCATCAATCTTGGTCACCACGCCCTCCTGGAGCTTGACCTTGATGCCGCAGCCGGTGTTGCAGTTCAGGCAAACGGTGTAGAGACAGTTTTCCGGTCGGGCAAAGTCGTAAGGTGCATCAGGCCGAGTGCTGAGGAGAATCCGGCCCTCGGCGGCCTGGGCTTCGCCGGTGGCGCGAGCCATCAGGGCGCTGCCGAGCAACGCGCCGCTGCGGCCCAGAAAACCGCGTCGGCTCAAGCCCTCATGGGAGCGAGTATCGGGATTGCGCATGGTCAGGTCCTCAAGGGTTGGCGGGCGTGTGAGTAGTGCTTGGGGAGGTCAACGGCAGGAAGCGGTAGCCGAGATAGAAAAGCCCGGTGCCCAGGGCCACGATGAACAGCGTGACCTGCCACTCGAAGAAACTGGGCACATACCAGAATACCAGCCGATGATCGGTGAAGGCGTTTTGGAGGCCTTGCAGATGCGGGTCCAACAGGCCAGGAATCACGATATTGAGGCGGACCGTCATGAAGGTGACGGCAATCAGCAGCCCGGCCAGACCCACGGACCAAAGCTTGTTTCCCCGGAACGTCAGCAGCAGCACCGGCACCACGCACCCCAGGCCCACATGCAGCCCCCAAAAGACCCACCAGAAATCGCCGAACAGGACCCGCATCAACAGATCGTATTCGTGGCCCACCCCGTACCACATCGGCACGCTGAACTCGGCCCACTCCAGCACGATGTCGAATAAGAGCAGCCCCAGCACCGCCCGCCCGATGTAGGCGACCATCTGGCGTTGTTCCTCGTTGCGGTGCGGGTAAAAGGCCGCCACCACAAAGGCCATCAACCCGCCGCCGGACACCAGCGCCCCGGTCAGGAACAGGATCGGCATCAGCGGAGTGTGCCAGAACGGCCGGGCCGAGAGCGTACTGAACAGCGCACCCACCCCACCATGAAAGGCGATGGCCAGCGGCACGCCCACGATGGCCAGCACTTTGAGCCAGTGCTGACACCACCGCTCCTTCTCCGGCGGCAACGTCCCCCGATGCAACGCCAGGGCGCGGCCGACCCAGCCCTTGAGCCCGGGCAGGTGTTGCCAGCGACACAAGTCAGCCCGCATGGCCATCCACAACTCCACCACCATAATCACGGTGTAGATCGAATACAGCCACACCATCCAGGCCATCATGGAGCCGAAGTTGGGGCTGGTGACCATGCGCCAGGCCCGAAACATCTGGCCCAGGTCGAACCAAATCGAGATCAGCGCCATGAACAGGGTGACGATGGCCGTAAACAGCGCCAGCCGGCCGATCTTCTCCAACTTCTTCACCCCGAAGACGTAAATCATCGAGGACAGCAAGAACGATCCGGCCGAAAGACCGATGAAATAGATGTAGGCCGAAACCCACAGGCCCCAGATGATGTAACTGCCGTAGTTGGCGTGGCGATGACCTTCGAGCATGCGGCTGGCAAAGCCGTGAATCCCCAGCGCGGCCACCACCAGCCACAACACCCACAACAGTATTCTCCAGTGCTTTTTCATGGGCGAGTCCTCAGATCAGGTAAACAACGTTGGGTTTGGTGCCCTTCTCCTCGAGCAGCCGCAGGGCATTGGGTTTGGCCGCCAGCTCGCTGACCAAGCTTTCCGGATCGTTGCTATCGCCGAAATAGGTTGCCCGCCCGATGCAACTGGTCACGCACTCGGGCAACATGCCCACCTCCAGTCGGTGCAGGCAGAACTGGCATTTGCGGGCGTTACCGATGGGCGATCGGTGGCCCTGGCGCTTCCAGTGCTTGCCGTATTCGAAGTTGGGCTGCTGCTCGTAGGGTTGGAGGGCCGGGGTTTGCTCGGTGTAAAACTCGCCCGCGTCCCGCGTGCGGGCGTTGTACGGACAGGCGGTGATGCAATAGCCGCAGCCGATGCACTTGTCGTAATCCACCGCCACGATGCCGTCGGGCCGTTTCCAGGTGGCCTTCACCGGGCAGACGGGCGTGCAGGGCGGTTGTTCGCACTGCATGCAGGGGCGCGGGGTAAACCGCAACGCCACGTGGGGATACCGGCCGATTTCCTCCGTCACCACGGGCCGATAGACCACCCCGGGCGGCAGCTTGTTTTCGGCCACGCAGGCGATGGTGCAGGCGTGGCAGCCCACGCACTTGCGCGTGTCAATCACCATCATCCAGTGCCGTTGCTCGACCGGCTTGGCCATGGCCCGGGCCAGTTCCTTCTGCATGCGCAGCAGCGGATCCGAATCGCGCCCCACGGGCACTGAATCCAGCCCGGGCACCTGCCGCACCGAGGCTTCGCCGGTGGGTTCGTTGGAAATTCGGGTGCGTTTGCCGGTAACCAGTGCCACGGTGCCCAAAGCGGCTGCGCCGCTGAGGAGGGCCGCCGCCTTCAAAAACGCCGCGCGATCCAGGGCGTCCGACGGTTCCGGCGTGACCGCGGCGGTGGGGGATTCAGGTGGGGCCGGGTTCATGGCAAACAGGGTCAGAATTTGAAGCTCAGGTCTGCCTGCAGCAGTTGGTAATGCTCCAGAAACGCAGTGCCGCTCGATCCGCCCGGGTCCCCCACCGCCCCGGTGGGCAGCGCCTTGTGATTACGGTCGGCATTGGCGTAGGTGAGGGTGAAGTTGGCGAAGTCGGTCAGGGCATAAACGCCCTGCAAGACAAAGCCCTCCATGTTCAGCCGCGAATCGAACACATCCGAGTCCACCAAGTTCGGGTCCAGGGCAAAGAGGTCCGACATCTGGTAAAATGCTTTTGCGCTCCAGCCGCCCCGTTTCTTGGCCGAGCCCAGCTCCACCCCGGCCTGCCAAGCGTAAATCTCATCCTTGTAGGCCGACGCCCCGGCCGCCCGAGCCCGCTCGGCTCCCTCGAGGTTCACAGCAAAATCACCAAACACCCGCGCGGGCAAACGGCCCAGCTGGAACCGGACTTCCGACGGCACCTCCAGCACCGCAAGGTCATTGAGGCCCGGTGTGTTGGCCGGTGCAGTGCCTATGAAGGGTCCCCGAAAAGAATCCCCCGTGCCGGAGTACACGTGGAACAGTGGCGCCACCTGCACGGAGATGTCTTTCCCCAAATTCGCCCGCGCCCCGAGCTGCTGGGCGAACAGGAACGCATCGCTGACCCCGCCCGCGCCGAACGGATTATCCGGATTGGCATCGTCGTAAACAAATTGCCCAAAGATGGCGAACAGTTCGACCCGTCCCCATTGGTGCTTGAAAGTTTCGCTCAGTCCTTCGGGCGTCAGGTCGTGGTCCCAAACCAGGCTGGTGGTCTTGAACGGGATTTCTTGGCGACCGGCCGTGGCACTCAGCCAGGGCCGCGGTTCCCAGCTCAGGAACAACAAGCCCAAGTGGATGCGGTCTGACTCCTTGCCCCACGGGCCGGCATCGTCGCCGAAAGTCACGTTGCTGGAGCGGCCGCCCGGCCCGGTCTCCAACCGCAGACCGGCGCGGAACTGGTCGGTGAACTGGAGGTTGGCTCCGACACGGACCCGGTAACGCCAGCGGTCGCGTTCCATGTGGTCCTCCCCGGAAATCGCCCCATTCTCACCTTCTCGGTACTCAAAACGCAGCCGCGCGTCGCCATAGAGTTGAAGGGTTTTGATCCAGTCTGCGACTTTGAGCTTCGATTCGCGGGGCGGTTCGGAGGCCACACGCCGGGCCAGCTCAGCGCGGGCCTGGTCCACATCTTGAGCTGAAATCAAGCCCTTGTCCTGGAGCAGCTTGAGCAGAACTTCCGCGTCGGAAGCAGCGGGGGCGACGGGGGGTGAGGGCGGCGGTTTTGCAGACTCCGCCGCCAGCGACGAAAAAACGCCGAGTGCACACGCTCCGGCCAAAACCAAGGGCCGATGCCAGCCTTTGGATTTCCTGGCCAAAAACGAGGACGCGGCTTCGTAATCTCCATGGGGGGAAGCGCTTACTTGGCCAAAGTTGCGTGAAGTATGGGCTCTCCACTCTCGGGTTCGAGTGTAACGCTGTGGCTTCATAAGACCGCGGTGAGTTTAGACAAATGGATTTCTCGGTCAACAATAAAAAAGATGCCTTTATCCACTAACCGTTGACCGCGGTCAAAATCTTGCGGGTCCTTTGAGCCTGTCGCTCCGGAGGGGCGGTACAAGGCGTATCGCAGGGGCGAAAAAATCCCGCTTTCTGGCGTGTATGAAGCCCCTCCAAAAAAAATTCAGTTGTCGGTTGACATCGTTAGCCGAACGGCTAAATAGTCAAGGCGCATGAGCCAACCACGCTCGGTAGCCCAATTCAAAACTCAGGCCGAAATCTTCAAGGCCCTGGCCCACCCGGGCCGGTTGCTAATCGTGGATGAATTGTCCCGGGGAGAGCGATGCGTCTGCGAACTGGCCGCCTTGTTGGGGGTGGAAATGCCTACCGCTTCGCGGCATCTGGCCCGGCTCAAACACGCCGGCATCGTGGATGACGAGAAACGGGGCGTGCAGGTGTTTTACCGCCTCCGGACGCCGTGCGTGATGAACTTTTTTCAGTGTGTCGCCGCGGTAAATCGCGGGGATTCGGCGGAGCCGTCACGGCAGACGGCTTGATTTTTTTTGGGCGGAGACTTAGCGACTTGGCAAAATGACTACGGACTGGCGCAAGGAATGGAAACCGCTGCTCGCCATGGTCGCGGTGTTCCTGGCCTGCTTTTACCTGCCGGTGGGCATGGCGCGGTTCGATCAGGCCGTGCGCGAGTCCTTGGAGCTGGTCAAGTGGTATGCCCGCGAGCATGTGCTGCTGTGTCTTGTCCCGGCGTTCTTTATCGCCGGGGCGATCGGCGTGTTCGTCAGTCAGGCCTCGGTGATGAAGTATCTCGGCCCGAAGGCCAACAAGGCGCTGGCTTACGGCGTGGCGTCGGTTTCTGGCACCATCCTGGCCGTCTGCTCCTGCACCGTGCTGCCGCTGTTTGCGGGCATCTGGCGCATGGGCGCGGGGCTGGGACCGGCCATTGCGTTTCTGTATTCCGGACCCGCCATCAACGTGTTGGCCATCGTGCTCACGGCGCGGATTTTGGGACTTGAACTGGGCATCGCGCGGGCTGTCGGAGCGATCCTCTTCAGCGTCGTCATCGGCCTGGCGATGCACCTCATCTACCGAAAGGAAGAACAGGCCAAAGCGGACGCCGCGGCGGCAATGCCCGAGCCGGACGTGCAGCGGCCGCTCTGGCAAACCGGGATCTACTTCGCGACTATGATCGGGATTCTGGTTTTCGCCAACTGGGGCAAGACGGCTGACGAGGGCGGTTTGTGGCACGGGGTCTGGGTGTGGAAATGGCCCATCACGGCGGCGTTTGGGGTAGCGCTCGGCATCGTGCTGGCGAAATGGCTGGGCGTGGCGGGTTGGAAGGTGTTGGCCGTTGGGCTGCCAACCGCCGCGCTGGCGCTGGGATTTCCGCATGAACCGATGTTGGCCTTTGCGGTCGGGGCGGTCGGCCTGTCGGTCATTACCAGCACCAGCGAGGGTGAAGCGGGCGACTGGTTTTCGGCCACGTGGACGTTTGCAAAGCAGATTCTGCCGCTGCTGTTCATCGGAGTGCTCGTGGCCGGACTGCTGCTGGGCCGGCCCGGCAACGAGGGCCTCATTCCCAACACCTGGGTCACCAGACTCGTGGGCGGCAATTCGCTTTGGGCCAATTTCTTCGCGTCGGTTGTTGGCGCGTTCATGTATTTCGCCACGCTGACGGAAGTGCCGATTCTGCAAGGGCTGATCGGCAGCGGCATGGGCAAAGGACCGGCGCTGGCACTGCTGCTGGCCGGCCCGGCGCTGTCGCTCCCCAACATGCTCGTGCTGCGCAGCATCATGGGCGCGGGCAAGACGGTGGTGTATGTCACGCTGGTGATCGTGATGGCCACCGTGACCGGCATGATTTACGGAGCGCTTTTCTAACCACAAACCAAAACGAAAGGACACACGATGCAACTGACAGTGATTGGACCCGGCTGCGCGCGGTGCAAGGCACTGGCGCAATTTGCCGAACAGGCCGCCCAAGAGCTCGGCCTGCAATACGAACTCATCAAGGTCACCGACCTCAAACAAATCATGGCCCTGGGCGTGATGATGACACCCGCGCTGGCGGTGAACGGCACCGTCAAGGTCGTCGGCAAAGTGCCCAGCGTGGCGGAACTCAAAACGCTCTTGAGCCAGGCGGCAGAGGCGGAGAGGGCGGGGAAGTGAAGCGTGAAACGTGAAAGGAAAGATATGCACCACAAATCCATCGGCTTCATCGGTGGCGGGCGCATCACCCGCATCTTTCTCGAAGGCTGGCAGCGCGCCGGCAAATTGCCTGCCAGGATTCGCGTCAGCGACTGCCACGCGGACGCGTTGGCCAGACTCAAGGCTCGCTTCGCGGGCGTTGAAACCAACGCCGGCTCTGCCACAGCAGCCGCGCAGGACATTGTCTTCCTGGCCGTGCACCCGCCCGTGATGGCGGAGGTCTGCGGCGGCATCAAAGGCGCGCTCAACCCCGACGCGCTGGTCGTGTCGCTCGCACCGAAGTTCACCGTGGCCCGGCTGACGGAACTGCTCGGCGGGTTTGCGCGCATTGCGCGGGTCATCCCCAACGCGCCGTCGCTCATCGGCCAGGGCTACAACCCGGTGAACTTTGCGCCTGCCCTGACGGCGTTGGACCGGTCGGAGCTCAAGAGCCTGCTCGAACCGCTGGGCGAGTGCCCTGAGGTCGCCGAGGAAAAACTCGAGGCCTACGCCGTGCTCACCGCCATGGGGCCGACCTACCTGTGGTTTCAATTGCAAGCCCTGCGCGAGGTTGTCGCCGGCTTCGGCCTGAGCGAGGCCGAGATCACGCCGGCGCTCAAGCGCATGGTCTGCGGCAGCACGCGCACCTTGCTGGAATCCGGCCTCACGCCGGCCGAGGTCATGGACCTGATCCCGGTCAAGCCGCTGGCCGAGATGGAAACGCAAGTGACCGAGCTTTACCGCACGCGCCTGCCGGCCATTTACAACAAGATCAAACCATGAAAAAGCCCGAAAAACTCCTCATCGTCGCCGCTCTGGCGGTGGCAGTGATCGCCGCCGTGGCACTGAAGCACAACCAACAGAACACAAGCCCCTTGGCCAATGCTTCCGCAATCGTTGCCGCACCGTCTGCGGTTGCGGACAGCGCCGCGGCTGCCCCGGCGACGCCGGCTTCCGGCCCGACCGTCGCCGCCAGGTTGCCCAAGCTGCTCGATTTGGGCGCGGACAAGTGCATTCCATGCAAGATGATGGCGCCGATTCTCGAAGAGCTGAAGCGCGAGTATGCCGGCCGTCTGGAGGTCGAGTTCATTGACGTGTGGAAAAACCCCGACGCCGGCCAGCGCTACGGCATCCAGATGATCCCCACGCAAATTTTTTACGACGCCGAGGGACGCGAGCGGGCGCGCCACGTCGGCTTCATCGGCAAGGACGACATTCTGGCTAAATGGAAGGAGCTGGGGGTGGAATTGAAGTGAAACGTGAAACGTGAAATGTGAAAGAGAAAAGGCGAAGGTATGAACTATTCGGACTGGCTCAAGACGGTGCCGGCAGCGTTGACGGAGGATTCATTGTGGAAAATGGAAGCGTACCGCCTGGCTTTATTTGCAGCGGAACTGGCTTGGCACGATGTGACCAAGCTGATGCGGGATGGCCGGACGCTTGGGCTGGCCAGCCAGCTCTACGAAGCCATTGGCTCGATTGGGGCAAACTTGTCGGAAGGCTACTCCCGCGCCAGCGCCAAGGACCGGGCACGGTTCTACGAATACTCGCTTGGGTCCGCCCGCGAAAGCCGGACTTGGTATTACGAAGGACGGGGCCATCCTTGGCGAAGCTGTGGTTGAGCACCGCCTGCGTTTCCTGACACAAATTGTCCGCTTGCTTCTGACCATGGTCCCCCAGCAGCGAGGCCAGGTCTTGCGTGAAGAACCAGTGCCCTATACCGTGGGATGCGACCGAGAGCCATGCGTGCCGTCCGGCAACGAGGCCTTGACCGACCTTCTCACCAACATCCCGCTTCCTTAATTCACACTTCACGTTTCACGCACCACGCTTCAGCCCCATGGAACAGCTCTTCACCACCCTGAGCCGTGCGGTCGAAGGTGCGCCGTTGCTGGCCCTCGCCGCGGCTGCCGCTTGGGGCGTGTTGAGCATCGTGCTCAGTCCGTGTCATCTGGCAAGCATCCCGCTCATCGTCGGGTTCATCAGCGAGCAGGGCCAGGTGACGGTGCGACGGGCGTTTTGGACCGCGACGCTCTTTGCCGTGGGCATCCTCATCACCATCGCAGCCGTCGGCGCCATCACAGCCGCAGCAGGGCGGATGATGGGCGACGTGGGGCGTTACGGGAATTACTTCGTCGCACTCATCTTCTTTGGGGTGGGGCTGCATCTGGTGGGCGTGATTCCCGTGCCGTGGTCCGGGCCGGGTCAGGTGAATATGAAACGCAAGGGCCTGCTGGCGGCGTTCGTTCTGGGGCTGGTCTTCGGCGTGGCGCTTGGCCCGTGCACGTTCGCCTACATGGCACCGATGTTGGCAGTCACCTTCAAGCTGGCGGCGACGAACTTTCTCTACGGCGCGTTGCTCCTGCTGGCCTACGGCGTCGGCCATTGTGCGGTGATCGTGGCGGCGGGCACTTCGGCCGAACTGGTGCAGCGCTTTCTGAACTGGAACGAGCAATCCAAGGGACTCACTGTGCTGAAAACCGTTTGCGGCGTCCTCGTGATGCTCGGGGGGGTGTGGCTGATTTACTCAGCGCCCTGAGGCGGGCGGCGTGATGTGTGAGCCGTGATGCGTAATTGCGTGAAACGTGAATCGAGAATCCAAAACCAAAAACCGAAAGGACAACCTATGAAAACCCCCGTGACTCGTCGAAACTTCCTGGCCAGTGCCGGTGTCGTCGCGTTGGCCGCAACCTCAACTTCAGCCCTCGCCGCGGAATCGCCCGGCCCGAAGGCCGTCAAAATCCTCGGTGTCTCGTGCAGCCCGCGCCGGGGCATGACCACGGCCAAAGCCGTCCAGGCCGCCCTCGACGCCGCCAAAGCGGTGGACGCGCGCATCCAGACCGAGCTGATTGACCTGGGCGGGCTGAACATCGCCCCGTGGTCGCCCCAGCCGCCCGAGGACGACATGAAGGACATCCTGCCCAAGTTCCGCGACCCGGCCCTGGGCGGCCTGATCATCGGCACACCCTGCTATTTCCGCAGCCTGAGCGGACTGGCCAAATGTTTCTTGGAGCGCCTCGCCCCGTTGCGCGAGCCGCAGATGGTCCTGGCCGGCAAACCATTTGGCGTGGTGACGGTGGGAGCATTCCGGAACGGCGGCCAAGAACTGGCCATCGAGCAGGTGCAGGCCATTCTGCTGTGCTTCGGCATGATCCCTGTGGGCGGTCACGCGCCGGCGTTCCAAGGTGCGACACTGCTTTCGGCCAACGACAGTATCGCGCAGGACGACCTGGGCCTCAAAACCGCCGCTCAGCTCGGCAAACACGTGGGCGAGGTCGCGCTGCGCCTCTTCGCCAAGAGTTGAGCAGCGGTTGCGGCGGCCGACCGGGGAGGATTGAGCTCTCCCCCGGGTCAGCCGCACAGACTGACAGCCAGGGGCGGAGTTCGCTGCAGCAGGAGAACTCCGCAGAGAACAGTCTGCGATCACAGGCTGCAGCGCTTGAGAACAAAATGATTGCCACAGCAGAAATCGAGGCCGGCATCTGCGTATTCCGGACGACCGGGCATGTTCGGAGTGAAGACGCTCAACATGTCCTGTTCGACGTGACAACCGATTGCGAGAAAATTCGCCGATTGGGCGCGCTTGCAGGCGCTCGGCCCGGCAGATGCATTCCAAGAGATCAATCCGACAAGAGGCAGCCACATGCTGAAAACCGCTCGCGCCTCGTGGTCCGGCTGCTGCGCGGGCTGCGCCATGCCGGTCGGCCCGTTCAAGACCACGCAGGTCGCCGCCGGGCTGGCCCTGCCCAAGGACGTCCACATCGCCATGACGCGAGAGTGATGTAGAGGCTTTTTGTCCGGTGCTGCCGTCATCGTGTTGACAGCGACGGCCATGCCCTGTTTGTTATGCAAGTCATGCACGGATTACCAATCCACACTGAAGCTTGCCCCTTGAGCTGCCGCAAGATTCGGTTTCTTTCGCTGTTGTACGCGGTGGCGTTCTTGTTTGGAGTGTTGTTGGCATTTGAGATTCATGCCCAAACAGTTGCGCCGCCGACCAACGCCACAGTGTTGAACTTGACCCTGGCACAGGCCATTGATGAGGCACTCAAGACCAACCCAGGTTTGAAAGCAGCCGGGCATCAGAATCGGGCCGCCGAAAACGATGCCAGCGCGGCAGCGCGCAGTCGCTGGGGCGAGGTGGACGCCACCAGCACATACGGATATTTCAACGACGACCAGATTTTGCGGCCAATGTCGCGCGAGTTGGTTTCGGGCGGCTTGGCTGGCATGCCATTTGACCGCAGCCAGTTTCATTACGGTTTCACGTATCAGGTTCCGCTCTATCTTGGCGGCAAATTGAAGAACCAGATTCAGATTGCGCGCTTGGAATCACAAAAAGCCGCCGCCCTGCTCGCGGGCACTCGCTGGCAGGTCCGGTTCAACGCCGTGTCGCTCTACTCGGCTGCGCAAACGCTCGATCAGGTGTTATCTGCGCTCGACGAACAGGTCACCGCGCTGGGACAAACCAAAACCAACCTGGACGAAATGGTTCGGATTGGTCGGCGGCCCGAGGTGGACCGACTCAAGGTGCTCGACGAACTGGAAGCCGCCAGGAGCCAGCGCGCCGCGGTTGAATCGGACCGGGTGAAGGTTGGCGCGCTATTGCTCGCGATGCTTGGACGAGATCCAGCCGGCCGTGTTGCTGTGGATCCCTTGCCCAGTGCAATACCCAAACTCGACGTGCCAGAGGCGGCCCTTACCGCCGGCATTGAGAACAATTCCGCAGTGCGGGGCGCGCATTTGGCTGCCGAACAGGCCGAGCGCAACGTGCGCGTGGCGCGGAGCGATTATCTGCCCAAGCTTTATGCCGGGGCAAGTTACATCGAGCACACCGGCACCGAGATTGACAGAACACTCGAGACGTGGGGCGCGTCGGTCTCGGTGGTTTTCCCATTGTTCGAGGGTAATGTGCGGGGCAAGCGCGTTGCCGCTGCCTTGGAACGGCGGGCCGCCGCGCAGGAAATGCTGGGACAGGCAAAACTGAAAGTGCGGGCCGAATTACAGGAGGCGTTGGCAAAACTGGACGCGGCACGTGTGGCCCTTGAAGCCGCCCAGGTCCGCGTCGCGGCTGCCACTGAAGCTGCGCGGATCGAGCAAGTGCGTTATGACACCGGTGCGGGTACGATCGAAGACCTGTTGCGTGCTCAGGCAAGAGAACAAGGAGCACGAGCAGCTTTGGCGACCGCGCGCGGCGATTTGATCATCGCCGCCGAGCGGATCAATGCCGTTGTCGAGGAGGAAGTTGTCAAATGAAGAAGTTTATCTGGATTCCAATTGTGATCGCTATTGCGGCTGGCATGGTGCTTGTGCGAGCAAAGCGTGTCAGACAAAAAGAGAGCGCGCCGTTGCCGAAGGAGGTGCCGATCGCGGTCCAGACCGCCTCTGTCCGTGAGGGCCGGGTGACCCGCACCCGCCATGTGTTGGGCACGGTGGTTGGCACCGAGGAAACGGCTCTTGCTCCTCAGGTCATGGCCCGCGTGATCGAGGTCATGGTGCGCGAAGGCGATAGAGTCGAAACTGGTCAACTGCTTGTCAGGCTGGACGAGCAGGAGTTTCGAGATGCGGTTACCGAAGCGGAAGCGGCATTGGCGGCGGCAGAAAAGTCGTATGCCGCTCAGCGCGAAGTTACCGCGCGGGACAAGCGGTTGTTCGAGGTTAAGGCCATCGCACAGGAACAATGGGATCGCTCACAAGCTGCCGAGGCGGCCGTCGCCGCTCAACTCGAGTCCGCCAAACAACGCCTGAATCTGGCGCAAGCACGACTGGGTTACTGTCGCCTGGCTGCGCCGTTTGAAGGCGCGGTGGCACAGCGGCTGGCTGATCCGGGCGACCTCGCTGTGCCTGGCAAACCGCTGTTGAAACTGGTGCGCCAGAAGACTGTTCGAGTGCGCGCCGCATTGCCGTCGGAAGACTTCACGTCGCTGCAGGTAGGCACCCGGGTTACACTGAAGACCGACCGATCATCGCTCGAGGCGACTGTATCCCGCATTTTCCCTGCGATGGGCGACAGTCACCTTGCAAGTTTCGAGTGCGACGTGACCAATCCGCCGCTGGGTTTTGTTTCCGGTGCGACAGTGGGTGTTGACGTGCAATTGACCTCTGCTGAGGGATTGGTTGTACCGGCTGACGCATTGCTTGAAGGCGACAAAGGGGCGTGGGTGTTTGCGGTTAATAACGGCGTCGTGCGGCCGGTCCGGGTCGAAGTAATTGACCGGTCATCGGACAACGTGGTCGTCAAGGGCGATGTGCGCTCGGGTGAACTGGTGATTGTGGCGCGACCGTCCCGACTGATGACGCTGGCTGCCGGCACAAAGGTCGTGGAGGTGAACCAGCCATGAACATCGTCGAAGGTTATCTGAAAAAACCGCACCTTGTAACCTCGCTGGTTCTGCTGGCGGCGGTGGTGGGATTTGTTGGTTTCCGGCGGATGCCGGTGAACCTGTTTCCAGACTCGGAACGTCCGCAGGAAACAGGTTCACCG
>Ga0272446_1003182_pt1 | contig 21175 bp, 16 predicted proteins | sample YNPCB0061_FD_194587 | JGI IMG/M metagenome (GOLD analysis project Ga0272446, IMG submission 194587) | Hot spring microbial mat communities from Yellowstone National Park, WY, United States - YNP-CB-006-1 | ecosystem: Environmental > Aquatic > Thermal springs > Hot (42-90C) > Sediment | place...
GCCATCACGTAGGCGGAGAAGGGGGCGATTTCCCGCGTGCAGTTGGGGTGCGGCGGATCGCCCGCCTCACAGATCAGCGGGGCGGGCGGGGCAATGCGAGCGTCAAATCGGTTGTGGTAGAGCGCCGCGCTCCCCGATAGGGCATACAGGGCCAAGTTCATGTAGATGCTCAGGGACGGGTTGTGGAAGTAGCGCGGGTTCAGGGTTCCCTTGAGCAGCATGGCATACGCTAACCCCCCATAAGCGAAGGCATCTGGATGGAAGACCGTTGCCCCGTTCAGCCAACCGTTTTTAACCGTCGCTGGCGAATAAGTCGGGTTGGGTTGCCCGTAAGCCAGCCCTGCCGTGTAGAATCCCCCTGCCCCTAGCGCGATCAGGACGAAGAGCCAGAGCGCCCGCTTGCCTTTCATTTCCCCACTTCCTCCCGAATGACGGCGAGAATCCGGCTTGCCCGCGCCGACCATGCGTAATGCCCCGCCGCTTGCTTCGCCGCCGCCCCCAACCGATCCCGTAATTCAGCGTCATCATAGACGGCCCGCAACGCATCGCGGAGGGCGGGTACGTCGTCGGGGGGCGTCAGCAGCGCCGACTCCCCGTGCCGGACGACCTCTGCAACGGCGGGCAGGTCGCTCGCCACGATTGCCCCGCCGACGGCCATATACTCAAACAATTTGAGGGGGGAAGCATAGTAGGCGAAGTGTTCGGTAAAGGGGAAGGGCATGGCGCATACATCGAAGGCGGCGATGTACAACGGCACGCGGGCGGGCGGCACTTGCCCGACGAACAAGAAGTGCTCCGGCGGCAAGCCGACCCGTTCCCACTGGCGGCGGAGCGCTTCGGCCATCTCGTCCGGCCCCCCGACCAAGCACAGGCTGATCGGGCGTTCGGCGGCGGCGATAGCCTCAATCAGCACGTCTACGCCCTTCGACATGCTCATGGTGTGCAAACGGCCTACATAACCCACAATGAAGGCCTCAGCGGGCAAATTTAGCGCAGATCGGGCGGCGGGGCGGGTCGGTAACCCCACGAATCGGTCTATGCGGAAGCCGTCATGCTCCACGATGGCACGGCGCGCCCCGCCTTCGCGCAGGCGGGCGGCCAACGTTCCGGTGACGGCCACCACCACCCCGACTCGGCGGGCGCACAACCGCTGCACCATCCCCCCGATCCGCGATTTGGAGAGGGTATGGGCCTCGTAGATCAGGCGGCGGCGGGGCTTGATCAGGCTGAGGACCAGCAAGGTGAACATATCGCGGCTGTAGTAGACATCCGCCCGCTGAAAAAGCAGGGTCAAGACGGCAAACAACGTGAAGGTGACCTGTTGCAGCCAGAATGGAACCGGTCCTAGCACGCGCTCCAACGGCCCGTAGAGGTCGATGCTGGCGATGCTGGCGATCTGGAAATTCCGCGCCACGCCATAATGAGTCCATACGTCGGTTTTGGCCGCCACCGCCTGCATTTCAGGCGTGTTCCGACGGCGGGCAACGTACAGAGTCACGGCGGCCCCGTTCGCGGCGAAGGCCTCGCAATTCTGCATAATTTGAAGGCCGTGCGCCTTCTCCGTAGGCAACCGGATGTTGGCGATGTAGAACAGTTTCACGGGCGCTTTCCCCCGATCAGGTCAGTGAATTCGGCAATGAGGCGATCCATCAGCCCCGAAAGGCTGTGCTGAGCATGGGTGCGCGCCCGCACCCCCGCCCCGATCTCGGCGCGGGCGGAGGCGGGAAGGGCCAATAACGCCCGTAATTGCGCCGCGAGTCCGCCTACGTCGTCTGGGCGGCTGATTAGCAACGCCGGAGCCGCCTCGCCGAGCACAGGCCAGAAATCCGGGTTGCTGACGACGGTTGGCAAGCCGCATAACATGGCCTCTAGGGCGGCTTTATCGAACAACCCCGCCGGACTCAGGTTAACGGCGACGGTGGCCCGCCCGTACCAATCGCGCACGCCTTCCGGCGGCAATGCCCCCATGAACGTCACCCGATCTGCTACCCCCACCTGACGGGCTAGCGCCGCGAGACCCTCCGCATAAGCCGGATCAGCGCCTTCGGGCAGGCCCCCCACGAAGACGGCCCGCGCCGCTGGCACGCCCGCCAGCGCCCGAATCAGGGCCGCTTGGCCTTTGATCGGCATGAGGCGGGCCACATGGACGATCACGGGCGGGGAATCAGGGGTGTAGGGGGCGGGCGGACAGTAGAAGTCGGAGTCGATGCCATGCCCTAACACCCGCACCTTGTCGGATTTCAGCGGGAAACTTTCTGGACTGGCGGTGAACACCCGCCGTGAGACGGCCAATGCCAAACGGAGTTCCCGACTGGCGGTGCGGTGCGTGTACCATAGCGTGATCGGGATGTGGCGGCGGGCGGCCAACGGCGCAGCGAGCCACGCATAGCGCGGGACCATGTGGGCGAAGATCGCATCCACCTGCCCGATCAGCCCCGCCACGACCCGCAAAAACTGAGCGGCCATTCGCGCCCGCCCGCCCCCTCGCCCCTTGCCCATCGAATGGGCGATCACGTTGGCGGGCAACGGCCCCACCGCCCGATCAAGGCTCAGCACATGGAGGGTCTCTATGCGGGCGGCTAACCCCGCTACCCAGCGCGGCACAAAACCGAGTAGCGGGTCAGCCGGATCGACCCGCTGTGTAATCATCAGGATTCGCACGGCGTTTTCCCCGCAGCGACCCGCGCCCACATGCTCGGCCAACGCACAGCAAGCACCGCCGGATCGAAGTGCTTCTGGATGTAGGCGCGGGCGTTGGCGGCCAACTCGCGGCCCTTCGCCGGGTCGCGTAGCACGCTGATCAGGGCGTTGGCGAACGCCTCTTCATCGCCGATGGGCGTCAAAATGCCCGTCACACCGTTCACGATGGCATCTGCTGCCGCGCTGTTATCCGTGCTGACGACGGGCAAGCCTGCCGCCATCGCTTCCAGCAGCACGCGGGCTAACCCCTCGTAATTGCTGGACAGGGCGTACACGCTCCCCAACTGATAGACGGCGGGCAGTTCGTCGTAAGCGACTGGCCCAGCAAAACGCACGGCATCGGTGAGGCCGTAGCCCGCTACCTGACCGCGTAAGGTCGTCTCGCTCACATCCCCAACGATGAGTAGCCGCACCTCCGGCATGACCAAATGCGCCCGTCGGAAAGCCCGAATCAGCATCGGGAGATTTTTGAAGGTCACGGGCCGCCCCGCCCACATGACCACGGGCGTCCCCGACGGGAGATCAAGCTTTTGCCGCCACGCCGCCAAGACCGACTCCGGCTGGGGGGCGGCGAAGGCGCTTGTCTCGACGGGGACGGGCGCAATGCACACCTTCTCCGGGCGGATTCCGAGCCGTAGGCATGCCAAGCGCTCCCGCTTATTGACCACTCGCACGGCATCGGCACGGGGGAGGGTGAACTTCGCTATGATTTGCAGCCAGCGGTTACGGGGCCGTTCAAGGGCGAAATAGCGGCTGCTCAGGAACGAAGAATGGTTCTGGATGATGATCGGGACGTTCAGCCGCCGCCGTAACGAGAGGCCCACCAACGCCGTCAGAAATGGGTCTTGGCTGGTGATCAGGTCTACCGGGCCGAACGGGGAATTTTCGGCCATTTCCCGCCCGATGCGCTCACCGGCTTGCAGGTAATTCTGCACCCCCGCCGATTCCGTCGCCCGTACCCGTAACAGGTCGGAGTCGTATGTGCCCAGCGGGGGGCGGCCTTCCTTGCGGCGGTTGCAGATCACCACGCTGATCTTGGCGTTGGCGGTGCGGGCGTAACCTTCATGGCGGGCGCGGGCGTTTTCCGTCGTTCCGGTCAGGAAGGTCACATCGCTGCTGATCATCAGGACGTGCATAGGGAACCTTTATCGGCTTATTGTTATCAGCTCATCAGCTTACCGGCGTAGCGCTGCTGTGCGGGTGATGACACTCACCGTCTGTTCGACGAGGGCCGGCCACGCGAAGCGATCCAAGCCTGCGCTTGTACCCGCCGCGAGACGGGCGGGCGTCCCATCGGCAAACGCCCGCCGGATTCCGTCGATCAGGGCAGGCAAATCCGGATGCGGTACGAGGAGGCCGTTCACGCCGTCCCGAACTACCTCCGGGTTGCCACCCCGATTGCTAGCGATGACGGGCGTCCCCGCGTAGAGCGCTTCGAGGATCGTGTGGGAGAGGCCCTCATAACCTGAATACAGGGCCAAATAGTCCGCCGCCCGCAGTAGCAGGGCCATCTTCTCATGTGGGACTTTGCCCAAAAACCGCGCCCGATCCGCCACGCCGCGCTGCACAGCCCGCTGTTGCAGGGCGGCCAATTCAGGGCCGTCGCCCGCAATGACCAACGTCACATCTGGCAGGGCGGGTAGCGCATCGATCAGGTAATCGACGCCCTTCCACGCCGTCAGGCGCGCCGCCGTAACCAGCACCTTCGCCCCGACGGGCAAATCGAGCGCCATCCGCGCCGACTCTCGGCTGGCTTCTACCGCGTAATGGTCGGTCTCCAGCGCGTTGTAGATGACGTGCACCCGTTCTGGCGCGGCCCCCCACCCGATCACCATGCGGCGGAGGTATTCGCTCGGCACAATGACCTGATCGGCGGTACGGGCTTCGCGGGCGCGGGCCGCCTTGTAAAACGCCACATGGGCCGCGTAGCGCTTGGTTTGGAAGGCATCGATGTCTTCGTTGGGCGGAAGCCATCCGCGATTAATGCAACGCTCCCATGCGTAATCCCCCACGATTTTGAGCAGGCGCGGGCGGCTTGCATCCCCGAAGCGGGGCAGGCCAAGCGTGTTCACGTAGACCAGATCAGCGCGGGCGGACTCGGCGCGGTAGGCGAGGGCATAGCGCAGCCAACGAGTCAACGGCTCCCGTCCGAAAGGAATCCGGCGGAGGGGGTAGGGGTAGCCATCTGTCGGGGCGTTGCCATACGTCAGAACGCGGACGGTGTGGCCCCGCTGCAAAAGTTCCGGCAGCAGGCGGTATAGGTACGTGGCTGGGCCGCCGGAGTCTGGGTGAAAGATGCCCGAAGCGATGAAGATGCGCATGGTGTGAGGAGGGGTGGGCGGGCAGCCCCGCCCATCGTCTTAGCGCGGACGCAGACCGATGTTGCTGGTGCGAAAGCCCGGCGCATTTGGCACATGCCGGGCCACGTCACCGCTGATGTACGGCTCCATCTCTTGGACGGCGAGCGCCTCAGACTCGGTCAGGATACGCCAGCCCATATGGTAGAGCACATCATTAAAGCCATCGTACTTGTAGCGGCGGTTCATCCAGCCATAAGACGGGTCTTCGAAGACGAGGTGGAAGATTAGGGCGTCTTCACGGGGCCTGTAGTCTTCGGAGACGAGCCAGATCGGGGCGAAGTGGCCGAGCGCCTCGCGCACCTTTTTATCGCGCTTCTGGGCGATGTCTTCACGGGTTAGGGCCATTGGGTTACATTCTCCCTCTGATGTTAGAGGATACGATGAATCGTCGGCTGTGGGGGGAATTCTAAACCAGATTGCGCTGTAACTCAAAAGTTGGTGGCAAAAAGCTGGTGGCAAAACCCTTCCCCAAAAAAATCCGTTTGGGGGCGCGAACCCGCTTGCATCACCAACGCGTCACTGGACGGGCGTTGGCCGGAATCCACCGTTAGTATTTCTTAACAATTCTGCTGCGCGGCCTTCGGCCTGTACGCGAAAGGCCAGATTTAGCCTATAATAAACCACAGATTGTTCATACTAAGCCATCATGCGCCGCCTTCTGGCGCAAATACCTTCACAAAAGGCGGGAGTGCGTTAACGCGAATGAGAGTTACATTCTGGGGTGCGCGGGGCGGTATTCCTTCGCCGATGGGAGAAGACGAACTCCGGGAGAAGATCAAAGCGGCCTTGTTAGGGGCCGTCGGGGTAGATTTAACAGATCGTGAAGCAGTCGAACAGTACGTTGAGCGGCTCCCCCAGCGCATTGCCGCCACAGCGGGCGGCAACACCTCTTGTGTCGAAGTCGAAGTGAACGGCAGCACCTTCATCCTAGATTGTGGGTCGGGGATGCGCCCGCTCGGCAACAAGCTGATGGCAGGGGAATTCGGCAAGGGACGCGGAGTCGGTCATATCTTTCTGACGCATACGCACTGGGATCATTTGCAGGGCTTCCCCTTTTTCAGCCCGGCCTACGTGCCGGGCAATAAGTTCCATTTCCATAGCCCCTTCCCCGACCTCATGACCCGTTTTGAAGACCAACAGCGAGAGGTCTATTTCCCCGTTTCGCTAGACTATATGCGGGCGGAACGGACGTGGGAAGTGTTAGACCCGAACGAGACGGTCACGATTGAGGGCGTACAAGTCCGGATGATGTTGCTCTCCCATCCCGGTGGGGCGTATGCTTACCGCCTCTCCTACGGGGGGAAGACGCTTGTCTATGCAACAGATGGCGAATATCAACGCATGGATGCCGAACACACCGCCCGCTATGTCGAATTCTTCCGCGATGCGGATTTGCTGATCTTCGATGCCCAGTACAGTTTTGAACAGGCCATCGATGAGAAGCGCGATTGGGGCCATAGCACCCCCAAAATGGGTGCGGAATTGGCCTTCCGTGCCCACGTCAAGCGTCTCGCCCTCACCCATCACGACCCTATGGCGACGGATGAAAAATTATGGAATGCCGTTGCAGAAGCCTACAACTACCTCGCTTTTCGCAGCCGTAGTGGGGGCTACACCCCAGAAACAGAAGTTATCTTGGCGCAAGAAGGCCGTTCCATCGATCTCTGATCACGAAGATTGACAGCGGGGGGAAATATGTTTAGTAAACCGCGCATCCTGCTGGTTGAACCGCGTGAGGCTTGGGCGGGCATTTTGCTTGATTCCTTCATCAATTCGGAGGTCGATTTAAGCCTCGTCACTCGCTATGACGCCATGCGCACGGCCCTCAGCACCGACCCAATCGACCTTGCTATCGTCGACCTGTGGTTAGATGAATCCCTCAGCGAAGGCGATGCTGACCGGAACGGTACGCACGACGGATTAGAAGCCATCATGCATCTTGCCGAGCATCACAGCAATGTCGGTCTGATTGTGGTTAGTGAAGAGGGCGAGCGCGAAAATCTGCTCAACACACCGGGAATGCCGCATGATACCCTGCTTATTGAACGGCCCCGCTTCAGCCCAGAATTGCTGCGTAAGTTGGCGCTTGGCCTGCTGGCTGACCGCGACGACACCCCAGCAGGCGCACGTCGCATCGGGAGCACCGGCCTCGTCCGGTTGGAGCAAACCCCGCCCCCCGTCGGTTCCCGCCCCGGACGGCCCCGTGTCCTGATCGTCGAAGACCAACCCTTCTGGCTGAACATCTTATCGCGGTTGATGGAAGAAGCGGGCTACTTCTGGCGTGTTGCCACCACCTACGAACAGGCCACTGGCCGCCTCCGGCTGGAGAGCTTCCATGCCGTCCTGCTCAACCTGACGGCGGGCGAACCCACGACGGGCCGTAGTTGGCAACTGCTGGACTACCTCACCCGCAATTGTCCACGTACCAAACTGGTCATCATCAGCGGCCACCTCACTAGCGCCGATGTGGCCCGCCTCTTTTTGGGCTATCCGGTCAAAGGCTACATCGATAAGAATACGTTCGATAAAGATGAACTGCTCCGCCTGATCGAACAACAGGTGGCTGGCCCTACCCTCCGCTTCCAGACGTTGGGGGATTTCCGAGTCTGGCGGGATGGCCGCCTAATCACCTATTTTGGCCCACCAGAGGCCGAGACCGTCCTCAAAGTCTTGATCACGCGGCGGGGAGCAGCTATCAGCGCCGATGAGCTGGTGCAATACATCTGGGTCAATGGCGATAAACCCGCCTACGCCCGCCTAGCGGAGGCCATTAACAGCGTCCGTATGGCGTTGGAACCCGACCTGCCCCGCCCCGCCGACTCCCGCCTGATCCTGCGGGATGGGGCAAACTACCGCTTTGAAATCACGCCCAACGTGGAAGTGGACGCCGACCAGTTCCAGCAGCTTTTTGAAGAAGGCCGTCAAGCTGAAGAGCGCAACCAACTGACGGCTGCACAACGCGCCTACGAGCAGATGCGCGAACTGTATCGGGGCGACTACCTGAATGCAGACCGCGCCAGCGCATGGACGATGAAAGAACGTACCGCCCTGCAAAAGCTGTATTCTGAATCGCTCAGCCGTTTGGCCGACCTGTACGCCGGACAAAACCGCCTCGACCTCGCTATAACCGCCATTAACCACGCCCTAGAGGTCGATTCCTACTCGGAGGGAATCTACCGCCGCCTGATGCGTTACCATGCCTGCCGGGGGGATAAAAATGCGGCGCTCGCGGTGTATCGGCGCTTGGTGAAGTTGTTCCATGAGCTGTTCAGCGAGGAAATTAGCCCCGTCACCCAGCAGGTGTACGAAGATATTGAGGCTGGGCGCCCCGTGAATTGCGTGGAGGGCCGCCGCCCCAGCGGGGAATGGCGCATCCTAGCGGAACGGCAGAGTGGCTGAGGGCGGGTTAGGGCAGGCCGGCCCGCCGCCGAGCCTCTTTGTAGTCTTCTGGCGTGTCGATGTCGCGCAGTACGGTGTCCGTATCGACGACGATGTAGGCAGTTTGGTCAGCATGGGCGTTGATCACATCACGAGGGGCCGCGCCGGGCGGCAGGGCCAGCAATTCTGGCCAGAATTGCCGATCAATCAGGATCGGGTGGCCGCGCCGCCGCATGTAGCTGGGCGCAACGATCTTGCCTTTCCCCTCTGAATAAGCTGTGATGATCTGCATGACGATGCGGGCATCCAGTTGGGGCTGGTCGCCAAGCACGATCAGCGCCGCCCCGATCTCTGGCCCAAGCGCCCGCAGGCCCGTTTGCAGCGAAGACAGCATATCCCCTTCGCGGTAATCTGGGTTGTAGGCGAAGCGCACGGGTTCCTCCGTGAGGGCGGCCCGGACTTTGGCGGCCACATGCCCTGTCACCACCACCACATCATCAAGCCGCATCCGCTTGAGGCGATCCGTGATGACTCGGATGATGGGCCGTCCGCCATCCCAAGGCAACAGGACTTTAGAACTCTCCGGCTGATTCATGCGGCGCGAAAGCCCGCCCGCCAACACAATCGCCGCCACCCGCCGCCGCACCTCTAGGGCCGGATTCTCGCTATTGGCCGCCCCGATCACGACGGAGTCTAGGCGCGGTTCGCGCAGGGCCAGCCCCGCGATCCGCCGGGCGATCAGCATCGGGACGCTATCAGGCGTCACTTTGTTAATAAGGGCCACCACCCGCGCCGATTCCGGCACGCCTTTCAGCCCCAATTCGGCATCGCGCAGGATGGAGGCCACCCACGGCCACTTCACGCGCTCCCCGTAGGTGTACCCAAAGTGGTCGATCAGGGCCTGCGGGTTGTAGACGTGGTCTGAATCCAGCGGTTGGCCGACGGAATCGACGCCGACGACGGGCACGACCAACGTCGCCGCTGCCGGAATCACCGGCTCATGGGGGTAGGGGGCCTTGAGCGGCATTCGCCGCGCCCCATCCGCTTCGATCAAGATCGCGTCGGAGTCTACGCCGTCGATCAGCGTGCTGATCAGGTCGGGGTGAATGCCGATAGCCTTCTCCATGCCGCCGGAGGCGCTCAGGGTGTGGTAGAGGAACACGAATCCATGTTGGTTCAGGGCGCGGGAAAGCGCCTCTGGCCGGACGGATTTCCCAGCCACATCGGTGGTGACAATGGCGGGGGCTTCGGCCAGTTCCGCCGCCGCGATCCGAGTCGTCGTCGTGCCGATCACGCGCCAGCCCGCCGCCGCCAACTCCCGCCCCACGCGGAATAAGGCAGACGTCTTACCGCCCGCCCCCGTAAAAGCGACAACCTCCCCCCGCCCGATGTTCAGTGCCTGTGCAAGTTGCATTAACGAGTCCGCCGCCCAAATAGCCGGAGCAGTTCAAAGCCGATCAAGATGATGATCAGCATGACGGGCAGCAGGAACAGGTAGTTCCAGTTGATGCCCATGAGTGCGCCGTCCGAGACATAGACCAGATCGGGGAAGGCAAGCACGATCAAGCCCGTATCCGTCGCCACGAAGTTGACGGGCAAGAACCACAAATACACGCCCACCGCAATGATCAGGACGACGAGCCGCCCCACAATGTACAGACAACCTCTCCGCATGGTTAACTGCCTTGCCCCCCGTGTGTTTCGCGCATCGTGCGCGTTGCTTCGCTGACCTCGCTGAGGTGATGGCCGCTTGCCCTGCCGAGCAAGCGCCGGATCACCGGCGCAGAGAATACCGCCTCTAGCACCCCGCCGCCAATCGCTAACGACTTATCGGAGATGGTGAAACAGTTTTCGCGGACAGTGCGCGGGTCAATATCGCCGATTTTGAGGCCCTGCTGAACGTATACCCCGTCGTCGATCAGGCCGCGCACCAAGCCCCTAAACGGCGCATAGACCGGTTGCCCCCCCACCCGCGCCAAGAGTTCCCCCGCCTGCACGACCCGCCCGATCACCGCCACCTGTTCAACTTCCCCGTCGCACGGGGCACGGAGGACTCGTTCGGCCTCTCTGCCGTTGACCCCCGCCGGAAGGCCGGTATCTGGCTCGGCGCTGCCACGCCATAACACCCGCCCCAAATGATGTCCCCGATTCGTTTCGATGACGGCGTGGCAATGCACCCCCGCCGTGAAGCCCGGCCCTAACCCGATCACCAACGGGGCCTGTTCGATGCGCGTATCGAGGGCGGTCTTGGCCACTCGTGCATCAACGACGACGGCGGGCTGAAGGTGCGGCAAACACGCCGCCTCCGGGTCGATCAGGACGGGGATCACGCCTTCGGCGAGACGGGCGGCAATTGCATCCAGATCGGCGGGGTCGGTCTTGCGGGCCACAATCCCCCCGATGATGACCGTCTCGTAGATGGCGGCCATACCGTAACTGACCGTCGTCCGAACGGCCGTCGGCATGGCGATCTCAGTGATCACGACGGGGAGGCCCGCCCGCACCAAGCGGTAGGCCACCCCCGACGCCAGATCGCCCCCGCCCCGAATCAGGACGCGGACAGTAGGGAAAATCGGCGCAATGTGCGCATTAACGCGGCCCACGCCACACCCCACTGGCTCGCAGGTGTTCAAAGACGCGGTCTGGGATCATCGGCAGGTCGTCGATCCACACGCCGCAGGCGTGGCGCACTGCCGCCGAAATGGCTGGGGCTACGCCCAGATACGGCATTTCAGCCATGCCCCTCGCCCCAAACGGCCCAATGGGGTCGGCGTATTCAAGGATCACCGACTTGATCTCTTTCGGGATGTCCCACACGGTGGGAATCAGGTAGTTGGAGAGATAGGGGTTCTTGATCACGCCGTCCACGCTGACCAGATGCTCATACAAGGCGTAGCCGATGGCCTGTACGACGGCCCCTTCGATCTGCCCCTTGACCAAATTCGGGTTGACGGCCCGGCCCACATCGTTGGCGGAGACGACCCGCACCACTTCGATCTGACCCGTCTCGAGGTCGATCTCGATTTCAATGGCTTGGGCCACATACCCATAGGCGAAGTTCGGCTCGGAGCGGCCCGTTTCTGGGTGGTAGGGCGTCGTCGGCGGCGGGCGGTACATAAAAGTCCCGATGGCGGGGCGTTCTTCAGCGGCCCACGCCTTAAGCGCGAGTTCCGCCGCCCCGCGCACCGCATTCCCAGCCATGAAGGTCAACCGCGAAGCGCTGGCACTGCCCGAATCTTGGGTTTTGGCCGTATCTTGGGAGATCAGTTGCACACGCTCCAGCGGCACGCCAACGGCTTCCGCCGCCATCTGGCAGATGACCGTATGCGCCCCCTGACCGACCTCTGCCGCCGCGTGCCGCACAATCACCTTGTCGATTTCGGTTTGGCCGTGTAGCTCAATCGTGGCGTAGGATTTTTCAGGGTAGCCGAAGCTAAACCCAACATTCTTGAAGCCGCACGCAAAGCCCACACCGCGCCGCTTGTGGGGAGCCGATGGCGGCGGTAACGGGCGCAGCGTGAACCCTTCGGGGGTCTCTTCCCAGTAGCCGCTTTGCCGGGCGCATTCCGCAACGACACGGTCAATGGTCACCCCTTTGGGCAGGGGCGTCCCGACGGAGAGCAGGTCGCCCTCGCGCAGGACGTTCCGCAGCCGCACCGTGATCGGATCGAGGCCGAGGGCCTCCGCAAGGCGGTTCATTTGTCCTTCGGCGGCAAAGGCCCCCTGCGGCCCGCCGAAGCCGCGAAAGGCCCCCGACGGGATGTTGTTGGTGAACACGCCGTAAGTATCAACGGTAATGTTCGGGATGCAGTACGGCCCCGTCACCATCAGGTTGGCATTGCCCATCACTTTAGAGGTAGTGTAAGCGTAGGCCCCCCCATCGCCGACCACGCGGGCCTCTACCGCGACGACCTTCCCCGCCTTCGTTGCGCCCCACTTGGCATGAATGGTGATCGGATGGCGCTTGTGGTGAGCGAGGATCGACTCCTCCCGGCTCCAGATGATCTTGATCGGACAGCGCAACTTCCACGCGGCGAGGGCTAACACGATCTGGACGGACATATCTTCGCGCCCGCCGAAAGCCCCGCCAATGGCTGGGTAAATTACGCGGACTTGTTCGAGCGGCAGGCCGAGCGCATGGGCAATCTGAATCTGGTCTTCGTGCGTCCATTGGCCCGCCACCACGACGGTTACGCGGCCCTCCTCATCAATGTAGCCGAGTCCGGCTTCGGGCTGCAGGTAGGCGTGTTCTTGCCAGCCAGTCGTGTAAGTCCCCTCAACGACCACTTCGGCCTGTGCCCAGCCCTCGCTCATGTCCCCTTTGCGAATCCGGTAATGGCACAGGATGTTGTTGGGGTATTTTTGGTGCAGTTGGGGGGCGTCGGCAGCCATCGCAGCTTCGGCATCGAAGACGGCGGGCAGGTCTTCGTAATCGACAGTGATCAGGTCACGGGCCGCCGCCGCGATCTCCTCCGACTCAGCTACCACCAACGCGATGGCATCCGCTCGGCAACGCACGATGTCGGCTTCGGGGCGGTTTTGGCCGCCCGGCCCGCACAACACCGGCTGATCGTAGATGATCAGGCCGTATTCGTTCACCGGCACGTCAGCGGCGGTGAAGATAGCGGTCACACCGGGCAAAGCCGCCGCCGCCTCAGTATGGACGGCCAATACGCGGGCATGGGCGCGGTCTGAATAGCGGATTTTCATCCACAATTGGCCGGGCATATCAAGATCGCCGGGGTAGGGCGTTTGGCCCATCACTTTGCCTACTGCATCAATGCGGTGGACAGACTGCCCAACGACAACCGTCTTTACTTTTTCGTCAGCGTTACCGCCCGCATAGGGCGGGGTGATGCCATTTCCGGTCATGGGAACCTCAGTGCTTACCATCCCTCAACAACGTGTTGGGTACGTTTAATAATCTTTCTTCTTGGGTTGTACCTTACGCGGGGGCAACTTCATTTTGGAGGTGTCTTTGGGGTCACGGCCCGCCAAGACCGCCACCAGCAGGTAAGAGAACGTCATCATGACAGTCCACATCCCGCCAGCCACCAACAACCGCCCCCACGAGATCAACTCCCCACCGACCCGAACTCCGGCCTTGATGTCTCGCAATTGCGGCACGGACCGTACAATGGGTTCGGAGAGGACGAAGGCCAAAATCGCCAGCGCAATGGCTAACACAAGGCCAAAGACGGGCAACATAACATTGACTTTCTTGGGCGGCTTGTATTCAACACTCATGAGTTATGCTCCTTTACGGGGTTAGCCCGTCACCGTCAGGCGGAAATAGTAGGTCAATGAACCGCCGCCCCATGTAATTTCAACCGACAGGGCGTAATTGCCCGGAATGGCGGGCAAAATGTACGCGGGGGCGCTCGGCGGCACGCGCTGAGAGGTGAGTACCGTCACGCTGTCGGCGGCGTACAAGTTCACAACGATGCTGGTGATCCCCTGCACTTGGGGTTGGACGAACGCAATCGCGCCGGGGGCGGCCAACACGCGGCCTAAACGAGCCTCGAGCGCGTTATTCAGGCACTGCGGGAGGCCGTTCGCCCCGATCAGACAGCCGGAAACAGCAATTGGCTCAAAGGCGATTTCGCCCAACGTCAGGAAGGCGGTAGGTACGTCGGTTGGCAGGCTCGTCGGGCGGGGTTCAAAGGTAGGCGTGAGCGCCAACGTGACTGCTTCAGGCGTCGGGGTGGGCTGGAGAGCCGCGCCGCCGCTTCCCGCCGTCGGCGTAGCCCCGATACCGCCCGTAACCGTCGTCGGGGTGGCTTGAATGGGCGTCCCTTCGGGGGAGTCCGTCGGCATGGAGGGTGCGCTGAGCGTTGCCGTCGCCTCACTGCTTGCGGTTGCAGCAGTTATCGCTATTTCCGCTGTTGCCGCTGCTGCTGATGGGGGCGCACCGTCGATGGCGGTTGCCTCCGGCGTGCTCGCCGTCGGGGAGGGTGTAAAAGTGGCCGTCGGGGACGGTGTGGCCGATGCGGTCACCGTCGGGGAGGGCGTAAAGGTGGCCGTCGGGAGGGGCGTCGGGGTGTGGGTGGCCGTCGCAGTGAACGTCGGCGTTGGGGTGCTGGTCGGTGTGGCCGTCGGGGCGGGTTCAATTTGGAGTAGGAAAACATAGCTCACAAAGAACTCATCGCCGCCCGCTGCATCGGGATAAATCGCGCTGACCTGCACCCGCAGCGCCCCCAACGGTAAGCCATCAATCTGTAATTGGCCATTGGCCGCCGTTAGATCGCGGGTTTGTTCCAGTTCGATCAATTCGCCCTCCAAGCGGGTGGGCAGCGGGGCGGCAGGGTCCACCACGAAGGTCACCGAATCGCCGAGCCGGATGAAGATCGGGGCATCAGGTTGGGGGATGTCTACGAACGTGCACACGGGCGAGTCGTCTGGCTTGGGCCAACACACAGAGCCGGGGACGCCCGCCGCCAACACCCCGCCGATCTCAGCACGAATGACGGGCGGTTGGGCTGGAAGGCCGCCCGGCTGTGCACTAATCCCGATGGCGGCAATTAAGGCGGCACACACCACGCCGATTGCTACAAGAACCCGAAACGACGGCTTGATCATGAGCATTTCCCCCAATCCACCACCGGGCAGCAAACACGTTATGGCCCGCGTGCCAGATTATATCATGCACAGCCATTTCGTGCCGCCAACCTGCCGAAGCGACTCGCACGGGGGGCCTGCGTCAGCACATGATCCCAACGCGGGCGCAGAAGACGGGCCGTAGGTCAATGGGAGTTTGGGCTTGCACGCTGTAGAAAAACTCTTCCGGCGTCCCAATGCCCAAATTGACGGCCCGCACATAGGCCGAAAGTCCCCGCACCAGCGCCTCATCCCCGATGCGTTGCCCCAATTCCCGCAGGAAGACCGCCCCGCCGCCGTATACAGTGCTCATGTAATCGGGGAAATCGCGGAATTGATCGAGGGCGGTATTGATCGGGCGCACCGTCTGGATGCGGTTATACCACGTCAGGATGCTTTGCCAGTATTCTTCGGCCAGCCCCTCGTTGCCGAGCGGCCCATACCGCCAGAACAGGAACCCGGCGATCTGTGCCAAACTCTCGTCTAGCCACGCATGGCGGAGGGTGTCGTTTCCGGCGATGCCATAAAACCACTGGTGAGCGACCTCGTGCAGGGTGATGAACCGCCGATAGCTGGTGTTGCGCTCGTTGTTGATGAACAGCAACGCCGGATACTCCTCTCCGCCGCTCGGAAAGCGCATCACGACTACATCGAGTCCAGCGTAGGGGTACGGCGTGAACACGGCATCAAAATAGTTCATGGCGGCTACCGTGAACGTGGCGATCTCGTTGGCGACCTGCGGCGACCCCGAATACAACACCCGCACCGGCACGCCCGCGCCCCGCGCCTCAAAACTCTGCCAGCCCCGCGCCTGAATCAGCACGAAGTTGCGCACCGGCCCAGTCACGACGGTGTAGGTATTCGTGCCATCAGCGGATTGCAAGGTATTTTGGAGCGCCCCATTGAACCAAGTCCCATAGCGGGCGGGGGCACGGATGTTCACCGCGAACAAGGCCGATTCCGTGAAGGCATAGTCCAGCCCCTTCGTAGCGACTTCCTCCCGCCAGCCGGTTTGGGGGTCGTAAATGGCGGCCACAGGGTACGGCTCCGCGAGGTAGTAGAACGACGCCCCCGCCGGAGTCGTGATCTGATACTCAAAATCGATGGTGGTTTGGCTGCCGGGGGGGACAGGGGCCGGAAAGGGCACATCGTAGACGGTCTGGTTGTCGCGCCGGAGGGTTCCCGGCACTGGTGCGCCGTTCACGTAGACGGCGTTGATCGTCATGCTGCGCCCCTGATGGACGGGGTGATTGGGGTACAGCCGGAAGACGGTGCTATTGAGGGCGACAGGCGTACTATTGATGTACAGTACCCGCGCCCGCCCGCGCACAAGGCCCCGTGCGTGGTCAACCTCGAGGGCTAGCAGGTAACGGGTACGGTTCAGGAAGGCTTGAGCCAGCCCCGCGTAGCCGGGCCGTGCCCAAATCGGGTCGATCAAGAGCGACTCGGCGGGCAGCGGTACGGGATCGGCAGCGCGGGCCGCCAGCGGGCCGATCAGGACGGCGATCAGGACGGCGATCAGGGCGAAGCGCATGGTTCAGGTTCTCCTTTTCCGGGCCACCCCCGCTCGATGCGGAGCGAGGGCAGGCGAAGCACAGTTATGGCTTGGCTGGGCGGTTGCCGTAAATCCACAGACGGGGGTTCAGGTAATCCCGATCAATGCGCGTGGTGTCGAGGCCGGGCCAATCGCCGGGCGAAAGTTCCAAAACCCGCGTCGGGCTGATGTCGAAGTGCAGGTGCGGCGCCCAACTGAAGACCCCAAAGGCATCGCTGATGGTGGCGATGTACTGCCCACGCACCACCCGATCTCCCGGTTTGACCTGCATATCATCAACATGCCCGTAACGGCTGTAAACGACTCGCCCGTTACTGATCAGCGGATCGTGCCGGATGACGATCACGTTGCCCCAACTGCCCGTCCCAATGCGCTGCGCCGTCGTGACCGTGCCGCTGGCGACGGCAAACACGGGCTGGCCCATCGTCCGCCCGCGCCGGATGAGCAGATCGTCGCCCGTGTGGATCGTCTCTTTGCCCAGCAGGAGATAGCGGTTACGGTAGGGGTTAGAAGAATACCACGTCTCCGGCCATGTCGTCCCGCCGGGAACTTCGCGCTCTGCCGCTGTTCCAACCGGCGAATCGAAGCCGTCGGCGAGGTAGCGCGGCGGCTGATTCCAGCCCACGATCTGCCGCCAACGGAGGGCATCAAAGGCGATCTCGCGGTTGTTCTCGCTGGTTAGGTCGTTCAGGAAGACGACGCCCGCGTTTGGCCGCGTAACATCGAACTGGAAAATGCCGAGCGGATACCACAACGAATCGACAACGGCCTGCGGGACGCGTACCTCAAAATCGGATTGCTGGTTGAGGATGCCGTTGACCTTGTAGCGGGCGTTGCGGGTGCTGGCGTGTTGGGAGGGGATATACGCGCTGAGCTCCCAGTAGCCGCTGGTCGGTAAGCGCGGGTCGTAGCGTGCCCAGACGTTGCTCTGGACGCTGCTCGTCCGGATGTACTTGGCGAGGCGGCCTTCTTCGTTCGTGAAGCTCTGCATGGGGTTGGGCGTGCCATCGTAAGTTCCATCGCGGTAGGTGGCGTCGCCGGGCTTGACGATGATCTCTGTGCCGTACTTGCCATTGCCCGATCCGGGCGTCTCCCCCGTAGGAACTCTGCCATCTATCTCGACATTCACGGCGGGGAAGGTGGCGCGGCTGAGCGAGCCAAACCGGAACCAGCTCAGGCCCGGCGCACGGAACACGCTCACGGCGGCCACCCGCGCCCGATCCATATCTTCGCGGGTGAGCAAGTTGCCCGGCCCCTGATAGCCCTGCAACACCGGAATAATCGGGAGGCCGTAGCTGCCCCACGTGTCGTAGGCCTGCTTGAGGGCGGCGTCCGGCGTCAGGCCGAAATCCCCCCAATACACTTGCGGATGGATCGAATTGATGAAGGGCCGCCATTCGGGGGGGAAGATGCTGTTAAAGTGCCAAGGGCGGGGGTCGATGCTCATGCCGATGTGGAAATCTGGGCGGATGTTGGCCCGCAGACGAGTCATCAGCGGGCGGACGGCCCCGCGCCCACCGGAAAAGTAGCCTTGAAACGGCTCCACATCGAGGATCAGGGAACGCACGCCGGGCCGGTTCGCCACTGCGGCGAAGAAGTCGGCTTCGGCCAGCGGGTTTGTCCCCTTCGGGATGCCCCATGCGTGAAATTCGAGGTTGGCCGCGCCGAGCTTGGCGATCCAACGATCCACATCGGCGAGGCTGCGAATGGCGAGATCGGGCTTGGGGTCGGTGATGATGTTGCCGATAAACTGATCGGCCTCCCCCACCTTGACGAACAGGGCATCTGTGGCAGGCGCAAATTGCTTGATGGTCGCAATGATTTCATCGATGGTCGTTTCGCCGACAGTGCGGCCATGCACGTACCACAGGCAAACTTTTCCGTTGTAGACGGTCACGCTCGGAAACTCCTTCCCGGGACATTGCTGATGGGTCTATTGTAGCCTAATTCGCCCCTACGCCCTGCGAACGAGACGCTTCCGAAAAATTCGTACAAGCCCCGATATAATTTCGTTAACCCGTTCAACTTGAGCCTATACTATGATTATTGGAGAGTCTCTCCATTGCGGCACTCATCCCATAGCCAAACGACCTAAACAGGAGTCTTTTCAGGGTGCAGCAGGAAAAAATGAGCGAACTAACGTTACAACGGGCAACGACAAACGTCGTTTCGACGACGGAATGGCGCTGGGTGATCATCTTCGCTGGCCTACTGGTGGCCGTCGGGTTATTGCCGTATGCGTGGGCTTTTACTGGAAGCACTGGGTCAGATTACAGCTTCACGGGAATCCTCTACAACCCTATCGACGGGGCCACCTTGCTCGCTAAGATGGAATTGGGGGCACGTGGCGCGTGGCTGTTCAACTTTCCCTATACCCCTGAACAAACGCAGGGCGTGCTCGTCCATTCCTTTTACCTGATGTTGGGAAGCCTAGCGAAATTGCTAGGGTTTTCCCCCCTCTTGATGTTCCATCTGGCGCGGCTCGTAGCAGGCTTCATGATGTTCGCGTCGCTCTACCATCTCGGATCGACAATCTGGGGGCGGTTGCGCCCGCGCCGCTTGTTCTTCTTCATGCTCTCGGTCGGGTCGGGGTTGGGGTGGCTCATCCTCACGGTCTCGCGTGGGACCAATACCGCCCCCCTCCCCGATCTGAACATCCCCGAATCGATCCCCTTCTACGCCTCGCTGGTGAACCCACACTTCCCATTGGCAATCGCGATGGTGGCTTCGCTGGCGTCGATGTGTGTGGTCATTTTCCGGCCCGGCTTCAACACCGAACCGACGCTCACCAATGGCGGGGCCAGCCTCGTGGTGCTGACGTTCGCCCTCGTGGTGATCGAACCCTTTGCATGGCTCCCCATTGGGTTGGGAATCGTCGTCTACCTGTGGATTCTGATCCTGCGGAGCCGCCGAATCCCCGTGATGGAACTCCGTTGGGCGTCGCTGATGCTGCTTCCCGCGCTTCCGGTTATCGCCTATTACCTCGTCGCCTTGAACGGCAACCCCGCCTTTTGGCTTTGGAACCGCCAAAGCGACTTCCCCAACCCGCCCCTTCTGAACATGCTGGTTGGCTTTGGGCTGCCATTGATCGTGGCCATTCCGGGCCTGATCCGGGCCGTGCGGCGCTTTGAACGTGATGGAGATCGGTTCATGCTGGTCTGGCTGGTCGTTAACAGCCTGCTGCTCTACTTGCCCATCAGCTTCCAGCAGCGCTTGACAATAGGCATGTTTATTCCCATCACGTATTTCGCGGTGCGCTCGCTGGAAGATTACTGGTTCTTCCGCATTAGCCCGGCGTGGCGCCTACCTGCCCTAATCGCCTTGTTCGTGTTCATGATGCCCAGCAACATACTCGCGGCAGGCGTCCCGTTGTTCGGCGTTCAGAACAGTCCCGAAGGTCTCTCGACGGGGCTATTGCTGCCCCGCGAAGAAGCGGCCGCCATTCAATGGCTACGGGCGGAGGGGCAATCCGGAGAGGTCGTGCTTGCGCCAATAAATGTTTCGTTATGGATTCCGGCCTACACGCCCCTGCGGGTGGTGTACGGCCACCCTACGGAGACGCTCAATGCGGCGTTGCACAACACAGAAGTGACTGCGTGGTATGCGGGGTTCCAGTGCAAAGAGATCATCGCGCTTTACAAGGTACGCTACATCCTGACCAAATCGGCAGATAGCCCGTGCCTTGTCGTGCTCGGCCTTCGTGAGCCAGTCGTGCGCTTTGGCGAAACGCGAATCTACCGCGTCCCCTAGCCCGATTGTGGCCACTGCGCCATGAGGGCCGCGAGGGCCAGAAGGGCTTGTAGAGCACGCTCAGGGTTTCGTGCAATCTCTAGCCGCCCGCACCCTTGACAGACTCCGGCGGGGCAGTTAACATTTAGCGCGTATTCCTGAGTAGCTCAACGGCAGAGCGGGCGGCTGTTAACCGCTAGGTTGTAGGTTCGAATCCTACCTCAGGAGCCACAGCAGCCCGCATCACAGGCGGGCTGTTTTCGTTTACCAGAAGGGATACGCCGCTGATGTCCGATCCCGATTATGCCGCTATCTACCAAACCCGCGCTGACGATTACGATGTGCTCGTTCGGCGGGAAGATTATCAACAGAATATCCTGCCCGCCCTACAACGGATTCGGCCCCTTGACGGCCTAGACGTAGTAGAACTCGGTGCGGGGACGGGCCGCCTCACCACCCTGTTGCAACCGCTGGTCAAGTCGATCCGGGCCTATGACGCCTCCGCCCATATGCTGGAGGTCGCTACGGCGCGCCTCCGGTCACTCGGCGGCGAGAATTGGTCGGTACAGGTCGCAAAGCATGAAGACTTGCCCGCTGCCGATTCGAGCGCCGATCTGGTCATTTCAGGCTGGAGCCTGTGCTACGCCTACCTGTGGGGCGAAGGCCGCGCCGGATTGGAGACCGCCCTTCGCCAAATTGACCGGGTGTTGCGGCCCGGCGGCACGCTCATCATTCTGGAGACGCTCGGCACGGGCTGTGAGACGCCTTGCCCGCCGCCCGTCTTGGCGGGTTACTTCGCCGCCCTCGCCGAACATGGCTTTCACCATGCGGCCATTCGCACCGATTACCGCTTTGA
>Ga0272446_1003183_pt1 | contig 21175 bp, 14 predicted proteins | sample YNPCB0061_FD_194587 | JGI IMG/M metagenome (GOLD analysis project Ga0272446, IMG submission 194587) | Hot spring microbial mat communities from Yellowstone National Park, WY, United States - YNP-CB-006-1 | ecosystem: Environmental > Aquatic > Thermal springs > Hot (42-90C) > Sediment | place...
CAGCCAGAGATTTTTGGGGCAGTCAGAATCCAGGGCCAAAGAAGAGTACATTTACTGAGTAGTGTTCACCCTGACGAACACTCCCTGGCCCTTCCACGCCTCGGCGCGGTGCGGCTCAGCAAAAATCTGAGCGAGCAGGCCTTTGCCCAGCGCTTCTCTCGGCCGTTGCGGCGGCAGAAAAGCCCTTTCCCTGCCGGGGGACAGCCAACGCAGACAAAAAGGGCGGGGGTGCCCCCGCCCTGCTGATCTTCTGGGATAATGCTGGGGACCTTTATTCCGCCCCCGCCGCGGCTTCCAGCTGACGCCGCATTTCCATATCGAAGAGCACCCGTTCCCGGGCCTTGTCGATGCCCAGGGCGGCCCGCTTCTTGTCGATGTGGGCGATCATCTTCTTGGCCGCCAGCACCGGATCCGGCTCGAAATCCCACTTGCCGCCCAGCTCTTCCTCCAGTCCCTTAAAGAGGTAGTCGGTGAGGAGGTCGGAACCGGTGGACGGGAAGGTCACCCCAAAGACGGTGTAGACGCCGGAGGCCACAAAGTAGTGGCCGATGGAGATGGCCTTCTCACTCATCCATTCCGGCGCCGCCCCGGCCGCCGGCAGGTCAGAGATATCATTCCCTAGGCCGCCCGCCTTGACGCAGGCCGTGGCCGCCATCAGGATCCGGGAGTTGTCCACGCAGGAGCCCATGTGCAGCACCGGCGGGATGCCCACCGTCTCGCAGACCTCAGCCAAGCCGGGGCCGCAATACTTGACCGCCGCTTCCGGCGTCAGCAGCCCGGCCTTGCCCGCGGCCATGGCCGAACAACCCGTCACCAAAACGATGACGTCGTTCTTCAACAGCTCTTTGGTCATTTCCAGATGGGAGTTGTCATGCATGGCCCGGCAGTTGTTGCAGCCCACCACGCCAGCCACACCCCGCACCCGGCCGCCGATGATGTTGTCGTTCAGGGTGTAGTACGAACCCCGGATGGAGCCGCCCAGCAGATACCGGATGGTCTCATAGCTGAAACCCACGATCGTGGGATACTTGGCCTCGGGGATCAACACCGGCGCCCTGCGGTTGGCAAAGTTGTCAATGGCTTCCCGCACGATCTGTTTGGCAATCTCCGGGGCATGGTGGTCGTCAAAGGGGATGTGCAGGGTCTCCCCTTCAATCCGGGCGCGGGGATCGGTGGTGATCAGCTTGGTATGGTAACATTTGGCCACGTTGGCCAGCGACTGCATCTCGCACTGCACGTCCACCACCATGGCGTCCACCGCGCCGGTGATGATGGCCAATTCCTGCTGCAGGTAGTTGCCGGCCACCGGAATGCCATGGCGCATGAGGATCTCGTTGGCCGAACAGCACATCCCGGCCAGCTGCACGCCCTTGGCGCCCTTGTTCTGGGCATACTGGATCATCTCCGGATCCTGGGAGGCCACAAAGATCATCTCCGGCAGCACCGGCTCATGGCCATGGATGATGATATTGACCATGTCCTCCTTCAGCACGCCCAGATTGATCTCGCCGGCCACCGGCACTGGCATGCCAAAGAGCACGTCCTGCAGGTCGGTGGAAATCATGGAGCCGCCCCAACCGTCGGACAGGGCGGTGCGGGTGCATTGCTTAATAATGTTGTGGTATTCCTGGTCCACGCCCATGTGGGTGCGGTGCATGAGCTCGACGATCTCAATGTCGCAGCCCCGGGGCATTACCCCCAGCTCCCGCCACAGCTCCACCCGTTTCTTGGGCGGCCGCTTGGCGGCAAAAACCAGCTCGCCATCCTGCTGGCCGAACTCCACCAGGATCTTGTCGGCCAATTCCTGGGCAATGGCCTCGGGCGTCCGGGCCTTCTTCTCGTCCCCTTCCCCCTCGGTGAGGGGCACATCGTAATCCCGGGCAATCTGTTTCAGTTTGCCAATGTCTTTGAGCTGATACCCCGGCGCTTCGCCATGGGCCACTTCTTTAAAGAGCTTGGCCACCCCCCGGGAGTGGTCATTGTGGGCCGCGGCCCCGGCCGCCACCATGCGGGCGAAGTTCCGGGCCACGATGGTCTCGGCGGTGGCGCCGCACAGACCCATGCGGCCTTTGGCCTCCTCGCCGGCCTTCTTGGGCTTAGGCACCCGGCAGGGACCCTGAGAGCAGATGCGGCAGCAGGCCCCCTCCGCCCCGATGGGACAGGGTTTCATCTTCTCAGCCCGGTCAAAGATGGTTTCAATACCAGCCGCCTGGGCCTTGCTGATCATTTCTACCGTTGCCTGGTCTACCGAACATTTCGTCGGATCCAGTTTTTTCTCCTCGGCCATGTAATTTCCTCCGAATTTTTCTGGGTTGCCTTCGTGGACCCTTTTGGCCAGAAAGTCGGCGGAGTTAGTACCGTCCCTGGCAGCTCCTCCGGCTTAACTTTCGGGGCTGGAAAAACAGCTCTCCTCATGACAAAAGGCCGCACACGAGCGGCCTCAGCCAAAACTACGACAATTCCTCAATCAGGGTTTTGGTCATCTTGACCGTTTCCGGGTGCCGCAGGATCAATAGATCGGAGCCTGCCAGCAACAGGGAAGCCGCGGTCACTGCCTCCATCATAATGCCCCGTTTGGCCTGGTCACCCAGTTCCGGTGCCTCATCATTGGTCAGGCGGCATTCCTTTACCTTCCAAACTTCCTGACCGATATAATTGATCATGGGGATCATCAACTTATCGTCGTCCTGGGTCAGGGCCGCCATGCGGATCCGTTCCATGACCGAGTAAGAATATTCCATACCGTAGCCTAAACCACCGGTGGTGGGATCGATGAGAATGCGGCTGTCCGGCACGCCCAGGTTGCCCAGGAGGATGTTCAGCTGTTTGGCCAGGTTGACGTCAATGGGGGTGTTGGCCGCCACACTGTGACCATAGGCCAGGGCCTGGGCGCCGATCTTCTTGAAGTTCTTCTCCTGCACCGGACCCAAAACGATCTTCTTATCAGCGCAGGCCTCCGCCACCGCCGCCAGCACCTCGGCGTCTTTGTCCACCGCTGAGGTACCATAAACAATCAGAGGCACATCGATGGCGTCGGCCACTTTTTTGGCGGTCGCCGCGGCCGCTTCGGGCGGAGCGTCATTGCCATTGGGGTCGGTGCTTTTCAGGATGAGGGCAATGGCATCGGCGCCATACTCTTTGATGCACTTCTGGGCCCAAGCCACCGGATCAGTTAAAACATCTTTAAAGGGCTCCAGGGCCGGGGCCGGCCATTCGTCGCTGGGATCCATGTCCCAGACTTCCATGGCGATGCGGGGCTTGTTGGGCATCGCCCCTTCAAAGGTGTAGAAAGGATAGGCAGTCTCGCCGCCCACGGTGAGGGGATTGGTGGCGCCAATGCTGTTGGCTTTGATGGCACCGCTGTACTTGATGGTCGGAATTTCAAAACCCAAGGCAACATCCTCCTTATTTCAAGGTCTTAACAAAAACCTGCAGACTTCGGCAACACTATTGTGAAATATTTTTCAAAAGGAAGATTATCTCGTTACCCCCCAGAGTGTCAAGCAAAAAAAGCGTTCACCCCTCCGCCCAAACCCGGATTTTTTCGGATTTGCAATTCTCCGGTCAAATATAATATTAATTATTATCAAATTATTTTTTATTATTCAATCAAATAAATAACATACCCCCCATCGCCTGGCAAAAATGTTCGGTCAGGGGCGTCCCCTAATCGACCGGTTGATCGACGTCCGGCAAAACGGCCTTGCCCCTGGGAGGCTGTTTCGGATAAGATAGAATGTAACATTCCCGGCCACTGCTGCCCTCAACGGCAGACCCGCAATCAGGAAAATCTTTCTTGTGGCAGTATAGGTTTGCCAGACTGGCGACAAGCCGCTCGTCGATCGGGTTATGCGAAAAAGCAGAGGCAGCCACGCAGCCTGCAAACTGACGCCCAGGGCCAACGCCGGGCCTGGGCTGGCCGGAAGGCCAGGCCAACAAATTAACTAAGGAAACGCTATGCCGCCTGCTGACTTTGTCCATCTGCACGTCCATACGGCCTATAGTCTCCTGGACGGGGCCATTCGTCTGCCGGATCTCATTGCCACGGCCAGTGCCTGGGAGATGCCGGCCGTCGCCATCACCGATCACGGCACCATGTTCGGGGTGATGGATCTGTACACCAAGGCCCGCAAGGCCGGGATAAAGCCTTTGCTGGGCTGCGAGGTCTACGTGGCGCCGGGCAGCCGATTGGATAAGAGTGCCAAGGCCAAGGGCGAGAATCACCATCTGGTCCTGTTGGCGGAGAATTATACCGGCTATCAGAACCTGCTGCGTCTGGTCTCCAAAGGCCATCTGGAGGGCTTCTACTATAAGCCACGCCTCGATCTGGAGCTCCTGGCCGACCACCGGGAAGGCCTCATAGCCTTGAGCGCCTGTCTGCATGGCGCCGTGGCCAGCCAGATCCTGGCCGACGACGTCAAGGGGGCCGAAGCTGCGGCCCGGGAGTATGCGGAGCTGTTCCCCCGGAGTTTCTATCTGGAGGTGCAGGCCAACGATCTTGCGGAGCAGCACAAGGTCAACGCCGCCCTGCTGGAATTGGCGCCCCGATGGGGCCTGCCGCTGGTGGCCACCAACGACTGCCATTACCTGCGGCCGGAGGATGCCCGGGCCCACGATGTGTTGCTCTGCATCCAGACGGGCAAGACCATCCACGCCGCCAAGCGGATGCGCTTTCAGACGGACCAGCTCTATTTCAAGAGTCCGGCGGAGATGGCCGCAGCCTTTCCCGGCCGGCCCGACCTCCTGGCCCGGAGTCTGGAGATCGCCCAGCGTTGTCAGGTGGAACTGCCTCTGGGGGAATTTCATTTCCCGGTCTTTCCTCTGAAAGCAGGGCAGACCATGGAGGAGGAACTGCGCCGTCAGGCCAGGCAAGGCCTGGAACGGCGCCTGGAGCAGATGGTCCAGAGCCGGCCGCAGGCCGTAGAGAAGCTGGAGGCCTATCGACAGCGTCTGGAGGAAGAATTAAACCTCCTCTGCCAGATGGGCTTTGCCGGCTATTTCCTGGTGGTGGCCGATTTTATTCATTATGCCAGGAAGCATCACATCCCGGTGGGGCCGGGCCGGGGTTCGGCCGCCGGCAGTCTGGTAGCCTATGCCCTGGAGATCACCGATCTGGACCCCATAACCTACAACCTCCTTTTTGAGCGCTTCCTCAACCCGGAACGCAAGAGCATGCCGGATATCGATGTAGATTTCTGTTTTGAGCGCCGGGGGGAGATGCTGGAGTATGTGGCCAAGAAATACGGCAAGGATCATGTGGCCCAGATCACTACCTTTGGCAGTCTTAAGACCCGCCAGGTCATCCGGGATGTGGGCCGGGCCCTGGACCTGCCCTACCCGGAAGTGGACAAGATCGCCAAACTGGTCCCCGATGTCCTGAAGATTGACTTGGCCACGGCCCTGGAAAAAGAACCCCGGCTGCGGGAGTTGCGGGACAAGGATGAGACGGTCCGGGATGTCCTGAGCATTGCTGCGGCCCTGGAAGGCCTGCCCCGGCATGCCTCCACGCATGCGGCCGGGGTGGTCATCGCCGACCGGCCCCTGTGGGACTATCTACCTTTATATAAGGGCAATAAAGATGAAGTGGTGACCCAGTTCGACATGAAGGGGGTGGAGCAGGTGGGCTTGGTCAAATTCGACTTCCTGGGCCTGCGCACCCTGACGGTCCTGGAAAACGCCGCCCAGCTCATCCGCCAGACAAAAGACCGGGATTTCGATTACCGGCAACTGCCGCTGGCTGATCAGCCGACCTTTGACCTGCTCTGCTCCGGCAATACGGCCGGCATCTTCCAGTTGGAGAGCAGCGGCATGCGGGATACGTTGGTGCAACTCCGGCCCACCTGTTTTGAAGACCTCATCGCCCTGGTGGCCCTCTACCGCCCCGGCCCGCTGGAAAGTGGCATGGTGGACGATTTCATTAAGCGCAAACACGGCGAGCTGCGGGTAACCTATGACCTGCCGGAGCTGGAGCCTATTCTCAAGGAAACCTACGGTATCATTCTCTATCAGGAACAGGTCATGCAGATCGCCGGGGTTATCTCCGGCTATTCCATGGGTGAAGCGGACATCCTGCGCCGAGCCATGGGCAAGAAGGAGCCGGCGGTCATGGCGGCCCAGAAAGAGCGTTTCGTCACCGGAGCCGTGCAGCGGGGCACGCCGGCGCCCAAGGCCGAGGCCCTCTTTCATCTCATTGAGAAGTTCGCCGGCTATGGCTTCAATAAATCGCACAGCGCTGCCTATGCCTACATTACCTATCAGACCGCCTATGTCAAGGCGCATTACCCGCTGGAGTTCCTGGCGGCCCTGTTTACCAGCGAAATCAATAACCCCACCACGTTGAGCAAACACATCCAGGAGGCCCGGGAAGACGGCGTCGTCCTGCTGCCGCCCAGCATCAATGCCAGCGAGCGGGTCTTTACGGTGGAGGGCAATCAGCTGCGCTTCGGGCTGGCCGGGGTGAAGAACGTGGGGGAGACGGCCATCCGGGCCATCGTCGACGCCCGGAAAAAGGGGCCGTTTACCTCGTTCAGCGATTTCTTGGAAAGGCTGCACCAGACCCGGGTCAATAAAAAGGTAATCGAGGCCCTGATCCAGGCCGGGGCCTTTGACAGCCTGGGCCTCGCCCGGGCCCGGCTCTGGCAGGGGCTGGAGATGGCCTTGGAACGGGCCCAGAATCGGGTTAAACAGCGGCAGGCCAAGCAGATGGATATCTTCGGCGGCCTGGGTCTAACCGAGGACCAGGACGGCGACGACTGGCTGCCCCAGGTGCCGGATTGGGACGAACAGGAAAAATTGGCCCGGGAAAAAGAGGCCCTGGGCATCTATCTCTCCGGCCATCCCTTAGAAAAATTCCGCCAACAGCTGCAGATCCTCACCGATCACACCATCCCGGATCTGGAGGAGTATGTCGAGAACGGGCCGGTAACCATCGGCGGCCTGGTCCTGGCGGTAAAGGAGACCATGACCAAGAAAGGCGAGCGCATGGCCTTCGTTACCCTGGAAGATCAGATGGGCTCCATTGAAGTCGTGGTCTTTAACGAAACCTATCAGCGGGCCGCAGGACTCTTGACCCCCGGTCAGCCCATCCTGGTGCGGGGCTCGGTCTCCCAGGAAGAAAAAGGGACCAAACTCATTGCCCAGGATATCCGCTCTCTGGCAGCCGAGAGCGACAAGATCCCGACCGAAGTGCACCTGCATCTGTATCTGGAAGGTCTGGCCGAAGAAGGGCTGCGGCGCCTCCGGGAAGTGCTGCAGCGCCACCAGGGCCCCATCCCCGCCTTCCTTCATTTTCTGGCCCCGCCGGACCAGGAAGAAATCCTGGCCCTGCCCCGGGAGCTGCATCTGAAGCCCTCGGCCAGCCTGACCGAAGAAGTGAACCGCCTCTTCCCCTATCCGGTTCTGGACGGTTGACATATAAGAAAAAATTGCTAAAAAGTTGCGGTGGCGGCCAAAGTCCCGGCAAAGTTCTCGTTTTCACTTGACGCCTGCCAGGCTCTATGCTAATTTTGAGGATACTGTTGAAGAAAGAGGCTGCTTAACCTATGATTTTTAATGAAGAATTCGAGACATTACCCCGTGAGGCCCTGGAGGCTATTCAACTGCGCCGCCTCCAGACCCTGTGTGAACGGCTTTACGCCCTGGTCCCTTTTTATAAGCGGAAATTTGACGAAGCCGGTTTAAAGCCCGGTGATATCCGGAGCCTCAAAGACCTCCCCCGTCTGCCTTTTACCACCAAACAGGATCTGCGGGACAATTATCCCTTCGGCCTCTTCGCCGTGCCTATGGAGCAGGTGGTGCGCATCCACGCCTCTTCGGGCACCACCGGCAAACCCACGGTGGTGGGTTATACCCAAAGGGATATCAGGACCTGGTCCGAACTGATGGCCCGCACCTTGGCCGCGGCCGGCGTGCAGCGAGGCGATATTGTCCACAATGCCTATGGCTACGGCCTGTTTACTGGCGGCTTGGGCTTCCACTACGGCATCGAATATCTGGGGGCCTCGGTTATTCCGGTCTCCGGCGGCAATACCAAAAGGCAGATCATGCTGCTGCAGGATTTCGGGCCCACGGTCATTACCTGCACCCCCTCCTTTTCTCTGCACCTTTATGATGTGGCCAAGGATATGGGCATAGACTTTGCCAAGTTGCGGCTGCGGGTGGGCATCTTCGGGGCCGAGCCCTGGTCCGAGGCCATGCGGGCCGAAATTGAGAAAAAGCTCAACATCGACGCCCTGGACATTTATGGTCTGTCCGAGATCATGGGGCCGGGGGTGAGCATCGAGTGTCTGGAGGCAAAAAGCGGCCTCCACCTGTTCGAAGACCACTTCCTGCCGGAGATCATCGATCCCAATACTCTGGAGCCGTTGCCGCCGGGCCAGCCGGGGGAACTGGTCATCACCACTCTCACGAAGGAAGCGTTCCCGGTGCTGCGCTATCGTACTCGGGATATCTCCGTTCTCAATCCCGAACCCTGCAAATGCGGCCGCACCCTGGTGCGCATGGGCCGCATCCAGGGGCGGAGCGATGACATGCTCATCATTCGCGGGGTCAACGTCTTCCCATCGCAGATCGAGGCGGTCCTCATGGAAGTGCAGGGAGTGGAACCCCACTATCAGATCGTCGTGGACCGGGTCGGCCAGATGGATACCCTCGAGGTCCGGGTGGAAGTGGATGAGACCGCCTTTTCCGATGAGGTCCGGCAACTCCAGCATCTGGAAAAGAAGATTGAGCATAATATTAAGGATTATCTGGGCGTCTCTGCCAAAGTGCGGTTGGTGGAACCCCGCTCCATCCCCCGGAGCGAAGGCAAGGCCCAGCGGGTGATCGATAACCGCCAGAAATAAGCCAAGCCAGGCACCGCCCCTGAGTCTGGCGGCGGCGTCGGCATGAATGGGAAGATACCATGAAAGTTGAACAGATTTCGGTATTTCTGGAAAACAAAGCCGGCCGTCTGGCCGAAGTCACCAAGGTCCTGGGTGAGGCTAAGATTAATATCCGGGCCCTGTCCCTGGCCGACACCACCGATTTCGGCATTCTCCGGCTCATTGTGGATCAATACGATAAGGCCCGGGAAGTCCTGAAGCAAAACGGCTTTACTGTAGGCAAGACCGAAGTGGTGGCCATCGAAGTCCCTGATCGTCCCGGCGGTTTGGCCTGGGTCCTGCAGATCCTCTCCGAGTCTGACATCAATGTGGAATACATGTATGCCTTTGTGCAGCACAGCGGCAAGAATGCGGTGATCATCTTCCGCTTTGACAACCTGGAAAAGGCCATCGAACTCCTGCAAAAGCAGGGGGTCCGCATCTACACCGGGGAACAGGTCTATCGGTTGTAGGATCAAAGGTCTTTTCCCTCTTCCCTTTTCCCTATTTACAAGGAGGAAGGTTATGCATCAGCTGCAATCCCCTGGTTCCTGGGGCCGTGCCCTCGGTTTCCTGGCAGTCGTCGCCCTGCTGACCGGCGCCGTTTTGACCGGCTCGGCGCAGGCGGAGGACATCGTTATCGGTGGTCTGTTCTCGATTACCGGCCCCCAATCATATCTGGGGGAACCGGAGCGCAATACCCTGGAGATGGCCGTGGCCGAGATCAATGCCAAGGGCGGCATCAATGGCAAGCAGGTCAAGGCGGTAATTTACGATGATGAGGGCGATGCCAATAAAGCCCGACTGAATGCCAGCAAACTGATTGACAAAGACAAGGTCATCGCCATCATCGGCCCCAGTCTGACGCCCACTTCCATGGCCATCCTGGATATTACGCAACCGGCCAAGGTGCCTCTTATTTCCTGCGCTGCCGGGGTGAACATCACCTCGCCGGCCAAAGATCGGCCTTTTGTCTTTAAAACCGCCCAGACCGATCAGATGGCCGTTGCCAGAATTTATCAATATTTACAGAAACATAATATTAAAAAGATAGCCATTCTCACCGTTTCCAGCAGTTTCGGGGTTTCCGGGAAAGATCAACTGATCGCCCAGGCCCCAAAAGCCGGTTTAGAAATCGTGGCCCAGGAGGTCTTCGGGGAAAAAGATAATGACATGACGCCCCAGTTGACCAAAATCCGGACGACGCCAGCCCAGGCGGTGATCTGTTGGGGGACGGGTCCGGCCCCGGCCATCGTGGCCAAGAACATGAAACAATTGGGTTTGACCATCCCGTTGATCCAGAGCCATGGCGCGGCCTCGAAAAAATTCATTGAATATGCCGGCGACGCCGCCGAAGGCATTATTCTGCCGGCCGGTAAGATAGCGGTCTACAAAGATCTGCCCGACAATGACCCACAAAAGGCCGTCATCAAAAATTACGTGGAGAAATACGAAGCCAAGTTCAAGGCGCCGGTCTCCGGGTTCGGCGGCTACGCTTATGACGCCTTCAACCTCCTGGCCCAGGCCGTCAGCAAGGCCGGCACCAACGGCACCAAGATCGCCCAGGAGCTGCAGAATATCAAGAATTTCCCCGGCGTCAGCGGCGTCTTTACCATGAGCCCGGAAGACCACAACGGTCTGGGGCCCGATGCCTTTGTTATGGTGAAGATCGAGAAAGGTGAGTGGAAATTGTTGGAATAACTCTCCGGCATTTCCTCCCTGGTTACATTGTCCCCAATCCGGCGGGGTGGGTCGGTGGCGCCGCCCTGCCCCGCCTTTTTTCCTGTGACTGAGTGGTAGAGTGTCGGCGGGCCAGGCTCGCCGTCGATTTTTGGCATGAGCTTGGAAAAACTGGCCGAACTTTTACAATATGTCTTTTCCGGCCTTACCAACGGGGCCATCTACGGCCTCATCGGCTTAGGTTTCAGTATTATTTTCAATGCCACGGCGATCATCAACTTTGCCCAAGGCGAGTTTGTCATGCTGGGGGCCCTGATGGTGATCGCCCTGCATTCCCTGGGCTTCTCTCTACCGGTGGCCTTTGCGGCGGCCGTAGTGGCCGTCACCGTCATGGGTTTGGTTTTCGAGCGGTTGGCCATCCGCCCGGCCCGGGAGGCCACCCCCATCAGTCTCATCATTATTACGGTGGGCGGCGGCGTCCTGATAAAAGGATTGGCTATGCTCATCTGGGGCAAAGACGCCTACACCCTGCCCCCCTTCAGCGGTCAGGAACCGCTGGTGTTGGCCGGGGCGACGCTTCTGCCCCAGAGTCTGTGGATTATGGCCTTGACCATCATCCTGGTAGTGGGTCTGGAGGCCTTTTTGCATTTCACCATCCTGGGCAAGGCCATGCGCGCCGCCTCCTACAATCCGGTGGCGGCTCGCCTGGTGGGCATCCGGGTGAGTCAGATGGTGCAGTTCTCCTTCGGTCTGAGCGCCGCCTTGGGGGCTGCCGCCGGCGTCTTGATTGCCCCAATCACCATGGGGGTTTACGATATGGGCACCATGTTGGGCCTGAAGGGATTCTGTGCTGCGGTGATCGGTGGCCTGGGCAGCATCTTCGGCGTGGTCCTGGGGGGGCTGCTGCTGGGCGTGGCCGAAGCCTTGGCCAGCGGTTTGATTTCCTCGGGCTATCGGGACGCGGTGGCCTTTCTGATCCTCCTGTTGGTCCTCTTTTTCCGGCCCCAAGGCCTGATCGGCCGCCGTGCCTCGAGATCGTCTTGATGGTGCGCTATCAGCGTTGGCTGCAGGCAGGCCTTTTTTATCTTCTGGTAGCCATCGGCGGCAGCCTGCTGCCCGGCACGTACTACGTCACCCTCCTCAACCTCATCGGCCTCCATATTATCATTGTCCTGGGGTTAAATCTGTTGATGGGCTATGCCGGCCAGATTTCTCTGGGGCACGCCGCCTTTTTCGGGCTGGGGGCCTACACCTCGGCCATCCTCACCACGACCTACAGAGTTGATCCGATCCTGAGCCTGGTGGCCGGCCTGCTGTTGAGCGGCCTGGTGGCCGTCATCGTCGGCATTCCGGCCCTGAAGCTGAAGGGGTACTATCTGGCCATGGCGACACTGGGCTTCGGCATCATCGTTGCTATTGCCCTCCAACAGATGGATTGGCTGACCGGCGGCCCTTCAGGATTTATGGGCATACCGCCCTTTGGCATTCTGGGCTGGCAGTTCCAGACGCCGGCGGCCAAATTTTTTCTGGTCTGGGCCCTGGTGGGTTTGATTCTTTGCCTCAGCCTCAATATTGTAGATTCGAGGATCGGCCGGGCTCTGCGGGCGATCCATGACAGCGAGACCGCGGCCCTGGCCATGGGGGTTGATGCCCAGCGCTTGAAACTCCAGATCTTTGTGGTCAGTGCCCTGTACGCGGCGTTGGCCGGCAGCCTGTTGGCCCATACGGTCAATTTCATCGCCCCGTCTTCCTTCGGCTTCATGTTTTCCATCAAGTTGGTCACCATGGTGGTGGTGGGCGGCATGGCCAGCATCTGGGGATCACTCCTGGGCGCCGCCGTGTTAACGGTCCTGCCGGAACTGCTGGCCGTCTTTCATGACCTGGAAGTGGTGATTTTTGGCCTCATTCTCATGGTAGTGATGATTTTCCTGCCCCGGGGGCTGGTGCGCGGTCTGTTGGACCTCTGGGAGTTCCGACGGCGCAAACAGCAAGGAGGCTGAGGCAACAATGAGTGCATCGGCTATGCTCTCGCTCCAGGATGTGGGCATTTCCTTCGGCGGCCTGCAAGCCGTCAAGAAGGTCTCCTTTCAGGTCCAGGCAGGGCAGATCAAGGCCCTCATCGGCCCCAACGGCGCCGGCAAGACGACGTTGTTCAACCTGATTACCGGGATGTTGAGGCCCGATCATGGCCTTATCAGCTTTTTGGATCAGCCCATTCAGGGACTGCCACCCTTCCAGATTGCCGCCCGGGGGATCTCCCGGACCTTTCAGATCGTCCAGCTCTTCGGCCACATGACCGTGCTGGAGAACGTCATGGTGGGTCGCCACCTCCGGACCCGGGCGGGGCTGTTGGCCGCGGCCCTGCGGCTGCCCTGGAGCCGACGGGAAGAGGCGGCCATCCGGGCGCAGAGCCTGGAGTGGCTGGCTTTTGTCGGTTTACCGGCCCGAGCCGACGACTATGCCGCCAACCTGCCTCTGGGGCATCAGCGCCTCCTGGAGATAGCCCGGGCCCTGGCCACCGAGCCGAAACTGCTGTTGTTGGATGAACCCGCGGCCGGCCTGGATATGACCGAAACGGAGCGGCTGAAGGACCTCATCTTCGCCATCCGGGAGAAGGGGATCAGCGTCCTGCTGGTGGAGCATGACATGAGTTTGACCATGGAGGTGGCTGACGATATCGTGGTTCTGGATCATGGCGATCTCCTGGCCGAAGGCCCGCCCCGGGATATCCAACGCCATCCTGCCGTCATCGCCGCGTATCTGGGCCGGGATTGGGAGAGGTAACGGGCTGGGGCGGTCTCATCCTGCTCGGGGAACCCGCCGCCCCCCTTCTGGCGGCCGGTCAGCGGCCTTCCCAGAAAAGCATTTTTTTCCCGGGCATAATTATGCTATTATTTTGACATTGTCTGGATGCAGCCAAGCTGCCGTGCAAGCTTGGCTTCTCTCCACAGACATTGGCGATCTCGAAGCTGGGACCATATCTTCTCTCCGGGGGAGTTGCACATTATGACGAAAACAAGACTGCTGCTGGTTGCCTGTGGCGTGGTGCTTTTTCTCCTGGCCTGTGGTTGTGCCAAGAAGAAAGTCGTGGCGACCACTGGCCCGGAAGGTGCCGAGGCCCAACCCGGGCAGATTCAAGAGGAAACCTTGGGAGGTGGCATGCCCGGGGAACGGTTGGGCCGGGCCCGGCGAGGGGTATCGGTTCGGGCCCAGGCCTATGGTCCCGAAGGCATCGCCTTTGAGAGCGAAGACGTCCATTTTGAGTTTGACCAGGCCACCCTGACGCCAGCCTCCCGGCAGATTCTGCAGAAGAAAGCCGCCTTCATGCAGAAACATCCGGAAGTGCAGATCACCATTGAAGGGCACTGCGACCAGCGGGGCAGCAGTGATTATAACCTGGCCCTGGGCCAGCGCCGGGCTGATGCCGTCAAAACATACCTTGAAGATCTGGGGATCGCCGGCAACCGCATGGCCACGGTCAGCTACGGCAAGGAACAGCCCCTGGATCCGGAGATGACTGAAGCCGCCTTCGCTCGCAACCGCCGGGCCCATCTGGCCATCGGCGGTTTGACTGATTAACTTTGCCCATGAGTCCCTGGCTCACCAGGATAAGCCCCTCGGAGAGCGGACCTCCAGGTCCGCTGGGCCAGGATATTGCCGATTGTTCGCCGGTCTGGAGACCGGCGCTACGAAATGTTTATTATTTTCTTGCTAATTGCCATTACTTATACAAGTCACCCGCGAACCATGAAAATAAGATTCATTGTATCAGAGCCCCGAGCGTCAGCGAGGGGTTGTCACTATGAACCACTCCCGCAGGATCGTGGCTGGAAAGTGGTCAATCGCGCCCAGAAGGCGGGAGGCGCGGCGCTTTCCCGCCCTACAAGAAGGGTTCCTGAAATGGGCACACCGTTCATTTTATTTTCTGACTAATTGCCATTACTTACAAAAGTCACCCGCGAACCATGAAAATAAGGGGCCTGGGCAAAGAGCCGAGGGCGTTCAGCAGAGAGGCAGAAAAAATGACAACGGTTGTCCATTTTTCCCTTATTTTCTTGGTAATTGCCATTACTTATAAAAGTCACCCGCGAACCATGAAAATAAAGGTGATTGCCTGTGGCTGACTTGGGCGGGTGCGGAGGCCCGCCCCACTAAAAGAGATCCAACGGCGGGCACGGCCAGCCCTATAGGTTTTTTCTCTCGAAACTCGGAACTCGGAACTCGAAACTTTATTTTCTTTGTAATTGCCATTCCTATTAGCGTTCACCGGCGAACCCTGAAAAAGCCTTGCTTCTCTCAACTCCAGGCATAGCTCCCCGCCAGCGGGGGCGCTGGACCACTTGCTGACGCTCGTGGCTCGGATAAAAGCCATCTCCCTGCAAGCGGGTGGCAACACAGTCCTGGTAGCTCAAAAAGGCAACGGTGGGCACGGAGGCCCGCCCCACTGAATAATAAGGTTTTGTTAAAAAGGTTTTTTCCAGAAACCGGAAACCGGAAGGCACATTTTCTCGGAAAACTTTCATGGCAGGCAGATGACCAGAATCTTTCAGCAACAGACAAGCAATTCTGACAGGAGAGGGACCCAGGGGCTGAGACCGGTGTTGTTGTTGATCTGTGCCCTGGGGCTTATGTTGGCAGGCTGCGGCGACCTGCCCTTTGCCAAAAAGTCCCCGCCGCCGGGTGCAGAACCGGTTTTTGAACCCCCGCCGGCCCCCCTGGAACCGGTGCCGCCGCTCAAGACAGCGCCTGTCCCCGGCCCGGCCCCCAGTGGCACACCGCTGCCGGACAGCCGGTTGGCCGATCTGGCCAGCCAGGTTGAAGCTCTCCGGGTCCGCCTGCAGGCGCTGGAAGGGAAACTGGCGGAGCAGGAACACCAACTGCAGCAGTGGCAGCAGACCGGCGGCCCGCAGCAGTCTCAGACCCGGGATCGCCTCGTGGGTCTGGAGCGAGACCTGGCCGCGGTCCAGGAACGCCTGGCCCGGATGGAAAATCAAAAGATAGCCCTGGTTTCACGAGTGGAGCCCCCGCCGGCGGCGCCGGCCATCCGGGAAGTGCCGCCACCGTTGGCGGCCGCCAGACCCAGCAGCGACCCCTTTGTGGAGGGCATGACGCTTTACAAGAAGAAGTCCTACGCGGCGGCCCGGGAGCAGCTGCAGCAATTTTTACAAGAGCATCCTAAGGGCGACAAGGCCATCGAAGCCCGCTATTATCTGGCCGACTGCTTCCTCCAGGAAAAACGGTATGATGAGGCAATTGTGGAATTCAACAAAATAGTGGAAGGCAATCCCAAGAGCGCTTTGGCTCCGGCGGCCCTGTGGAAGCAATCCCAGGCCTTCAAGGCCCAGGGGAAGACCAAGGTCGCCAACCTGGTAGTGGAGAAGCTCCTGGCCGATTACCCCAAAAGCCCCGAGGCCGCCCAGGCCCGGAAGGCGCAGGGCAATCGCCCCTGAGAAGAGGAAATCGCTGTGTTAAAATTCATGCGCAAACACGCCAATTCCTGGCTGGTGGGCCTGATTATCGGCGCCATCATCGTCGTCTTCGTCCTCTGGGGGATCGGCACCTTCCGCTCGGCCCAGTTTCAGGTGGTGGCCAAGATCAATGGCACCAATATCTATCTGCCTGAGTATGCCCGGGCCTACCAGAATCTGCTGCGCACCTATCAGGAGCGCCTGGGGAGCGATTTTAACGAAGAAATGGCCAAATCCCTGAATCTGCAGGGTCAGACCTTGAATCAGCTCATCGATGAGCTGCTCATCCGTCAGGCCGGCGAGCGGTTGGGGTTGACCGTCAGCGATGCGGAGCTGCGCCATTATATCCAAAAAAATCCCATCTTTGCCGATGAACGGGGTTTCAACGAAAAACGCTATTACCAGATCTTGGCCCGCCAACGGCTGCCCGCGTCGGATTACGAAGCCTATGAACGGCAGCGTCTGGCCCTGCAAAAGGTTATCAGTTTTATTACTTCTTTTGCCAAAGTCACCGATGTTGACCTGGAGGAAACCTACCGCCTGGAAAACGAAGCAGTGCGGCTCGACTACCTGGTGCTGACCCCAGCGCCGTTCTTGCAAAAGCAACAGGTAACCTCGGCTGAAGTGGAAGAATTATACAAGACCCAGGGCGAGCGGTTCCGGGAGCCCGAGAAGTTCCGGGCCGCGATCATCTTCCTCCCCTATGCTGATTTTGCCAAAAACCTGAAACCTGACCCGCAGAAACTGGAGAGTTTCTTCTACGACCATCTGGAGCAGTTTTCCCAACCACAGGCGGTGCGGGCCCAGGAGGTGAAATTGGCGCTGCCGGCCAACGCCACCGCGGTGGAACGCCACCGTCTGCAGGAGCTGGCCGAAGTTCTGCTGCAGGGGGCGCGGCGGGGTGTGCCGTTGGACCAACTGCTGCGGCGGCTACCCCTGCCACCCGGGCAGCGGCCGCAGGTGGAGGACCTGGGGGTGGTGCTGCGCGGGCAGAAACCGGCGGACTGGGAGGCCGTGGTCTTTAGCCTGAAAAAAGGCGAGTTGGGGTTGGTCACCACCCCCACCGGCCTGCATCTGGTCCAGGTCGTGGAGATTGTGGAAACCAAGGCACCGACCCTGGCGGCCGTCCAGCCCCAGGTGGAAAAGGCCTGGCGGGAGGCCGAGGCCGCGCATCTGGCCCAACAGCAGGCTGCGGCGCTGCGCCAGCAGCTGGCCAGTGCCTCATTGGCTGACATCGCTAAGCAGCAGAACCTGAAGTACCAACAGACCCCCTGGCTCTCAGCCCAGGAGCCTCTGCCAGGGTTGGGACCGCAGCCGGCCGTGTCCCAGGCTGCCTTGGCCTTAAAGCCACAGGAGATCAGCAAACCCGTTGCTCTGCGGGATGGCATCGCCCTGGTACAGTTGCTGGAACGGCGAGAGAGCGTTTTCCCGCCCCTGGAGCAGATCAAAGACCGGGTGGCCGAGGCCGTTCGTCTGGAAAAGGCCAAGATCGCGGCCGCCCAGGAAGCCAAGACCCTCCTGGCCCGGCTGCAGAAAGGCGAACCGTTGGCCAAGGTGGCGGCCCAGGCGGGCCTGACCGTCAAAGACAGCGGCTGGTTCACCCGGCCCCAGGGGTTTCCGGCCTATCCCCAGAATCAGGACCTGGTCACCACGGCCTTCACCCTGTCAGCCCAGCAGCCGCTGCCCACGGAGCCCATCAGAGTGAACGGCGACAACGTCATTCTGGTATATAAAGACCGGCGCCAACCCAGCGCTGAGCAGTTTGCCAAGGACAAGGAGCAGATCCAAAAAACCTTGCTGGAGATAAAACGGCAGATGGTCTTCTCCCAATGGCTGGCCGAGGAACGCCAACGGGCCAAGATTAAAATATACGACTTGCCGTCCTGAGAATTGCCGACTTCCATTTCCCGGCACCCGGTGGAGGTCCCACTTCCCATAAGGAGCGTTACCATGCTTGATTTCTTGAATAACTACCTGCTTACCCCCTATGTTCAGGCAATTATCTTTTTCCTGCTCATCGGCCTGTTTTTCCTGCAGTATCGGCGCCGGGCGACCCTGGTCAGCACGGGCCTGAGTTGGCTGCGGACCATCATCCTCCTGGTGCTGTTCCTCTATTTTGCCTGGAACTGGGCCAGCGAAATTCCCCCCTCCCTCCGGGCCGCCAGCGTGCTGGGCATGTTCTTGATCAACCTGAGCATGATCTTCAATCTGCTCCTGGGGAATCTGGAAGAGAAATACCAACAGGCTTTGGAGGCCTATGGCCGGGAGGCCACTAACAAGGCCCTGTTGGAAAAGGTGTGGAGCTCCGGCCGACGGTATCTGCAGTTCCGCTTCTTCTTCGAGGCCCTCCTCAGCGGCCACGCGCCGGGCGCTTTCCTGCAGGGAGTCATAAACTATCAGATCCCCGGGGACATCCAGCGCACCCTGGCAAAGCATGGTGTGGCCGCGGAAGTCGTGACCCATAAGACCCTGCTGAATTTCCTGGCAACGCGGCTGAACCAGTCCACCCTGCTGCCGCCGGAACTGAAAGACGCCATCGCCCAAACCCTGAAACAGTTCGCCGAACATGCCTGGATTCAAGAACAGGTGGACGCCTTCCTGCACCTGGCCCTGACCGATCCGAAAAAACTGACCGATGTTTCTGGATCAGAGGCGTCGGCATCTCATTAGCGGCTTGTAGCAAAATGCTTATAGGAGGCCGGGGGACCGCCCCCTGCCGTCTCCGAAAACCCTGCCGCCCAATGCCTGTAACCGGGCCTGCCTTAGGAAAAAGTTTCTTTTCCCTGGTTCCCAAGTTGAACTTGGGAACCAGGGAAAAAATAACCAGCAAATCATGAAAATTTGGGTTGGCCGTGTATGGCCAGGCTGGGCGGGCACGGAGGCCCGCCCCACTGAATAAAAATGTTTTTTCCGGAAACCGGAAACTGGAAACCGGAAACCTTATTTTCTAACAAAGCTGCCACCTGATTCCCTCCCCTAAATCCGATGCCGGAACCGAACTTTCCCTTTGAAATCCCCGCCATCAGAGCAGCAGCGCAACGAGCCCTGGCCGCCCGGGAAAAGATTGTTGCGGCCTCCCCTGACTGGGAGACCTGGCGGCAGCAGGCCCATGCCATCAAGAGTGAGGTCATCGCCCATCTCGACGATTACCTGGCTGAGCTGGAAACCAAGGTGCGGGGTTGGGGCGGGCAGGTATTCCACGCCGCCGCGGCCGGGGAGGCGAACGCTCACCTGACGGCCCTGGCCCGCCGCCATGGGACCCGGCTGGTGGTCAAGGCCAAGTCCATGACCAGCGAAGAGATCGGCCTGACGACAGCCCTGACGGCCGCGGGACTGGAGGTAGTGGAGACTGACCTGGGGGAATTCATCGTGCAGGTGGCCGGCGACCGGCCGTCGCACCTGACCGCCCCGGCCATGCATCTGAACCGCCGGGATATCGGCAGACTGTTTGCCGAGCGCCTGCATTTGCCCCGGCAGACGGAGCCCGAGGCCCTCTCCCGCCAGGGCGCCGCCTATCTGCGGCAGCGTTTTTGGCAGGCACAGATCGGGATCACCGGGGTTAATTTTGCTGCGGCGGCCAGCGGCCATCTGGTGATGCTGGAAAATGAGGGGAATTTGCGCCTCTCGGCAGCGGCGCCGGCGGTCCATGTGGCCGTCATGGGCCTGGAGAAGGTCATCCCCCGTCTGGCCGACCTGGAGGTCTTTCTGCGCCTGCTGCCCGCCAGTGCCACCGGCCAGCGCCTCACCGCCTATGTCAATTTTCTTGCCGGCCTGAAGCCCCAGCCCGGGGGCCGGCAGGCCTTTTATCTGGTGCTGCTGGACAACGGCCGGCGGCGGCTGGCCGCGGAACCGCTTCTGCGGGAGGCCTTATACTGTCTGCGCTGCGGTGCCTGTCTGAACATCTGCCCCATTTTCCAGGTTGGCGGCGGCCATCTTTACGGCCAGGTCTATCCCGGGGCCATCGGCATCATCCTGGCTGCCTATCTGGGGGGCCATGGTGATCTCACCGATCTGTGTACGCAATGTGGTGCCTGTGCCCAGATCTGCCCGGTCGGCATCGCTCTGCCCGCCCATATCGCCCGGCTGCGGCGCCGTAGTCGAAGCCATCCCTGGCTGCGCGCCGCGGTGCGCGGGGCCGGCGTTATCCTGCGGCATCCCACGCTGTATCGAGGCCTCACGCCCCTGGGCCGCCGCCTCTGGCAGCAGGTGCCGGCGGGGCGCCAGGCAGCCTGGTGGGGGGAGCACCGGCAGCCGCCCGCCGTGCCGCCCCACAGTTTTTTTGAGCTGCAGCAATCGACACCTGGCCCCGAAAAGCCTTGAGGCGGATGGATATCCGCCTCAATCGGCAACTTCGGGGGCTTGCGGGCGGGCAGCCGCTATTTTACTCTGACGTATTTGCCGTTCTTCACTTCAAAGAGCGCCACGTCGCCCTTCACCACGTCATGGTCCGGGTTGAATGACAGCCGCCCGGTGACGCCGTCGTAATCCTTCACTTCATCCAAAAACTTCTTGATACCATCCGGCGTGGGGCCATACTTCTTCATGCCCTCGGCCACCAGGTTGGTCATGTCATAGGTGAGGGCGGCGAACATGATATTCACCGGCTCGTTGGGAATGGATTTCACCAGAGCGTAGTAGGCCTCTTTGAACTCCTTGTTCCTGGGGGTATCGTATTCTTCGTGATATTCACTGGCCACCAGGTGCCCCTCGGCCGCCTTGCCGGCCAGCTCAATATAGATGGGGGCGATGTCGCCGTAGACGCCGACGATCCGCTGGTTGAGGCCCAACTGCCGGGCCTGAGCCGCGGCCGGGGCGGTCTCCTGGTAATAACCGGGGATGAACAGGATATCCGGGTTGGCGGCCTTGATATTGGTCAACTGGGCCTTAAAGTCCTTGGCACCCCGCATGAAGGATTCGGTGGCCACCACCTTGATGCCCAATTGATCGAAATATTTACTAAAAAGATCGTTGCAGCCTTTGCCGTAGGGTTCGTTGGAGTAGAGGATGCCCACGGTCTTGGGTTTGTAGGTTTGGGCGATATATGTGGTCAGGGCCTCGGCCTGTTTGTCGATGCGGGAGCAGCCCCGATAGATGTAGGCCCCGGCACCACTGACCTTGGGGGAGGTGGCCGTGGGGGTGACCATGGGGATCTTGGCTTCGTTGGCC
>Ga0272446_1003184_pt1 | contig 21166 bp, 18 predicted proteins | sample YNPCB0061_FD_194587 | JGI IMG/M metagenome (GOLD analysis project Ga0272446, IMG submission 194587) | Hot spring microbial mat communities from Yellowstone National Park, WY, United States - YNP-CB-006-1 | ecosystem: Environmental > Aquatic > Thermal springs > Hot (42-90C) > Sediment | place...
ACCAATCTTTTCTGCCTTTCCTTGGGCAAAAACCCGCTGCCATCCCTGGGGAAGTAGCGCAAAACACGCCCCAAACCCCATAGTTAACCAGCGCACAATCCTGCGACGAGCAATACTCATAAAGACCTTAAGCCCTGATGTCCTTCCCCGTTTTACCAGAGGGAAGATGCAACTGTCGATGAGTGAACCCCTACAAATCAAGTCTGCTTAGGTCTGCCTAAATCTTCCCAGAGCACCCTAGACTGAGGGCAGGGATGAACTCACAATCATGTGCCGCTGATCATCAAAAGACAGATGCCCCTGTTGCCGCCATTGATTCAGCAGCCGCGTCACCGTCACCCGGGTCGTGCCAATGGCACTAGCCATATCTTGATGGGTCAGACGCAGCAACAGTCGGATCCCACCAGGGGTCTTCTGCCCATGCTCCTGCGCCAACAACACCAAAAAATGATGAAGCCGATCCGCCACCGGTCGCTTCCCCGTCAGCGCCAAAAGGGCCTCAGCCTGACGTAAACGCCGGATCATCGGTTGCCACAGCCGACAGCCCAAATCGGGATCCCGCTCAATGTCATCTAGCCCCAAATAGAAGGCATCCACCGGGGTGATCGCCTTAGCATGGTAGGGATCCAAGCAGGTCAGAGGTAACCCCAACGGCACCCCCGCCCCCACCAATCCCAACAAAGACTCATCCCCACTGCTGTGAATCGTACCGACTTGGACAATCCCCCGACAGACCATCACCACCTGGTCCGGAGGTAACGGGATCCCTTGACCAGGACGAAAACTCAACAGATGCCGATCCCGATAGAGATCCTCCAGCAACTGGCGATCCTGAGTGATCTCCACCGTCACCATACTTTCTTCCTCCCAAATCAGTTTTGGTGTGTAGTGCAGGTTACACCCACCATAACGAGTGGCTGTAAATAGGAGGCAAAGTTTGGATTATCAAAAGGTTAAGTTTGGTTTTTATTTGAGCAGTAGATAGCAATTTCTGCAGCCAAAAAGGTGCGGAAGCGCTCAGCAATTAAGGATTGGGGTCGGTATTCTAAAACCGTCATGCCCCGGTCAAAAGCAGTGCGAATATCTTGGCTATCGGGAAACGTAATTGGAGAAAGAATATCAGCAAAAATAGCTTGTGCTTTTTGGTACCACTGTCCGGTATGAGAATTGTGCCAGGCTCCACGGTAGCGGTCATCCAGCATATTGATCACCACCCGCACAGATTTCTCGCCAATATAGGGACGAGCGGCGCGAATAAAGCTGAGGGTGGCTTCGGCACATTGAAAGTCAACACGATTCAGGCGGGTGGGAATGATCACCTGATCCGCTGGCGCCAGGGCATTGGCCACCAGTTGATTTAAGTCTCCAGGACTGTCAATCACCACCAAATCGTACGCCGCCGCCAAGGGAGCTAAGGGATCCCGGAGATGGTCACCTCTGGTGAGGTGGGGCAGTACTGTCGCCATGGAAGGATGGGAAGGGATGACATCCACTCCCTTGTCGCTCATGTAAACCACATCGGCAATGGCTGTGTCTCCTTGCAGAACCCCCCAAATGGTGTCCTTTGGTGGGAGATCCTGCACCGTTTCCAGCAATAGGCTGCTGCTGGTAGTTTGGGAGGTGAGGTCAATCAACAGGACTTTGCAGCCTTGTTGGGCCATACCGTAGGCAAACGTAACACACAGGGTGGATTTCCCCGTTCCACCCTTGTTGTTTGCCACTGTGAGAATGTGGGCCATGGCTTCTCCTCAAAACACCTCAAGGATAATCATGGGGTCGAAACCAGGAAAACACATTAGGAGAGCCAAACTTCAATCCTGATCATCTATCTTTCATGGCTTCAACTTTTGAGTCATGCTCTCGCTATAGGTCGCTGCTAGGCCTTGCATCAGACCTTGCTTCAGTCCTTCCAGCCGGTTGCCAAAGAAGCTGTCTTGTAGTTCTTGAGTTTATTGCTGGAGTATCTGTGGAATCGGGATGACACGATTTGAACGTGCGACCCTCTGCTCCCAAAGCAGATGCGCTACCCCTGCGCTACATCCCGAATTATAGAACCAGTATACACCCCCCATTTCCCATGATCCGGTGGTATTCAGAAGCCTGAGCAACTTTGGCGATAATGATTCAGACCAGCCTTCTTCCCTGCCATGCCCCTCCCAGACACCCTAGCAGCAGCTTTGCAGCAGTCCCTTCAAGCCATTCAAGCCGCCCGCGAGGTGGGTTACCGCCGCCTGCAAATCGATATTTTGGATCCCGATCTGAAAATTAGCCCCTTGGTCTACCCCCTCCTAGCACCCCTTGCTGACATCCAACCCCTGCAAATTTTTCTCCCCGATGCTGGGGCGGCGGCTCTGGCCCACAAGCAATGGCAACCCCTGCCCGCCCAGGTCACCCTCTGCGCCCTAGGCAGCCGAGTCACCCTCAATCCCGCTGCCCTGATTCTTTTTGCCTGTCCCAATGTGGTTTCTATTGAGGAAGTGGAGTCCCTGTGTAACCAAGCCAGCAGAGAGCAGACCGTGATTGTGATCAATCCCCAGTTTCAAGATGCAGCAACCGTAGGCATTGGTCTGACCGGTCGGCGGCTGCGGGAGCGTTTTCTGGTCACCTTTGAGCCAGTCTATTTTCTCCAGTCTCTCAATCAAGGCGCTCTCTATCGCTGTTATCCGGAACCATGGCAACTGTGGCAAGCCAGGGACAGCGACTATATCTTACAAGGGAGCTTTGAGCGCCGTCCCACCCCGGAAGAACTGATCGCCAAACAGCCGGCGCAACCGGGATCCTCCCCTTGGGAGCAGATCTCCCAAGGCATTAGCCGCTTCCTTGCCAGTTTTCGCAACCTGTAGGGGGACTGTACCAAACCGAGGTGCCCAAGTGAACCTGTCCCCCTCACTTTCTCGTATGATGAGAGGGAATCATGGGAGATCCTATGGGCTTACCCCGTCCCAATGCTCAGCACACCCTTGCTCCCCTGGCTGCCACCCATCAGCCGGTTCGAGTTGGCGTGATTGGTGTTGGCAATATGGGGCAGCACCACACTCGTGTCTTCAGCCGGATGAAAGATGTGGAGTTGGTGGGGGTGGCCGATGTCAATGTGGAGCGGGGCCTCGATATTGCCAGTCGCTTTCGGGTGCATTACTACGAAAATTACCGCGACCTCATCACACAAGTGGCGGCGGTGGCAATTGCTGTACCCACGGTTCTCCACCATGAGGTGGGGGTAGCCTGTCTGCAAGCTGGGGTGCACGTTCTTTTGGAAAAGCCCATTGCTGCCAGTATTGCTGAGGCGGAATCGCTGGTCAATTTGGCCGCAGACTACAATGGCATCCTCCAAGTCGGGCACATTGAGCGGTTCAACCCCGCTTTTCGGGAAGTCTCTAAGGTCTTACAAGGGGAGCGGATCTTGGCGGTGGAAGCCCATCGCATGAGTCCCTACTCCAACCGGGCTAATGATGTCTCGGTTGTTTTTGATTTGATGATCCATGACATTGACTTGGTCTTGGAGTTGGTGCCTTACCCCGTGGTGAGAATGACGGCTAGCGGTAATTGCCACAGCCTAAACCTGGATTTTGTCACCGCTACCCTCAGTTTTGCCAATGGTGTCATTGCCACTCTCACCGCCAGCAAAGTCACCCACCGCAAAATGCGCCGGATTGTGGCTCACTGTCAAAATTCTTTGGTGGAAGCGGATTTTCTCAATAGCGATGAAGTCTTGATTCACCGTCAAGTCGCCGCTCACCCTGATTACGGCCAGGCTCCCTATCAACGGGACTATGTGACGGAGCATATTCGCACCAGCCATGTGGATCCCCTGCAAGCGGAGCTAGAGCATTTTATCAGTTGTGTGCGGGGGGGAAACCAACCCTCCGTGGGCGGCGAACAAGCCCTAAAAGCCCTGCGTCTGGCCTACGAAATTGAACGCATGGCCCTCGACAGTTGTGCCCTGGGTGATTCTGCCAATCTGCTCAAATAGGTCAAATCATGATGACCCCCATTGGCGAGCGATTTCACCACCTCCAGCAGCAGGGACGGAAAGCCTTGATCCCGTTTATTACTGCCGGGGATCCCGATTTAGCCACCACTCGGCAGGCTCTGCAGGCTCTAGACGCGGAGGGGGCGGATCTGATTGAGTTGGGGATCCCCTATGCCGATCCCCTCGCCGATGGGCCGGTGATCCAGGCGGCTTCCACTCGCGCCCTACGCTCTGGTGCCCAATTGCCTGCCATCCTTGAGATGCTCAGTACCCTCTCCTTACAAGCGCCGGTGATTCTGTTCAGTTACTACAACCCTATCTATCAACTGGGGATCCCGACATTCATGCAGGAGGTACGGGCGGCGGGGGGGAGTGGGGTGGTTATCCCCGATCTGCCTCTAGAAGAGTCCCCAGGGATCCGCCAGCAGGCCCAGGCGCAGGGGTTGGATTTGATTTCCCTAGTGGCTCCCACCAGTTCTCCGGAGCGGATGCAGGCGATTGCGGCTCAGTCCAGTGGGTTTATTTACTTGGTCAGCACCACCGGTGTGACTGGGCAACGCCAAGCCTTGGGATCCCGGATCCCCATGCTATTGCAGACACTGCGGCAGTATACGACCTTGCCGATTGGAGTGGGATTTGGGATTTCCAATCCTGAACAGGCTCAGCAAGTAGCTGCTTGGGGCGCAGACGGGGTAATTGTGGGCAGCGCTTGTGTGCAGCATCTTGCGGATGGAGGCATTGAGGGGCTGAGGCACTTTTGTCGCGCCTTGCGGCAGGGGTTGGATTCTAGGGGGAGCCGGGAGGGTTAGCACCATGGCAGTGACGACTAGCCAGGGTCAGCAGAACTTATTGCGGGAATTGATCCAGAAAACCTATGTTTTTCGCGGGTTCAGCGAAGAGTGGTTAGCCGGCTATTTTTCCCCCGATACGATGCAGCGGGAAAAATTCTTTTCTAGTCGCACCATCTACACTGCCTACAAACCCGGTCAGCCCCTGGAGACCCTTTATGCGATTGTGGCAGGGGGGCCGGTGATTGTGCGTAGCACCCCATTGGACCGGGTGATCGCCATTAGCTACCCTGGGGGATGCTTCGGGATGCGCAACTTGAACGTGGGTTACGGAACGGTGCGGGGCGGCTTTCCTTGTGCTGTGGAAGCCTACAAAACCACCCATGTGATCAGTATGAAGATGGCAGCGGTGCAGCGGCTCTACAGCGAAAGCGAGGTTTTTCGGCAGCGCTATGATTTTTTATTTGAGCTGCGGGAAAAATTTGAATACCATCTCCTCAATTGCAGCGCTTATCCCCCCCAGGCGGTGGCTGCCCTCCTACGGGCTTTGATTTACCAAGAGCGGGAATTGGGCAATCAGCCGGATCCCGAAGGCATCTTTCATTTTGATTTGCCTGTGGATATTATTGCTCGGGCTTGCCAGCTTAACGGGCGCACGGTTGAGCAAGTTTTGAAAGGGTTGCATAGCATTGGTGTTTTGGTGACTCTCAAAGAGGATCACGGCAGCGATTGGCTGCGGGTGACCAACCCAGAACTGCTCAAAGAAATCTATGCGACCACCCGCGATAAAGTGGACTGGTGGCCCCTACGCTGAATTGAGTTCACCTTTGAGAGTAGGCCTGAGTTCACAATGGTTACAGGATCATCCCCCCAGAATCTAGGCTAGACTCCCAGAAGTCGCTGCTTACCAAGCTTAAGGGATGCCACTGTGACCCATCCCCTCTATGTCGCCTTTATTTGGCATCAACATCAACCCCTTTACCGCAGTCCCTTGGTGAGCGGTGGGCGGTATCACCTGCCGTGGGTGCGGCTGCACGGCATTAAAGACTATTTGGATATGGTGCTGCTGCTGGAGCGCTACCCAAAGTTGCATCAAACGGTTAATCTGGTGCCTTCCCTGCTTTTGCAAATCGAAGATTATGTGGCCGGCACAGCCTACGACCCCTATTTAGAGCTAACCTTGACCCCTGAGGACAACCTCACCCCGGAGCAATTGGGCTTTATTGTGGATCGGTTTTTTGACGCCCATTACCCCACCATGGTGGAGCCTTACCGCCGCTATCGCCAGCTTTTTGAGCAGCGGGAGCAGCGCGGGCGCAACTGGTGTGTGCAGTACTGGTCGCGGCAAGACTTTAGTGACCTGCTGGCGTGGCACAATTTAGCCTGGTTTGACCCCCTCTTTCACGAGGACCCCGAAATCAGCGCTTGGCTCACCCAACAGCAGGGCTTTACCCTCGCCGATCGCCAGCGGATCTATGCCAAACAGCAACATATTTTGGCCGGGATCATTCCCCAGCACAACAAAATGCAGCAACAAGGGCAACTGGAAATTACCACCACCCCCTACACCCACCCGATTTTGCCCCTGCTGATCAGTGAACGGGCGGCGCGGGTGGCCTGCCCAGGGTTACCCCTACCGCGCTACAGCTTTCACTGGGAACAAGATGTCACCACCCAGTTGCGCAAAGCCAAAACCTGTTACCAACATCGCTTTCACCGGGATCCCAAAGGCTTGTGGCCCTCAGAACAGTCCGTCAGCCCAGCGATGGTGCCCCATGTTGTGGCCGAGGGCTTTGCCTGGATGGTCTCCGATGAAGCCGTGTTGGCATGCACCCTAGGACAGCCCTTTGGTCGGCATGAAGATGGCAGTATTCGGGATCCCCATGTCCTGTACCGTCCCTACCGCTTAGAGTCTGCCCAGGGGGATGTGAGTATTGTGTTTCGGGATCACCGCCTCTCGGATTTGATTGGTTTCACCTACAGCACCCTCGATGCCAACACTGCCGCCAAAGATCTCATTGCCCAGCTCGAAGGGATCCGCAACCGCCTCCCCCAGGATCAGCCCTGGTTGGTGACCATTGCCCTAGACGGCGAGAACTGTTGGGAATTTTATCCCCAGGATGGACGCCTCTTTCTGGAAAACCTGTACAGCCGTCTCAGCCAGCACACCGCCTTGAAATTGGTCACCGTTTCTGAGTTTCTGGAGCATTTCCCCCCCACCGTCAGCATCCCCGCCGAACAACTCCACAGCGGCTCCTGGATCGAAGCCAATTTCACCACCTGGATTGGGGATCCCGTCAAAAATCGCGCCTGGGAACTGTTGGCCCAAGCCCGGCAAGTCCTGGAAAAACACCCCAAAGCCACAGAAACCAGTTGGGAATCCCTCTGGGCTGCGGAAGGTTCCGATTGGTTTTGGTGGTTTGGGGAAGGCCACTCCTCTGCCCATGACGCCATCTTCGATCAACTATTTCGCGAGCATTTACAGGCGATTTATATCTCTCTGGGGGAAGCCATCCCTGCAGTATTGCTCCAGCCCCTCGAAGAACATGATGGCTTAGGGGATCACCTGCCCCAGGGGTTTATTCACCCCACCATCAATGGGCGGATCAACGACCGGGAGTGGAGTCAAGCCGGGCGGGTGGAACTGGCTGCCCGCGGCAGTATGCACCGCACTAGCCTGATGCGGCGGCTGTGGTATGGCTTCGACCACTTTCATTTCTACCTGCGGCTCGACTTCAGCTCAGTTGTGCAGCATCCCGAACAGGTGGGGATTTTTGGGTTTTATCCCAACCGGATCGGACACAACAGCCCCATTCCCCTCCAGCATCTGCCAGAACAAGCTCCCCTCAACTACCATTACCGCCATGGTGTGTGGATCCGCCTGAGAGGGCAGCAAGATGATCCAGTTCCCAAAGTGACCCTGATCGAAGCCCAACCGGATTTCCGTTGGCGGGAAATTCCCCACCAAGCCACCGCCGCCCTTGACACCTGCCTAGAACTGGCCGTGCCCTGGAGCAATTTAGGGATCCAGCCGGGTCAAGAAACCCAGTGGGTGGTCGTGGCAGCCGAAAACGGGGTTTTTCAGGAAGCCATTCCCCCCCAAACCACCATCATCGTCAAGGTTCCCTAGTTCCAAAACCACCCATTCCAGTCATAACTCCCCCTCGCCTCTTCTGGGAAAGCGGTCAGAGGTGTTCCCGAGAGCAGCGCGGCGGGCTTGGGGAGAGTCTTAATCGGGTTTGAAATAACTATTAATGTTGTCACTACATACCTTACATATCCTCTCATCTCCCCTCGCCCGTTCTGGGAGAGGGGCTGGGGGTGAGGGTCAACCAGGTGAATGAATCGAAATAACAATAGATTGAAGCTGTGTATCCCAAGATGTCTTTGGGTTGTTATGCTGCTTATCCGCCAGAATCGACAAGCGGTGTCATCTTCTTGGTAGAATCGGCAGGATTTGGGTCAGTTTTAGACATAAACCGAGATGAAGTTCAGCCATAAAAATCATCAGAAAAGATCATGAAAAAAGGTCATGAGAAAAAACGCAAGTTTCCCCATCTCCTGGCTTCCAAATGGACAGCCGTCCAAGCCGTATTGGGTTGGCGGCACTTCATTGTCTGTAACCGACAGGATCGCCACGGCATCATCTTTGCCGAATTGCAGTCCATCTGTCACCCAGAAACCCGGATTTGGGTCAATGCCCAAACCCTGAAAAATCGCAATGTCTGGCAACCAGGTTGGCAGGAAATCCCCAGCACCAATACCACCTTGGTCGAAAGGACCCCCGAATCCTGCAACCCAGTTCAATAATTGATTGAATCACCCATTCCACCCTGGGATCCCTAATCTCCATCCTTGGGCTACCATGAGGGGCAATCTGGGCGGCATTATGTACGTCAAGCATCTGGAACTGACCCGCTTCAAATCCTTTGGTAGTTGTACCGGGATCCCGCTGCTACCGGGGTTTACCGTCATTTCTGGCCCCAACGGTTCCGGTAAATCTAATTTATTAGATGCGATTTTATTTGCCTTGGGGTTATCCAGTTCGCGGGGGATGCGAGCCGAAAAATTGGTGGACTTGGTCAATTCTGCCAGTTTATTCCAAGGGAAAAAAAGGGTAGAGACAGCAGTTTCCGTCACCTTTGCCTTGGGATCCCAGGACTGGAAAGTCAGCCGCCGCCTGCGGGTCTCCATCTCAGACAGTGGTGAGCCGACCACAACCAGTACGTTTTATATCAATGACGTGCCCTGCACCTTGAGTGAATTGCACGAGCAGCTGGAGGCAATGCACATTTACCCCAATGGCTACAACGTAGTTCTGCAAGGCGACGTCACCCAGATTATTTCCATGAACAGTAAAGAGCGGCGGCAGATTATTGATGAACTAGCGGGGGTAGCCACGTTTGACCGTAAAATCGCCCAGTCCCACGACAAACTGGAAGCCGTAAAAGAACAAATCGAACGGTACAAACTCATTGAACAAGAGTGGCAGGAACAAAGCCAAAAATTAGAGCAGGAGAGCCACAAAGCCAGGCAGTATCAGGATCTTCGCTCCCAGAAGCAGCAATTAGAATACCAGCAGGCGGCGTTAATCTGGCAGCACTTGCAGGATCAGCGTGCCCAGCTACAAGCAGCGATTACCCGTCTTGTGAGCGAGCAGATGGATCTGCAAACCCAGATTCAGGACAGCCAAGCCCGTCTCAGCCAAGCCGAAGCCCATCTCGCCAGCCTGCAACAGCAGATTCAGGACTTAGGGGAATCGGACTACTTAGCCCTGAAGGGTCAATGGGTGGTTGCCCAAGCTCAGCAGCAGCAGGCCCAAGTGGCCATCCAGCAAGCCCAGCAGCGCCTCGCAGTCTGTCAAGCAGATTTGGGCGACAGTCAAGCCGCCTTGAGCACCCTCCAAGAGCAGCAGCACTCTCTTGTTGAACAAGAGCAGCACTGGCACGCCCAACTTCACCAAGCCACTGCTGTCTGCGAGCAGCAACTGGGAATCCTGGCAGAGCGGCGGGAGCGGCTGCAGATTTTGGCCCAGTCCGCCGATAACTGGATTCAGCAGCACCACTACTTCAGCCGCCAGATTGAGGAAATTCAGCGGGAACTCGCACCCCTCCAGCAGGAAAAAATTCGCTGCCAAACCCAAATCCAGCAACTCCAAGAGCAGCTCCAAGCCCTGGCCAGCCAAGAGGAACGCCTCCGTCAAGACTACACCGCCCACATCACCCAGCAGCACACCCTCCAAGAACAAGTGGATTTAGGGATCCCTACCCTTCAGGCGCTTGCCACCGAACTCAGCCGGGCCCAGGAGGAGCTGAGTGTCCACCAAACCACCGCCAAGCGTCTGCAGAACGAACTCTTACAGCTTCAGCGCCAGCTCGACAAACTCGAAAACCGTCAACACCTCAGCCAAGAATCCCAGGGATCCCGGGCTGCCCAGCTGATTCTCCAGGGGGGGCTAATTGGGGTGTGTGGCTTAGTGGCCCAGCTAGGACAGGTGGATCCCGCATACCGTTTGGCATTAGAAGTTGCCGCTGGCAACCGCATGAACTTTGTGGTGGTGGAAGACACGATCACGGCTGAGCTGGGCATTGAGATGCTCAAGCGGGAAAAAGCAGGGCGATTAACGTTTTTGCCCCTGGATAAGATGCAAGCCGCCAAGCCCCTCCCCCCCCTGCGGCTGCCGGGCATGGTGGACTACGCCCTGCGTTTGGTCAGCTATGAAGACCGATTTCGGGATATCTTTGCCTATGTCTTTGGGCAGACTGTAATTTTTACGGATTTATGCAGCGCTCGCGGTTACATCGGCAAACATCGCATGGTCACCCTCGAGGGCGACTTACTCGAACTTTCTGGGGCCATGACCGGGGGTAGTCTCGCCCATAGCCAAACCAGTCACTTTCAGACCGATCTCAGCCGGGAGATCCGTGAGGTACAGAGCCGCATCCAGGATGTGGAGACCATGCTCAGCCGCTTGGCCCAAACCTTACACCACTGGCAAACCCAAGAACAGCAATGCCGCCAGGAACTCACAGAACATCGTCAGCAGCACCAGCAGCAGCAGTCCCTCCTCAACCACTACCTCAGCACCGGGCAAGCCCTAGAACAACGCCTACACACCACCCAGCAGCAGCACCAAGAAGCCCAGCAACGCCATCAGGAAGCTCAGGAACGCTTGGCAACCCTTGAGCAGCAGATTCCCCCCCTTGCCCAGCGCCTCGAGGACTTGCATCAAAAAGTGCGGCAGTTGGAACAATCTTCCCTAAATCAGTATTGGCAGCAGACCCAGCAAGCCGTCCAAGAGCAAGAACAGCTCGTGGCAGCGTCCCAAGACCAGATCCGCCACATCGAGCAAACCCTGCAGCGCCTCCACACCGAGCAGCACCTCATTACACAAAACATCGCCCATCTCCACCAGCGCCAAGAAGAATGGCAACATCAGATCCAGGTCTATCAGGAGCAAATCGCCACTGCCCAAGCCCAAGCGCATGCAGCTACTGAGGCCATCACCACTCTCGTGATGCACCTGCAAGCGGCTGAAGCGCGGTTGGGATCCCTGAAACAGGCGCGAGACGCCCAAGATCTGCGGGTCAAACAGGAGCAACAAGCCCTGCAACGCCAGCAATGGCAAGCCTACCAAGCCAACCAGCAGCAGCAAGAATACGAAGCCCGTCTAGCCCAACTAGAACCCCAGCTCAGAGCCGCTCAAGCCAACCTCCCTAGGGATCCCGTAGATCTCCCTGCCACCCTCAGCCTTGATGAAGTCACCCGGCAGCACCGCCGTATCGAGGAGAAACTGCGAGCCTTAGAACCCGTGAATATGTTGGCGATGCAGGAGTATGAATCCCTCCAGGAGCGCCTCAAGGATTTACGGGGCAAACTCGAAACCCTCAGCCAAGAGCGGACGGAACTGCTGCTGCGCATCGAGAACTTTGCTACCCTACGCCACCAAGCCTTTCGAGAAGCCTTTGAAGCTGTGGATCAGCACTTTCGCACGATTTTTGCCCAGCTCTCCGATGGGGATGGGTACCTGAGTCTAGAAAATCCTGAGGATCCCCTGAGTGGGGGATTGACCCTTGTGGCCCATCCCAAGGGCAAACCTGTCCGCCACCTCGCCTCCATGTCCGGTGGAGAAAAATCTTTAACAGCCCTGAGTTTTATTTTTGCCCTGCAGCGCTTCCGTCCTTCTGGGTTTTACGCCTTTGATGAAGTGGATATGTTTTTGGATGGCGCCAATGTGGAAAAGCTAGCCGCCATGATCCAGCAGCAATCCCAGCAGGCCCAGTTTATTGTGGTGAGCTTGCGCCGCCCCATGATCGAAAAAGCCGATCGCACCATTGGGGTCACCCAAGCCCGGGGAGCATCCACCCAAGTCATTGGTCTGGCCCTGCGGTAATCATTCCAAATATTCTAAAATATTCTAAAATTTTCTGAAAACTTTCTTTCGTATCTGTCAAACTGCTTTCCTTCATCCTGGGAGGAGAATTAGGTCTACGGCCATGCTATGGCCATTTCAAACAGCAATCAAACGCTTCCCCAACTCCCCTGCCCCCCAAGGAGAGAATCTGGGGGATGAAAGAACCCCCCTGCCAACAGGAGGGGGGGAGTTGTGTCTTGGCACGTGTCTTAAAGATGTCTCAGATGTCTCAGTGTGGGCAACCTAGGCCAAAGCCGCCTTCAAACGATCAGACACCGCATCCCAGCTCACCAAGTGATTCAGGAAAGTCTCGATAAAATCCGGGCGGCGATTTTGAAAATCAAGGTAGTAAGCGTGCTCCCACACATCCAGAGTCAGGAGTGGCACTTGTCCAGACACCGTCAGGGGATTGTCCGCATTGCCAGTCTTGGTCACTTTCAGAGTATCTCCTTCCAAGACCAGCCAAGCCCAACCACTGCCGAATTGAGTTGCCGCCGCCGTTTTGAAAGCATCCCGGAAAGCCGCAAAACTCCCAAAGGCAGCCGCGATCTTCTCCGCCAGCATCCCTGTCGGTTCGCCACCCCCATTGGGTTTCATGGATTCCCAGAAAAACGTGTGATTCCAGACTTGGGCAGCATTATTAAAAACGCCCGCTTTGGCCGGATCCCCAGCCGTAGTCCGGATCACCTCTTCCAAGGAGAGTTCAGCCAGAGGGGTATCTTTGGTCAAGTTGTTCAAGTTGGTGACGTAGGCGGCGTGGTGTTTGCCATAGTGAAAGGAAAACGTCTGTGCCGACATATGCGGTTCGAGGGCATCGGGTGCATAGGGCAGAGGAGGTTGTTGAAATGCCATGATGCTAGTCCTTTTGTCGTGTTCGCAAGGGAGAGAATCGTTAACCCACCGCAGCTTAATCTGTGCTTAAAGTTTGTTAACTCTTCTCATTTCTAGCGTAGCATCACAGGTCTATGGCTTGGTCATAGACAGTCGCCATTCGCTCAGAACTGGTTTACGCTGGCTTTAGTGTGGTTTTGCCCGTTATGCCCTCTTCTGCTGATCAGCCAGAGTTGTCACCCCCCGATATCCATCTCCAGGCCTGTCTAGAACTGATCCAAGCCCTGCGGCAGGAGAAAGCAGAACTGCTCGCCCGCCAAAGTGATTTGGAGCAGCAACTCGCTGCCCGCCAAAAGCTGAATGAACGCCAGCGCCAAGAGATTGAGTCCTTGCAAGAAAACCTCGAAAGCCAGCACCTCAGTTTTGCCCAGGAACGCAGACAGTGGGAACAGCGCCAAAAAGAATGGCAAGCCAACTTGCTTGAGTCCCAGGATCTAGGGCAAAAACGCATGGATATGTTGCAGCGTTTCAAGGCAGAGCTATCCTTAGCCCGTACCCAGATCGCTGAGTTACAATCCCAACTCCACGCTCTGCAGACTGCCCAAGCTCAGCAGCAGAGTCAATGGGAACAGGAGCGGGAACATTGGCAAGCTCGTTTGGCCGGTTACCAAGAGACCGAAGCGGAGTGGCAACAACAATGGCAGGAAGAACGGCAACAGTTCCAGGATTTGCAGGTGGCCCACGAGCAACTGCAGCAAGCTTATCGGGAATTGCAGCAACGACAGCCATCTGAGCCGCTTTCCCCCACCCTAGCCGAGGATTACCAGAGGTTGCGCCAAGACTACGAACAACTGCACGCCCGTCTGGCCAGGCTTGAGCAGGAAAAAGCCCGCTTGCAAGAGGAACTCAGCCACGTTCAAGAGCGCTGTAATGATCAGGTGATTCACATCATGCACCTCAAGGCTGCCCTGGAAAAATACGGTGACGATAAACCCCCTGCCGTTGCGGATATGCCCCCACCAGCCAAACCTGTGCCCACCCGCCGCACCCCCGATCTGCCCCGCTTTCTCTCTCGCTAGCAGTCACGCCCTCGCTCAATCCCCGCTACCCTAGGGGAAAGGATTCTGAGCTGACCAATGCAACACCCCACTTGGGCAAACTTAATTCGTGCTGTTCCCGATTTCCCTAAACCCGGGATCCTCTTTCGCGACATCACCCCTTTGATTCGGGATCCCCAAGGAATGCAGCAGGTGATTGGGGATTTAGCAGCAGGTCTGCAGGGTTTGGGGGTGGAAGCAGTGGCAGGGATTGAGTCCCGTGGCTTTATTTTTGGCTCCCCTTTGGCGTTGCATTTGGGGGTGGGGTTCGTGCCCATCCGTAAAGCAGGCAAGTTACCCCCACCCACCCTGGGGCAGTCCTATAGTCTGGAGTATGGGCAGGATCGGTTAGAAGTTTCCCAACATGCCTTTGAGCAGGGGCAACGGGTTGTCTTAGTGGATGATCTGATTGCCACCGGTGGCACCGCTGCTGCCGCCGCCGCCTTGATCCAACAGACGGGGGCAGCGTTATGCGGCTTTGCCTTTGTCATCGAACTGCACAGCCTCGGCGGGAGAACACAACTCCCCGCAACCGTGCCTGTCCACACCCTCCTCCGCTTTGACTAGCAAGAATCACGCCACAAAAGTTCACATCAAGGTGGTCATTCTTTACTATTCTTTATCACTGCCGGAGTTGGGTTTCATGGGTGGGGGGATCCCCAAGACCCTGTGGAATTCAGCTCTTGCCGGTTTGGGATCCCCGGTGGCTTTCTGAGGCAGCGGCGTGGAGCAAGGATTCTGCTAAGCTAAGATTAAAGACTTGATTACAAAAACCTTAATTTTTCCTCCCCTAGGCTTCCTCCTATGCTTAGTCGTCGCAGTGCCCCTGTAGCTCTTTCTTGGACGGCTTTAGATTTGCTCTGGGATGCCTCAGCGGCAGGGGTGGCAACGATCTATGACCGGGGAGCGGAGCAGTTTCATCTTCTCCTGCATGAGGACTCTGTGAACAGTTCAGGCAGTCGCTTATTATGGCTGGAAGTGCTGCCGGAGCGCTTGACCCTGACAATGCAGGGGGATGGTCAAAGCCATTTTCGCCATCTGTTTAAGCCTGGCGCCACGGGTAGCAGTCATTTTTGGGTGGGGGAGCAGCGCCTGGATGTGGCAAATTTCACTCGCTCTCTGGGGATTGATTACCAACCGGGATCCCGGCGGGCCCCCCGGCGCGTCCAGGTCATTTACGAGCTGTGGTTAGCCCATCAGCGCTTGGGCGTTTATGAATTGGATGCCAAAATTGAGGGTGATTAGCTTGAGCCAAGCTGATAAGGTTGTGACAACCATGGGATGGGAATGGGTTTAAGACTTGCTATGACTTCTGCGGATACACCTACCTCTTCCCCAGCCCATCTGTTACAGAATGCCAATTTTACGCGCCTGTGGTTGGGGCAGATCTTTTCCCAAATGGCGGACAAGATCTTTTTGGTCTTTATGGTTGCCTTGACCACCAGCCACTTCCAAGCCCAACTCCTCAAGGATGAGGCAGACTCCATCAGTACCTGGGTGGCGGCGATCATGCTCAGCTCTACCATCCCGGCGGTGATGTTTGGGGCAGTTGCCGGCGTGTTTGTAGACCGGTGGGATAAAAAAGGTGTTCTTGTGCTTTCCAATCTCCTCCGGGGGGGCTTGATTCTGCTCATCCCAGTGCTGTTACAAGTGATCAACCCTACCCCCTCTGTTTTGGGGATCCCGATTGGATTTTGGGGGTTACTGTTGATTACGTTTGCGGTTTCCACTCTAGCTCAATACTTTGCCCCAGCAGAGCAAGCATTTTTACCAGTCGTGGTTCGCTCCCAGAACCTCCTAGCGGCCAACTCCCTGTGCACAACCACGATGATGGCAGCCGTGATCATGGGCTTTGCCGTTGGGGAACCCCTCCTTGGTTTGGCCAACCATCTCGCTGCTCCCTGGTTTGGCCCCGGAGATACGGGTGCTGCCATCCTTGTGGGGGGGGCTTACGTGATTTCTGCCCTTTCGCTGGCAACGGTTCAGCCCCGTCTAGGGCCTGGGGATCCCCCAGAGACCCCTGCAGATCCCCGTGAGCCTATCACCCTTGCAGATCTTTGGCAGGACTTTCATGCCGGCCTCTCCTATTTGGCGGGGCATGCTGCTGTGCGGGTGGGGATGATCCTGATGATCAGCTTGTACTGTGTCTTTGCGGCTTTGGCTGTATTGGCGGTGCAACTGGCCGAAGAACTGCCAGGTTTGAGAGCTTCCCAGTTTGGTGTCCTCCTGGCCGCGGCAGGGGTGGGGCTAGGCTTAGGTGCCCTGGTCATCAGTCACTGGGGATCCCGATTCCCTCGTCGTCAGGTGAGCGTTTTGGGTGCCCTGGGCATGGCGGTGTTGCTCATCCTCCTGGCAGAATCTGTCCATTCTCTTTGGGGATCCCTGGGCTGGATTAGTGGGGTGGGCTTTTGTGGAGCCTGTGTGGGGATCCCGATGCAGACCTTGATTCAGGAGGAAACCCCGCCGGCCTTGCGGGGCAAAGTCTTTGGGTTGGTGAATAATCTCACCAATGTTGCCCTGAGTCTGCCTCTGGTTTTGGCTGGGGTGGCTGAGACCATCCTAGGTTTGCAGCCTGTTCTCTGGATCTTGGGACTGGTGATTGCCACGATTGGCTTAGCTAGCTATTGGATGGGACAGCGAGGAGAAGCCTAATGCATATCGCCTGGCTAGGCAAGAAAACCCCTTTTTGTGGGAATGTCACTTACGGACGAGAAATCACCAATGCTCTTATGGAGCGTGGGCACCGGGTGAGTTTTTTTCACTTTGCCAGTGGTCAGGATGGGAATCCCGACCAAGACGATGCCGTGTCTTTGCCGTACTTATACAAATCCCAAATCTACACCATCCCGGATCCCAAAGCCAGTCGAGTCCTCAGTCAGGCTCTGCAAACCTTGCAACCGGATCTTGTGCATGCTTCTCTCACCCTTTCCTCCATGGACTTTGCCTTGCCGGACTTATGCCGTGAATTAGGACTGCCTTTGTTGGCCACTTTCCATCCTGCGTTTGACCGTCGCCGCCACTTGGCTTCCCAGACCCAGCACCTAGCCTATCAGCTCTATGCCCCTTCCTTAGCTCACTACGACTGCACCATTGTTTTTTCCCAAATCCAGCGGGATGTTTTGCACAAACTGGGCGTTCCCCGCGAACGGCTAGCGGTGATTCCCAACGGCGTGGATGTGAACCGGTTTTGCCCAGGCTATTCCACCTTCAAGCAAGAACTGGGTGTGGAGCGCGTCTTTGTCTATCAGGGTCGGATTGCCCCGGAGAAAAACGTTGAGGCCATGCTGCGGGCTTGGCGGGCAGCCCGTATGGGTGACCAAGCCCGTTTGGTCATGGTGGGGAATGGGCCGCTGTTTTCCACCCTGCGGGCTTTCTACCACGAGCGGCACGGCGTGCTTTGGCTGGGCTATGTGGGGGATGAAAAGCGACGGATCGAGATCTTGCGGGGCGCAGATGTCTTCATCCTCCCCTCCTTAATCGAAGGTCTATCCCTTTCCCTGCTTGAGGCCATGGCCTGTGGCGTAGCGGTAGTAGCCACAGATGTAGGCGCAGATGGGGAAGTCCTAGAAGGGGGGGCCGGGATCCTGATGGAGCCGCAGCGGGTCACCTCAGATCTGCAAACCCTCTTGCCTATCCTGCGAGATCAACCAGAATTTACCCAGCTACTCGGCATGAAAGCACGGCAGCGGGTTTTGGAACGCTACACCCTCAGTAACAACATCAGCTCCCTCGAACAACTCTATGCCAGCCTCCGACAGTCCAAAACACCTGTCTCCTAACCAGCAATCTTGTTATGATCTCGCATATTGGCCCTCACCCCCGTCCCCTCTCCCAGAGCAGGCGAGGGAAGTTTGGAGTCCAAAATCTGGCAAGGTATTATCCATAATGATCCTTTGGTTCTCCTGGCTCAAAAAAATAGCAGAGAACACCTCGAAAAATCCAGATCCTATCGAGAACCACCGCAGTAGAATCAGGTTTCTAGAATGGTTTTATTCACAATCAAGCCCTTAATAGAGATGGTCTGGTCATTCAGTTCGCCCCTCAATGTATTACCCCTTTCCCAGAGCAAGCGGCGGGATGTTCAAACCAAGAATCTAGCAATGTATTATCCTTCTCTGGCTCTCTCAGCTCATCCTCTAGCGCAAAGATTGAAAAGCTTTATCCCAATTGATCCCAATGGGATACAACTCCCACACTCCCAACAATTTTAGACAGAAAAACCCTAGATAAAAAGGAGGGGTTTATTTTTCACCCGCTCAAAACGTTGGTGATCAAACCGATAAAGGGCTGCTGGGCGGCCCACCCCTTGGGTGGTCTTTTCTCCTGTGGCTTTCAGAAATCCCAGTTTCAATAACCGGCTGCGAAAGTTGGAATAATCGGCAAAGTGGCGACCCATAACGGTTTCATAAAGCTGATAGACCTGACTGAGCGTAAAAGCAGGTGGCAAAAGATCAAAGGCAATCGGACTGTATTCGAGTTTGTTGCCAAGGCGCTGGTGGGCATACTGACAAATGGTGTTGTGATCCCCAGCAAGAGCAGGCAGTTCCGGCATCCCAAACCAGGCAATCCCCTCCACATCCTCAGCAAGAAGCTGACACTCCTCATAAGGAACCAAGGCCAAATAACTAATCGCTAGGGTTCCGGGATCCCATCCGGCACAGCCAGCAAAGGTATAGAGCTGCTCCAAATAGAGATGACCAACACGGAGATGGTTATGGACTACCCCTAGGGCTGCTTCCCGCAAAGATTCGCCGCCCTCGATGCCGGTATCTGGCAAAGACCATAACCCCCGACCGGGATCCCGCCGCCGCCGGATCAATAGCACCAGAAGGCGCTGCCCCTCTGTGTCAATGGCAAAAATCACCACCACGACCACCACCTGAAAAAAGGTGATGGAGTTTGGCGCTTTGGACATGGCATCAGCCAGAAACGCTACCGATAGCTTAGCGACTTTCCCCCATCCCCAGGGGGGTTCTACTCAGGTAACCGCCAACCGGGTTTGAGGACTGCTCTCGCCCTAGCAATCACCAGACAGTCATCAGGAACATCCTCCGTAATGGTGGATCCCGCAGCAATGGTCACCCCCGTTCCCACCCGAATCGGAGCCACTAAGACGGAATTCGCCCCTGTTTTCGTGCCATCGCCGATGATCGTTTGGTGCTTGCTGCGCCCGTCATAATTGGCAAAAATCGTGCCCGCGCCAATATTCACCCGTTCCCCCACAATGCCATCCCCCAAATAGGCAAGGTGGGCAGCATGACTCCGGGATCCCAAAGTTGTTTTTTTGATCTCGACAAAGTTACCCAAGCGACAATGGTTAGCCACAACACTGTTTTGGCGAATATGGGTGTAAGGCCCCACGGTACAGTGATCCCCAATCTCACTATCGCTGATCACAGCAAACATCACCTGACAGTGAGCGCCAATACGACTATTTTCAAGCAAAGTTCCCGGCCCAATTCGGGATCCCGGTCCCACATGGGTTTTGCCCCGCAAATGGGTTTGCGGCTCTAGAACCACATCCTCAGCCAACACAACCTCCTCATCCAGACTGACACTGGCGGGATCGAGGATGGTGACCCCTTGAGCCATCCAGGACTGTTTGAGTCGGGTCTGCAGCACCTGATATGCCTCCGCCAATTGGATGCGGTCATTGATTCCTAAGATTTCCTGGGGATCCCCCACATCCACAGCCACAGCATCCCTGAGGAGGGTAACTGCATCGGTAAGGTAGTATTCCTTTTGCTGATTGTTAGCCTGCAAGCGGGGCAAAACCTGCAGGAGCGCCTCTGACTCAAAGCAATAGACCCCCCCATTCACCCGCCGTTCTGAGCGTTGCTCTGGGGTGCAATCCTTGTCCTCAATCATCGCCGTAATCCGCCCCTGGGGATCACAAAAAACCCGCCCATATCCTTGGGGATCCCCCATCACCGCTGTCAGGAGAGCCACCTTGCTGCCCTGTTGCGCTCGAGCGCGGATCAGCGCCGCCAGGGTTTCTGTTCTCACCAGGGGCACATCCCCATTCACAATCAACAGGGATCCCGAAAACCCTGCCACATAGGGCGCCACCTGCTGCACAGCATGGCCCGTTCCCCGCTGCTCAGCCTGCTCCACAAAAGTCACCGGATAAGCCTGCAAAGCCTGCCGCACCTGCTCCTGTCCATACCCCACCACCACCCAAATCTGCTCCGGCTGCAGCGGCAGCACCGCTCGCACCACCCGCTCCACCAAACTCAGGGATCCCAAAGGATGCAGCACCTTCGGGAGCCCCCCAGACCGCATCCGCGTGCCTTTCCCCGCCGCCAAAATCACCACACCAAGACCCATCCCACCCTCCCCTTACCCCCAACACAGGCCAAAAAAGTAAACATTTGTAAAGAAAATAAGCTCCCCAGGGTTTTGGTTTGCCATCCCCCTAGGATTAAATGGTAATGTTGACCTGAATCAAAATCTGCTTTAACAATTGTGGTTTTGGCTGGAAAGGAGCAACAGGGAGATCATGGTGAGCAATGTAGCGCAGAGATCGGTGTGGCAGTGGCGGCCCGTTTTGGCAGTGGCCTGTCTAGCGTTGGTCTGTATGGTTTTTGGCTGGCAACTTGCGGCCTTGGCGGTGCCCAAAATCAACCCTGATAGTCCTGAAGCGCGCACAGTCGCCTTTTCAGAAACCCAGACCATCACCTTTACCCCGGAAGAACTCACCAAAGGCAAGAAACTTTTTAATGTTGCCTGTGCCCAGTGCCATGTGGGGGGAGCATCCTACACCAACCCGGATGTGGGTCTCAAACTGGAAGAGTTGGAACTGGCTAACCCTCGTCGGGACAATGTCCTGGCGATTGTGGATTACGTCAAAAATCCCACCACCTATGACGGCATGGAATCCCTCTTGGAGTACCACCCCAACACCCAACTCAAGACCGAGTTTCCCAAACTGCGCAACCTCACCGACGAGGACCTCAAACTCATCGCTGGCTTTATCCTCTATGAAGCCAAAAACCTACCCGGCTGGGGGGGATCCAAGAGCGACACCCACAGTGATATGAGCAAATACCTCTCCTAGGGTTTAACT
>Ga0272446_1003185_pt1 | contig 21158 bp, 18 predicted proteins | sample YNPCB0061_FD_194587 | JGI IMG/M metagenome (GOLD analysis project Ga0272446, IMG submission 194587) | Hot spring microbial mat communities from Yellowstone National Park, WY, United States - YNP-CB-006-1 | ecosystem: Environmental > Aquatic > Thermal springs > Hot (42-90C) > Sediment | place...
CGCAGTGTCCGCTATGGCCTGGTCACAATGTGTGTGGGGGGTGGTATGGGTGCAGCCGGTGTGTTGGAGAATCTGAGGCTGTAATCGAGCTAACCTGGTGAATGGATTAACGGTTAAAATAGGACCTCTCGATTCACCGGCTTAACGACGCCAATTAACAAACCAAACAGAATAGTCATGCAGTCGTTGATAGTTTAGACTCTGCTGATCCGTAGCCTTTAAGTCAGCCAGGGGCAGCACAAAGGTCTTGCCATCTTCCAGCCGTCGAACTGCAACCAGCAGCCCCCGCCAGCCATCAATTCTTTCTTCAATGTGGAGGAACTCGTAGGTATCTAAATAGGAAGGTTTAGTTTTCCTCAGCCGTTCATGCTCCTGCTTAGAGCCAACCCCAAAAAAGTATTTCTCTTCCCAATCAAAGTCCTCAATACCAGTCAGCAGGCAGGGCAGTTCCAACTGTTGTTGGAGATAATCCCGATACCGGGATAAGGTTTCATGACTCACCTCAAGCACTGAGCCATCCGGATCCACCCCAACCACCTGGCCAATTCGCCTTTCTTGCTCATCAAAATCAGAAGATGCATCCATTGCAATTTCCGGATTCTCAGTCACTTTTAATCCAGAAAACCGATCATCGGATTTGGCTGATTGATTTCTTTGCCCCTGTTGTTTGAAGTGCTCACCCGCCTGTTTGAGCAACTCCCCAAAATCTTTGGATCGCCGAGCCATATTTTTCTCTCGTTTATTTGGAAAAGGCCATGAATGCTTTTGCTATCAGTATCACACTAACGAGTATCCTGGTGCTGCTATTGGGCTACAGCGGCGTGCCACTCTGGGTGTGGTCGTTGGCCCTGGCAGGCGGCCTGTGGATCTGGCAGGGCCCCCGCTGGCTCTGGATCAGCTTCGGCATGCTGGTCCTCCTGTTTAACCTGCCCTGGTTGCGCCGCCGCCTGGTCACTGCACCGATTTTACAAACCATCAAACGGCTCAATCTATTACCGAGAATTTCGGACACCGAACGGGCCGCGATCGCCGCTGGAACCGTCTGGATAGAAGGGGAGTTCTTTTCCGGTCAACCCAACTGGCAGCGCATCCGGTCCGAAGCCTATCCCTCCCTGTCGCCGGACATTCAGGCATTTCTGGATGGCCCCGTAGAACAGGTGTGTCGCATGGTCAGCGATTGGGAGATCTATCGCCGCAAAGACTTGCCGCCAGAGGTTTGGGCCTATCTGAAGCAGGAAGGCTTTTTGGGCCTGATGATTCCCACCGAATATGGGGGGCTGGGCTTTTCCAATCTGGCCTACAGTGCGGTGATGACCAAGCTGGCTTCCCGCTCCTTCACCCATGTGGCCACCGTGGGCGTCACCAATTCCCTGGGACCGGCCAAGCTGTTGATGCGCTACGGCACACCGGCCCAGAAGGCTCACTACCTGCCAAGACTGGCGCGGGGCGAGGAAATTCCCTGTTTTGCCCTGACCGAACCGACCGCTGGTTCGGATGCAGCCAGCATCACGTCGGCAGGGATTGTCTTTCGGGGAGCGGATGGGCTGCTGTATCTGCGGTTGAATTGGCAGAAGCGCTACATCACCCTGGGGGCGATCGCAACCCTGATCGGTCTGGCCGTGCAGTTGCGGGACCCGGACAACCTGTTGGGCAAAGGGGAAGCGATCGGCATTACCTGTATCCTTGTGCCGCGCCAAACCCCTGGCGTAGTCGTAGAACGACGCCATGACCCGATGGGCGTACCGTTCTATAACTCCCCGATCGAGGGCCATGATGTGGTCCTCTCCGTTGACCAGATCATCGGTGGAGTGGAACGGGCTGGACAGGGCTGGCAAATGTTGATGCAGAGCTTGGCCGCCGGTCGGGGCATCAGTTTTCCCGCCACCTGCACCGGGGTGGCCAAACTGGTTGCCCGCATCACTGGCGCCTACACCATTGTGCGGCAGCAGTTCGGTCGATCCATTGGCCACTTTGAGGGGATAGAAGAACCCCTGGCCCGGATTGGTGGCCTGACCTATTTGATGGAGGCCGCCCGCACCTATACCTGCGCCGCCGTGGATCAGGGAGAGCAGCCGTCGGTGATTTCCGCGATCGCCAAATATAACCTGACCGAACTGTCCCGCCAGATCATCAATGATGGCATGGATATCCTGGGCGGGGCTGGCATCTGTCGGGGACCGCGCAATTTGCTAGCCAACATTTATACGGCCACCCCCATTTCCATCACTGTGGAAGGGGCCAATATCCTGACTCGCAGCCTGATGATCTTCGGCCAGGGGGCTATCCGCTGCCATCCCTATGTCTACGCGGAAATTGCCGCCCTGGAGCAGTCCGATGCCGCCGCCTTTGATCGGGTCTTCTGGCCCCATGTGGGCTTCCTGGTGCGGAACAGTATTCGCGCCGTGTTGCTGAGCCTCAGCCGTGGGGCCCTTGCCCGCTCACCTGTGGCCGGGCCAACCGCTCGCTATTACCGCCAACTGACCTGGGCCGCTGCTACCTTTGCTGCCCTCACCGACCTGGTCCTGCTGCGGTTTGGCGGCAACTTAAAGCGCCGGGAAAAACTAACCGGCCGGTTTGCCGATGTGCTGTCCTGGCTTTACCTGGGAAGCGCAACGTTGCGCCGGTTTGAGGCCGAAGGCTGTCCAGCCGCCGACCTGCCCCTGGTGGACTGGGCCCTACAGTATGCCCTGGCCCAGATACAGGTCGCCTTTGCCGGGATTTTCCAGAACTTGCCCCTGCCATTCCTGCGATCGCTATTGGCAACCGGCTGGCGACTCAATCCCCTGGGCAATCCACCCTCCGACCAGTTGGGTAGCCAAGTCGCCCACATTCTGCAAACCCCTGGCAAACAACGCGATCGCCTGACCGCTGGCATCTTCCTGCCCACTGATCCACAGGAATCTCTAGGCCGGTTGGAACGGGCCTTGCAACTGATGGTCCAGGCCGAACCTCTGCTCCAGCAACTCAAGTCGGCGGTTCGCTCCGGCCAATTGCCAGCCCTGCGATCTCCCGCCCTGATTGCCGCCGCCCTGCAGGCCAACCTGCTGACTCCGGAGCAAGCAGATCAGTTGCAAACCATGGAACGGAGTCGCACCGATGCCATCCAGGTCGATTCCTTCAGCTTTGAGGAATATCAATCCGGTGGTTTCTCCCCTCCGACATCGGTAACAGAACCACAAACCTCCTTGCAACTCGTCTGACCCAATCACCAAACGGAGCGGGTGAGAGGGCGTTGCTAACAAGCAGGATCAATTGCAACGAAGTTTCAAGCATCCAGCATCCTTTTCATCCCTGGGAATTAGCAATGCCGGTGCGAGAGGAGTGTTGCAGGGGTCGGATCGCCTGTTCGCTGCTCCTGACTCCTGACTCCTGTATCCCTCTCGCACCAGAATTACCCGACCTCAGGTGAGGCCTGACAGATACAGCCTCAGGACTTTTTCACCAAACCGGCGATTGAGTAACGCACCCCAGACTTTTGAAAGGTCAGATTGATTGGCAACCCAGCACTACCAGCACTTTCGATTTGCTGATAGCTCCACATGGCAAAGCCTGCGTCGATGTAATCGTCCGGATCAACCACACTGAAGATGCCGCTGATGCTACTCAATGACTCCTTCTTGATTGCCTGTTTCATCGCATCGGCGATTTTCTTCTGCAAGGTGTTCACATCCGGCGCCGAAACCGTCTGAACTGCTTTGTTCAGTTCTGTCTGCAAAACTCTGACCAGGGCTTTCTGGCCAGCATTAGCAGCGTCCGTGGGCGTTGCATCTTCTTCCATCGCAATCACAATCAGTCCAACCATGCTCTTTTGCTTGGCCAAACTGTCGGGCAGTCCGCCAATTGGCAGGATAGACGTTCTGAACTCTCCAGTAGAAGTTGGCACCGCAAAAGTGTCTCCCGCTTTAACTCTGGCCCTTCCCAGGTTGCCATGGGTTTTGCTGGGACTCTGAATCCGCACCTGGGCAGTCGCAAGATTGGCCAGTTGAATCGTTGTGCCATCGGCATAGATGGCCGCGACAAACAGGTAGGGTTCATCACCATTGCTGTAAAAGCTATCTTCATCTGCATTTTGGCAGGAGAAGGTATTGAGGCGAATCAAGATCGGCATTGTGCCAACTGGGGCTGGCGGTTGGGGCGTTGGTGTTTGGGGCGGTCGGGGATTTTCTGGTACAGGGGGCTCGCGGCCTTCTCTGGGCAAAGCGATCGTCGGACCAATGGCACCCAAGGTTAAACCAGTTGCACACAACGCCAGCATGAATGAACGAGCAAACATGGTGTTTCTCCTAATTTATCGAGTAAGTTTGGGGGCTGAACTTCCATGAGCCACCGACTTTACACCCGCAAAGATCACAATGGCCCATTCAAACAGGGAAACAGCAAGGACTTCAACGGTGACTGGCCTGCCTGATATCCAGTATTGGCACTGCAATAAGCTACAGTGACTCAATCAGCAAACCCAACAATGAAGCACTTTCGCGACTGAGTCATGTCAAACTGCCGTGAAATTGCAGTAAAACGGACTATCGGCGTTGCACCGACACAGGCCAGATAAATGGTCATCGGGGAACAGACAATCCGTCTGGGCAAGCGCGACAGCAACTACAAGCCGAATCAACAAGGAACGCTGTATTCAACTTGGTTAATGTCCGTCGCTGGATTGCTATACCTCTAGACTCCGTTTTGAATTCCACTGATTCCGCAAAGTCCAAAGCAAAATGTTGCTCAATACCTTTAGCCAGGGAACACCCAAAGGTTCGTAGGCGCTAAGACAGTCAAACCCAGCAAAGAGTTCCCCTACGCAACGCGTTGGTGGAGACAGGTGTCCACCGGCAATGAAAAAACCGGGATTGCTCCCGGCAAGACAGTTCAACAGTTCAATAGTTAAGCACTCGTCGCACCCTAACCTGAAAGGCATCCCACCAAAACTTGATGTTCAAGGAGCCGATGTAAGATGAGATTGACAGGCTGCAGGGCCAGAAAGCAAAGAGCGTCACTGACTTGCCCCCAGCAAATGCTAGCGGCAAGAGTAAAACTGGATTGGCTGCATCTTGCGGATCAAACGACTTCTCATGTAGCGATCCGATCAGGATTGTGAAAGGTTTCCGCAGGAAATCCTTCTCACAAAGCTCTTTCACCATCCAGTCGTTCATAAATCATTCAGGATTGCTATATGAGCCGGAGCTGAAGGCAAAATGACCTACATATAAAACCTGTTCTATCAGCAGTATTTTTTACAGCCATCAATCTCAAGTGATGTCTTGATTACCGAATAGTCCAGTCAGGGGGGATCTCCGGATCGACCTTTACCAACTCAACGTGACATCCAGCAACCTTCGTCAAAAACTGTCCTGCGAAACCGGCTGAAGACCAATCAGCCCGATTCTCTTAAAATGCGACCATAGAATGTTTGTAAAATTTGGGAGTGTTCAAGCAAGGAATTACCCATGTTTAAGTTCCTCAATCCAGAAGCGGCCGGTCCCACGCCCCGACAAATCGCCCAATCGTTCCGATGGTTGGGATGGATTGGTCTTTGCCTCCAGGCTCTGCTGGGCTTCATTCCTATCCTGGTCGTGCTGACGAACGTTCTGTTTGGAACTGGAAAGCAACTGGGCGTTGGTTTTTCGCTGAACTTGATCTTGGCGATCGCGGGTCTGCTGGTGTTGCTCTTCAGTATCTACTGGTGTTTCCGCTATACCTTGCTGGCCCGTCAGTTAGAAACACCTGACCTGCGGCCAGCCAAGTCCAAGGTTTATCGCGACCTGCAGATAGGACTCCTGGCCAATCTCGGCATCATGGCCCTGGCCGTATTCATTGCCTTATCGCGGGTTAGTGCGTTGACGGTTAATATGTTGAGGCTACCGCAGGGCTCGACTGTGATTACCCCCAATCAGGGCACAACTATGCTGACCCAAGGGGCGATGGTCACTCCCTCCAACATGATTGCAATCCAGGCGATGATCAACGCGATCGCGGCTGGATTAGTCGGGGTTGTAATTGCATTGCTGTTGCTCTATCAGGTGGGAAAACATCGCAACCCCGATCATTGAACCAGCCAACTGGCAGGCAAATGTAACCCCCAGCCTTCCTTGGAATAACCAGCGTCGTTCGCAGCAGCCGATTACCTGGCCTCACGCACCATTAAATTCAGTGGAATTGACGCGCTTGGCAGTCCTACAGCGACTTGCGCGGACCTGCGAATCGACCACTTCAATTCGGCAAGTGCCAGAGGTATTGATCTGCATCTGAGTGTTATAGGAACCCGTAAAGGTTTGTATCTGACCCTCTAGAATAAAGTCTCTGGAATCGGTCCCAACTTTCTGTAATTTGGGGTATGTGCCCCTATAAGTAACCTTTTGTGCGCCCTTAGGGGGCGGCACGGCCAGTGAAAATGTAAAGTTGCCTCGATGAAACGTCAGGGAAGCAGTCACATTCCGACCTACCCCAAACACAGAACCTGTTGCCAGCCCCCTGCCTTGGAATTTTCCTTTGCCGGAAGATTGTGCCCTAGAGGGAAGCATCAGGGCAACACCCAGGGTAGTCGCAACAAGCGTCCATCGAATCAAACCTGGAATCTGCTGCACCATAGTTAGCGATCGCGATTACCAATCTGTCAGAAGCGAGCTGGAAGGGTGGCTGGCTAGCCAGGAAACTGTTATTGAACCAATTTCTCTATGATATCTACTGTCACGGATCGGATGTGGGAAATTTTGGGTGAAGTCTTCCTTCTCAACGGAGAAGCCTTCCAGAATGCAACAACCTTGTCACAAGGGTTGCAGCTTGCCCTGCTGGTGGTTCTGCTAGCCGGGTTTTCCCTGGCGATCGGACAGAGCATCATTCTGTTTATTAATCAGGTTCAACCGCTCCGGTTCGCTTTTAGCCTGTTGATCAGCGCAGTTTTATACCTGTTTGAATTTTTATTTTTAGTCCTTAGTACCTGGCTGATTGGTTTACTGCCCCGCTCGGTCCATATTCCGCTACCCACCCTGCTGATCGTTCTGGGTCTGGGGTATGCCCCCCTGTTATTCAGCTTTTTAGGAGCCTTACCTTACCTGGGCGTTCCCATTTTAAGGCTGTTGTCGATCTGGAACTTGTTGGCTATGGTCGTCGGTTTCGGTGCTGTGGCGAACATTGGCGTTGGGTTTGCCTTTGGTTATGTGGCCTTTGGCTGGTTTGTCAAAGAGATGTTGGAAAATACCATCGGTCAGCCAATTTCCCAATTGGGCAAGGCGATCGCCGATCGGGCTGCAGGCGTGACGCTGGTCCAGGACCGGCGAGAACTGGCCGAATCCCTGCGATCTCGCTTCAGCGCAGCGCCGTCTCCCCTGATCCCAGCATCCCAGACGACCGCCGCCTCACCAGCCATCGTCTCAGCCAGCCAACCATTTCAAACTGAGCCAGACCTGACTCGCAGCCACTCACCTACCCCTCAGCCAGTTCCCCCAGCCAGCACCCAACTATCTGCGCCCCTGTCATCCGCCACCGTGCATTCCAGAGCCGGCCATGAGGATTCCCTGGCTCGGCTCAAGTTTCAAGTCAGTAGCATTCCCCAACCGATCAAGTTACTAGTGAGTCTACTCATCCTGATTGGGCTATTTGGATTGGTTGCCACCTTGTTGGAACCGATTCGCAACGGCATCTTCGGTTGGTACGAAACCCAACCTCGATTTACCCGCTTCATTTTCGACCTGGCCTGGATTGGCGTCGTGGCTCTAATTTTCGCTGGTCTGTTGGCTCCGTTTGAAACCTTAGGCTGGTGGGCTGGCTGGTTTGGCGATCAAGTTGACACCCTCCAGACCGCATCCGTCGCGAGCGATCGCAGCAGCGCCCCCATCAGCAAAGAACCCGCCGTTTCTCGCTATGTCATTTATTTGGATGGGGTTGGACAATCTGGGGAAGCCCATACGCCTGATGTAGAGGTGTTTCTGGAAGAACTGGCCCCCGCCCTGCCGCCGGACATGGAACTGGTGCGGGGCTTGATGATGTATTCGGTCTTAAACAAGCCGCTGAACGAAGACCGACCGCTGACCTTCCTTTGGAAGCTGGCCGACAAAATGCGCTGGAAGAATCCCACTGCCCTACTGGGATTACTAGTCAACGTGCGGAATGCCCTGATTGTCATGGTGTCAGCCGACAAGCGCTATGGCCCCATCTACAACCGAGGCATTGCCCAAGTGCTATACACCGGCTTAATCAGACGGGGATACCAACCGGGCAGCGCCATTCCCATTACCCTGGTGGGCTACAGTGGGGGCGCCCAAATGTCGGTCGCAGCTGCACCCTACCTCAAACAAGCCCTGGGAGCCCCAATTGATACGATTTCCCTGGGCGGGGTCATGAGTGCCAACAGTAATTTCTTCAAGCTGGAGCACCTCTATCATCTGGTGGGCGACAAGGATGTGGTGGAAAAGATTGGCCCCGTCCTTTTTGCCGGTCGCTGGAAAATCCTGCCCCTGTCGTACTGGAATCGGGCCAAACGGAAGGGCAAAATTTCCATTCAGTCGGTCGGACCAGTCGGCCATCAGGTGCCCGGAGGCTATATGGACCCCCAGGCATTCCTGCCGGACGGACGCAGCTATTTGCAACAAACCATTGACCTGATTTGCCAAATTGTGACTGGCGCCTTGCCCACCAGCAGCGAGTCCTTGCCCGTCACCATCAGCAACTATGCCCTCTACAAACAGGCTGCCTTCAACAATCCAGCCTACTACCCCCTGATGCAAAGTTTAGATGCCAACTGGTATCAGCCGATCGCCCCCTGGATGGGCCGTTTAATTCTGCCCAGCCGAGACCAGCGATCCAGCATCCGCGGCGTTTTGTTGGAAGTGCACCATGCGCCGCCTGAATATCAGCATCTGATCGGAACCACCGTCAAGCTGCGCTGGGCCGAAACACCCTTTGTCCAAAATCTGGTGCAAGCAGCCAGACGAGACGTGTACTTTAGTATCGATGCTGAGTACTCCAGTCGCTACGGCGGTCTGGTCCATCCAGAACGCATCAACCAATGGCAGCAGGTCGGTCCCCTGGAATCTCTGGCTGGCTCCCGCCCAACCGATGACATGCTGGTGATGCTGACCCATCCAGTGACGGTGGAAGAATCTGCCGCGACTGCCGCGCAGCCGTCACCCACTGCCCCAATTACCCTGCGCATCCACAGCCAGCCAGTGCAAATCAGCGGGCGGTTCTATGCCCTGGTTCGATTCCTGCAACCCATGCCTGGCACCGACCAATTTCAGGTGGTGCACTTTAATCGGGCCACTCGCCAGTTTGATGGCTTAGAGGAAGTGGTGCGCCTGCCAGAGGTGGTCCTGGCTAAAGCCTATGGCAGTTCTCCTTCCACCACAGCCAAGCTGGAACAGTCCCCGTTTAACGAAACAGGTTGGTACATCTACGGTGCTCAGGATGCACAGGGTTTATTCGTGGTCCAGGCCCTGGGACCCCGGACCCTGTTTCGCCTCCAACCGGATGAGGTAGTGTTTGGCAAGAAAGCCTCCTACCGCTATATTCGCAACCGTTCCTGGGCCAATATCAGAGCGCAGAAAGGACGAGTTGCTTCCGTGCTGTGCGTTGGCCAGGATAACCACGCCTCTGCTGCAATTCAAACAGCCATTGATGGCTGGCGGGAGGGCGATCGGGCCTTGTTAGTCCATGTCTATGGGGGCATTGGTGGCAAGAAAGCCGAACCGGCTGCCGCCACCCCCATTTTCTTTGGTCATTTTTCCTTTGGGCTGGCGAAGGTGATTCGCGATCCCTTAAGTGATGAACTGCGGTTCGACCTGCGGTATTACCAGGTCTACACCCACAACACGGATGGGATTATTGCTGGCAAGTTGCACTGGTCGCGCTACATGGGCGATCGCCAATTTGGTTGGGTCGGCACCCGCCCCGTGTGTGACCTGCTGATCAAGCACGATGCCTTCATAGACTACTACGACTTTCCAGACAGACGTCTCTCACCCTTGGACTATATGTTGCTGCAACTGGAGGTGATGACAGCCCGCTATCGGATTGGCGATGGCACCGGCGGCACTTATGTAGGGGCCGCCAGTAATTGCGCCCAGGATTCCAACCAGGCCTTGTTCGCCAGCCTGCGTCAGATTGAACGACAAGTCGAGACTCATTCGGCTTTTTTACAGCAATGGATGAGTCAGAATCCAGAACAGGCCAAGCAGTTCCAACAACTCCTGGATCTGCAACGAGAGTTGAAGGCGAAGTTACAACCATTGGGCGGCCCCAAATCTTCCTGGGAGCGCAACGAATTCAACCTGGGCAGCACGCTGGAAGATGATCCCCTGCGCAACTTAATGACGGGCCTGGGCAGTTGGCGCACGATGCTTCCCCGACTGGCTAGCGATACGGTGGTCAAAACCTTCCTGGATCATGGAGCCAGTGTTTGGGTGTTACGCACCAACCAGATTGGCGGCTACGATCCGGATATTGAACCGATCGCACCAATGACCCTCTGAGGCAAGAGTGGGGAATGGGCAGGTGGGGAGTAGGGATGTTGCTGATTCCGGATATGAATCTGGAGTTGTATGAATTGAAACTGCGTTCCAATTCATACTGCTATTCAGCACCACCTGAAAAAGAACGCTAACATCGCGGCTATTGGCAAGCTAAAACAGCAATCCGATAAGCATTATTCCGACCAGCCGTCACTCGAGTGTTGATCTGGAATGGTTGCTTATCAGTTGGGGTGCGGAAAGGCTGGTTATAGAGATAAAACCGCCGGGCATCAATCCCCCGCGATACCACTCTTGAGGTTGAGTTGTCACTATTTCTGAGGTTCACTTCCACATTGAAGCGCGTATTGTTCTCAGGAATGAACTTCGCATTGTAGTTGGTAAAGCGAGTCCCCGTCGGCACCGCAAAGTCCGTATTGGCATTGGAGTTATTGGCTGCCACCACTTTACGGATTTCAGTGCGACCCGTGATCACTTCCCTCAAGTAAACACACCCACTAGGCGCTTTGGGAAACATCTGCGCCTGAGATAGAGGTTGAATCACAACTGCCAGAGCCGCAATAGAGAGTCCACCGGTAATTTTTAGCAGGGTTTTCATTTTTGAACGTTCCTTAAAGTTGATCCGAATCGTAACCATAGCAATCCTAAATGATTTGTGAACGACTGGATGGTGAAATGGCTTTGTGAGAAGAATTTTCTGTGGAAACCTTTCACAATCCTGATCGGATGGCTATACTCAGTCTTAAAAGATAAGAGTGATTTCTGAGAAATGACCTGTGTTTGGCTAGAGTATCGCTAAATCCAGTGGTTAGAGGAGAAGGGGCGATTGAGCCAGCGACAAGTGCAACCAAAGCTTAGCCGAGAAGCAATCCGTGCGGTGTACGAGCAGGGAGAGAAAGCCGTCATTGCATTGGTCGAAGGCTTGCTAGCGCGCATTGAGCAACTGGAAGCCCGTGTCAAAGAGTTAGAGAATCAGATCAGCAAAAATAGCCGCAATCATTTCGCCAGATCGCTAGCCCTTTTGGGTTGCGGGCTCCTGGCGATGCCGCTGGCGTCCTGCCAGCAACAGGGACCTCAGGGGGCCGGCCCAACCGCCGTACCCGTAAAGCTGCAGGTCTTACAAACGGGTTCTGTGGCCGATAGTTCCGAGTATGTTGGGCGACTGGAAGCGGTTGAACGGGTAGACCTGCGACCGGAAACACAGGGCCGCATTGCCGAGGTGCGGGTTCAACCGGGCGATCGCGTCGCTCAGGGAGCCACCATCCTTACGATTCAGCCCGCCCAAACGGTCCCCCAGTTAGAAGGCGCCCAGGCATCATTAGATGTGGCCCAGGCAAACTGGAAGGTGACGGTGCAGCAACTGCGGACTGCCGAAAAGAATCTCGAAATCGCCCGCAGCGAACTGGCCAGTACTCAAGCTGGGTATAAATTAGCGAAAACCAACTTCGATCGCGCCACATTTTTACTCAATCAGGGGGCTATCGGTCGGCTTGACTACGATCGCGCCCTGACTGAATTAGAGGTTAGTAGCAATCGAGTGCGGTCGGCTCAGGAAAAAGTTGGGCAAGCAGAGGTTGCTATTAATCAGGCCCGTGCTGTGGTGGGTCAGGCAGAGGCGGGAGTCCGACAGGCCCAATCTCAGGTGGCCGCGGCAGAAGTGAACGTCGGATTTAAGCAGGTGACCGCCCCGATTGCTGGGGTGATCGGTGAAATTTTTGTCAAGCCAGGGGATCTGGTGTCTAGTACCCAGACGATTACCAATATCATCCAGAATGAAGCCCTGGAGCTACGCATGTCGGTTCCCGCGAATCGCCTTGGCCAGTTGCGACGAGGGTTAACTGTTGAGTTAATGGATCCCACTACCCGCCAACGCATCAGCACCGGAAAGGTGGATTTCATTTCACCCTCGGTAGACTCATCGGCCCAAGCGGTGCTGGTCAAAGCCCGGTTTCCCAATAACAATGGCAAGTTACGCAACGGGCAATCTGTGGAAGCCCGCATTGTTTGGGATCGCGGCACTGGACTGTTGATTCCCACGAATGCGGTGTTGCATGTGAGTGGGAAGAGTTTTGTTTACGTGGCAGAAACGGATAACGCCAATGGCAAAGTACAACAGGTAGCCCGCATGCGTCCCGTCAAGTTAGGCGACATTCAGGAACAGAGCTATCAGGTACTGAATGGCTTAAAATCTGGGGAAAACCTGATCGTATCCGGCATTTTACGGCTTCGAGATGGTGTTCCCATTCAACCGGAAACTTAGTTCCGAAGGGTGCTAGCGGTCGTGTAATGCACCGAATCAAGAGAGAGTAGCGTTTCGCGCCATTACACCTACTCTTTACATTCCCTTCCCCCTCATCATCATGATCTTCTCCATCGCCACCCCCTTTATTAAACGTCCGGTGCTGACCACGGTTTGCACCCTGGTAATTTTGCTGATAGGCGCTGTCTGTATTCCCCTACTCCCGATTAACTACCTACCTGATATTGCGCCGATTCAAATTCGGGTGACGGCCCGATATAGTGGGGCCGATGTGAATACGGTGGAAGACACCGTGACGGGTGTACTGGAGCGGGAAATTAACGGGGTGGATGGGATGGACTATATGACATCCAACACCTTTGCCGGAAATAGCCAGATCTCGGTATTTTTTGGATCCGATACGAACAAAGACACGAATCAGGTGAATGTTCAGAATCGGGTTGCCCAGGCCAATGCTCAGTTGCCTACCCCCGTCCAACAACTGGGGGTGACGACGACCGCTTCCTCTAGTAGTATCTTGCTGATCTATGGGGTGTATAGCGAGAGTGACGAATACGACGACATTTTCATCAGTAACTATGTCGATCAAAACATTATCGATCGCCTGCAACGGGTACCTGGTGTGGGCGATGTGACAGCGTTTGGGGATAAACCGAACGCAATGCGGCTGTGGCTCGATCCAAAGGCACTAGCGAGTCGAAATCTGACGGTTTTAGACGTGATCAATGCCCTGCGATCGCAAAACGTGGTCGTTGGGGCTGGTGGCGTTGGACAGCAACCGACTCCCCCCGGAAAGGAGCAAAACTACGAATTGCCGATCCGGGTGGAGGGACGCTTCCGGAATGAGCGAGAATTCAGCAACATGGTGATTCAGCGCACCCGTGAAGGGGGACTGATTCGCCTGCGGGATGTGGGGCGCGCCCAACTGGGAGCAGAACGCTATGTCAGTAATGCCAGGGTGAACGGCAAGGTGGGAGTGGGGGTCGCCATCTATCAGGCTCCTGACAGTAATGCGCTGGACATTGCAGCACAGGTCGCTTCTGAGATGAAGGATGTGGAATCTGCCCTGCCTCCCGGACTGAAGGCAGAATTAGTGTACGATACTACCGAATTTGTGGAAGTCTCGATTCAAGAAGTGGTGATCACCTTGATTCAGGCGTTTCTGCTGGTGGTGCTGGTGATCTTCATCTTCCTACAGGACTGGCGCACCACCATCATTCCGCTGATTGCGATTCCAGTGGCGTTGATTGGAGCGATGGCGTTTGCCTTTCTGTTTGGTTTTTCGATTAATAACCTGACGCTGTTTGGGTTGATTCTGGCAACCGGACTGGTGGTGGATGATGCGATCGTGATTGTGGAGTCCTGTACGGAAAAGATTCAGAAGCAGGGAATGACATCCAAAGAAGCAGCCCTCGCCACCATGGAGGAGTTGAGTGGGGCGACGATTTCAACCTCTATTGTGTTGATGGCCGTCTTCATCCCGGTAGCCTTTTTCCCCGGCTCCACAGGCAAACTGTATCAGCAATTCGCCCTGATTATTGCCTTTGCGATCGTCGTCTCCACGTTTAACGCGCTCACTTTCAGTCCCAGCATGTCCGCGATTCTCCTGAGGCCAACTCAACCCGTTGGCGGGCCATTGGGCTGGTTCTTCGACAAGTTCAATCGGGGCTTTTTCTGGGTCAGCGATCGCTTCTTCCAGTGGGTGCAGTTTTTCATCAAAATCCGCTACATCATTCTGGGATTATTTGTGGCGGGGTTAGTCGCCACCGTGTATATGTTTGGTGCCGTACCCACTGCTTTTGTCCCGAACGAAGACCAGGGGGCATTTGTGGGGATTGTGCAGGCTCCCGACGGTGTCTCGCTCGGTTATACCGATCGCGTCCTGGCCCAGGCCGAGCAACAAATGCGAGCGCTTCCCGAAATTCGCTCCACCTTTACGGTCAGTGGGGCTGGCTTCAATGGCAATGGCCCTAACCTGGGTTTGTTCTTTGGCCGACTCAAACCTTGGGATCAACGGGAAACCCGGGAATCATCCGTGGAAGGGGTCTTGAGACGATTGAATGGCAGCTTTCGGACGATCACAGATGCGGTGGTGGTGGCGTTCAACCCGCCCCCCATTCCTGGTTTCGGTACTCAGGGTGGGGTGGAAATGGTGCTCCAGGACCGCACAGGCGGACAACTCTCGATTGATGACTTTGCCGCCAATGCGCGGGAAGTGATTGCCAAAGCCAACCAACAGCCTGCCACTGCTGGAACTGTGTCCACCACCTTCACCACGGGAACTCCCCAATTGCGGCTTGACCTAGATCGCAACAAAATCGAATCTCTCAACATCGATTTCCAACAGGCCTTGCAAACCATTGGTGCGACCCTGGGTTCTCAATTTGTCAACGATTTCACCCTGGGCAACCAGAACTATCGGGTGTTTGTTCAGGCCGATGCCCCATTCCGCAACTCACCAGCCGATATTGGCAGTTTGAATGTCCGTTCCCGGGATGGAGCCTTAGTCCGCCTATCCGAGATCGCCACCATCAGTCGAATTACCGGCCCCCAGGTGATTAGCCGCTACAATGGCTATCGCTCGATCAACATCCAGGCCAATGAATCACCCGGATATAGCAGTGGACAGGCGATTCAAGCGTTAGAAACGGCCTACAAACAGGCGGCTCTGCCCGGTATTGGACGGGACTGGATCGGCATTGCCCGCGAACAACTCTCTGCCGGAAACCTGGGTGCGCTGATCTTCCTGTTCGGCATCATCATGGTGTTCCTCACCCTGTCGGCCCAGTACGAAAGCTACATTGATCCCATCATCATTCTGCTAACGGTACCCCTGGCCTTGTTGGGTGCGCTGGGTTCGATCGCCCTGCGGGGATTGAACAACGATGTCTACGTCAATGTGGCCCTGGTGATGCTGATTGGCTTAGCTAGCAAAAATGCCATTCTGATTGTGGAATTTGCTAACCAGGCGCGGGCAGAAGGCTATAAGCTGGTCGATGCCGCCCTGAAAGCCTCCAAAGAACGCTTCCGCCCGATCATCATGACGGCGATCTCCTCCCTGGTGGGCTTTTTCCCCCTGGTGATCGCCTCCGGAGCTGGAGCCGCTGCCCGCTGGTCTCTGGGTACTGCCCTGTTTGGCGGCCTCCTGGTGGCCACAGTCCTCAGTTTGCTGGTCGTCCCCGTACTGTACATCCTGATCAAAGGTCTGACAGATCGATTATTACAGAGAGGCTCTTCGCCCCCTCCCTCCGAACCGCCTGACAAGCATCCATCAGATTCTGAAATCACAGTAGAAGAACCTACACTCACCAATTCCAGCACTTTAGCGTTGGAAATTGAATCGCCTTTGGGGGAAGCTGGGAGCGGGGAGTAGGGAGTGGAGAAGTGGAAGAGACCAACTACCTCCTGACTCCTGACTCCTGTTCACTATCCACCATTCACTATTCACCCTCAAGCCAAAATCCGAAATGCTCCTCCTCAGCCTCACTGAAACGACTGTGATCGAAGAAAACCTCCAGCAATTCCTGCTGATTATTTCCGCTGCTCTGATTGTCGCTACCCTGCCGCAGATAGTGCCCTGGTTACGGCAACTGCCCTACACCCTGACGCTGGTGATTACAGGCATGGGACTAGCCTTGTTGGATGTTCACTTTTTCACACCCTCCCCAGCCCTGATCCTATGGATTTTTTTGCCGCCGCTGTTGTTTGAAGCGTCCTGGAACCTCAATTGGAAGGATTTGAAACGGGATTTAGTGCCGATCTCCATCTATGTCACGGTCGGCACCGCCATCACGATAGTAGGAATCGCCCTGCCACTGCACCACTGGAGTGGCATCACCCTGCCCGTCGCCCTGTTGATTGGAGCCTGTTTAGCAGCGACCGACCCCGTTTCCGTGAGTGCATTGCTGAAAGAACTGGGTGCTCCTCCCCGCCTCAAGGCACTGGTGGAAGGGGAAAGTATGTTCAACGATGGCACAGCAGTAGTTGCCTTTGCTCTGATGCTGGGCATTGCGCAAGGAACGACCAGCTTTGTTCCCAAACAACTCCTCGTCAATTTTTTTACTGTGGTTGGCGTTGGCATCCTGGTTGGCGTGATCCTTGGCTTTAGCATCTCTTACCTGACCCAGCGGTTCGATCTGCCCCTGGTTGAACAGTCCTTAACTCTGGTCACTGCCTATTCGGCCTATGTGATTGCTGAAGAGTTAGGTGGGTCTGGCGTGATTGCAACGGTAGCCACGGGTTTAATTTTGGGCAACTTTGGGTCCCGAATTGGTATGAGTCCCCGCACTCGTGTTGGGGTCAGTGAGTTTTGGGAATTTGTTGCCTTCTTTGCAAACTCGATTCTGTTTTTACTCATTGGCGCTCAATTTCGCCTTAGCACAGAAGTTTCCGAAATTATTCTGATTAGTATTGCTTTTACAGCTGTTCTACTCACCCGGTTGATTGTGGTGTTTGGTTTAACCTGGGTCAGTAATCGATTGGTGCAATCTGATATTGATCTCAGAACGCAAACCATGCTCTGGTGGAGCGGTCTGCGGGGCGGCGTGGCGCTGGCGCTGGCTTTGAGTGTGCCGAAAGATTTACCGGAAAGACCCGCTGTGCTGACAGCCGTTTTCAGCATCGTTTTTCTCACCACCTTGCTGCAAGGGGCAACGGCAAAACCGGTCTTGATGGCACTGAAGTTAGTCGAAGAGAGTCCTCTGCGCGATCGCTACCTGGAACTCATTTCCCGACAGGCCGCCTTAAGTCGGGTGCTGCAGTATTTAGAGCAACCTGCTTCTAAAGCTGGGATTGAGCCAACCACACACCAGGCAAAAGTAGTGGAAGTGCAGCAGCAATTAGTGAAATTACAGGATGAAAGCAGCAAACTGTGTCAACAAGACCCGGATCTGCTGGAAATCGGTGCTCAACAATTACAGCAGGATTTATTTGCGATCGAAACCACGACCTATACCGAATTTGTGCGATCGGGACGCCTGAACCACGAACTTCCAGGCTTGTTGGACCCAATCCATCATCATCTTGCCAGTCCTGAAACGACAGAAGCCTGACGGCCTGACTCAAGACTTCGCCACTTGCCCAATCCAAAATTGCTCATCCAAAATCGGCACAAAACGATGCGTTCCAACCTGTTGACCAAGTGGGCGGAAAATAAATACGACCGCTTTCTATTTTTGCTCTTCTGCTTAGTTGTGGCTATTGCCTTACCGGAACGGCGATTTATGGCCACAAGCATAATTCTGATTTTGTTTTTAGTCGCAATGCTATCGACTATACGCCAGATTAGACCGGGCCGCTGGTGGTTGAAGTACTATGCCGCATTTGTGTTCCTGAATATGGCGCTGTTGGGACTCCAACTGTTGAGACTGGTAGATATTTCTACCTGGAGTCATGGGTATAGTGTCATGGCGCTTCTCCTTTTTATTGTAATTCTTGTACCCATTCTTGTGTTTCAGCACGAGTTTTTTTCAACCCAAAAAGTGACAGCGAATACCCTTAAAGGAGGAATTGCCATTTATGTCTTGATGGGAGTAGGTTGGGCGATAGTTTACACCATTCTGCTTGATTTCGATCCGGCTTCCTTCGACGGTGTGAACCCCTCTCAGATTCGAGCCGATCTTCTGCATTTTAGTTTTGTCACCCTAATCACTCTGGGCTATGGCAACATTCTGCCAGCAGGTTCTCCGACCAGAATTGCTTCTGATTTAGAAGCGATCGCTGGAGTATTGTACCCCGTCATTCTTATCTCTCGCCTGGTCAACAACTACACCGCTAAATCCGAGGAATCGTTATGAACCCAAAATTGCTGTTATTTTCTGGGTTTATCATGATGCTACTTGGAATAGGTTTGGGCGCTGTTCTGGCAACTCTTTTGCCCACCCCTTACCGGAGTGGATGGTATCTCGATCAAAGATCTGGATATATGCTGATTGGTGCAATCGGAGGATTCTTATTTGGAGTCAGCATAGAAGCCTTGCGAGAACTCAAAGAACAACGCGATCGCGAAGAAAAAGATTTATAACTGGTTAATAACCGACTAAATTTTTGGAGGTCATGGGATTTCTGATTCCCGAAAATAGGGCGGACTAGGACATCTGATATCCAGCCCGGTTGATCGAGGCCATAATGGTGGCATAACTTTTTCAATAATGAATAAAATGCCAAAGGGCAGGGTTAGGCCTAGAAGGGCAACTCCAAGATTCATCAGAATGTAAATACCGACAATCAGGTAGAGAATTCCCACAATTAGATTGAGCCAGAATCCCTGTACTAGTTTAGACACAAACAACTCAATAATCAGACAGGCCCTTTTTCGGTTGCTGCAACACCCTCCCATGCCCCGCCACGGATTGCTACGGGTAGAGCGAAAGCACCAAGATTATGATGGAACTGCTGATGGGACATGGGCTAGAGAATCGATGAACAATTGTTTCATTCATAGCTGACGATTAGAGGTCTTCAAAAATAACGAAGGTGCGCTACAGACAGTGTTGAAAAGCTAGAAATTTAGATTTTAGGCACTTCGTTTAGCGTGGTTCTCTTATTCTTGAAGAGGTCTATTGGTGAATTCAATAACTGGTCGCTTTAATCCCGCTTACTGCTGGCTAGACATGGGGGAACCACTAGCAACGGTGCTTCAGGTCGTTCTGGTGTACAAAATTTGCATGATGCGCGTCCCCGGTTCACTCAGGGCATCCCGGGCGATCGCGGCAACTTCGCCCGTTACCGTTGTTTGGTACTCGGCCACGATGTCACCGAAAGCATTGCGCTGAATGGCAACTTTCTGACCTGGGGTGACTGGGTCGTTCAAATCCACCAGGGTTTCCAGGAAGCCGCCGCAGGTCGAGCGAATGGTTTCCAACCGATTGCCGATGAAGGTGTCAACTTCCTTCGAGGTGCGGCCCAACGGTCCCTGAATCACCTTGTAGTGTTTGAACACGTTCAGACTACCTTCTACCGTCAGGGCAATTTTCCCTGGGTCGAAGATGCGAGGGGAGCCAATTTCAACCGTGAGGGCTGGGATGCCTGCTTCGATGAAAGCTGTTTCAAGTGTGCCACTTTCACCTGGATCATCTTTGATCTGTTCGACTGGGAATAACTCTGCCATTTGTCGAATCTCTGGCTGCCGCAAGTCGGCAAACATAAACATGGTAAAGTCGCTGCCAGTGGATATGGTGTGATAGTCAATTGCCAGATCAAGGTTGTTTTTGAATAAATGATTCCAGAGCAGGCTGGCATGGCGGCTAGGCGCATTACTGCCCAGTGCATCCCCCGGCCAGACTCGATTAAAGTCAATCAACAGACCGCCGTTCTGAGCAATGGGCCAATACCCGCGTGTGTACTCAATGGCTGGTCGGGAGAGACCATAGGCCGCGATCGCAGAACCCGCCATCTCAGTCGGATCTAAGCTGGCCATGATCCGTTGCACCGCATTGATCGAACTCACCTCATCGCCATGCACACCGGAAATCAACCCGATGCGTTTTCCCGCTTGCGCCCCCTTGGCTACCACGATGGGCACGTACCAGTGCTGACCCGTACCCATCTGTACGCCCTGGAAGAAGAAACGGTGCTGTTTACCGGCTTCCAAATCACCGATGGCCAACTGACTGATGACAGGGATGCCCTGCAACAGGTCGCCAGTGTAGAGGGTGGTGTGGGCGGTGTCGGACCTGTTCAAAAGTTGGTTCCTTTCAGGGAAGTGAAAACGAGTTCACTGCAACCCGTCAGCATGGGTTGAATGAGCTGGATAAAAATATGTTGTGTTCTGGCCGTAACAACTCTTACCACAAAGCCGGAATGGCACGGGCGGTGAATCGCAACACACCTGACCCCTGGGGGGTTTGATAGAAGATCTGGAGTCCATCTTGATTCACTTCATACCGCTGGGCGCCCTGTAGGGCTGTCAGGTATTTGGTCTCCATGGTCATGATCGGCTCGGCACACGCCTTAAAGGTTGAGGCCAAAGGACCAATGCTCAACTGCTGGTTCCCTTGAGTTGTGTAGCCGCCGCTGAAGCGATTGCAGCCGCCGGATCCAGCAATGCGATCACCCGCAAAGTCTGCCGTCAATTCCGGCGTTGGGGGCAGAACCATCGGTGTGGGAAAGGGAGGTTCAGTCATGTTGACCAGACGCCAATTGCCCTGGATAGAGGTAGGTGCTTGAGCTACCGCTGCAGGGGCTTGGACCACGGTCAGGGGTTGAGTGGCTTCTAGGGAACGCTCGGCGATCGCGGATCGGGCTACAGCCAAGCCGATGGCTCCAACTAGCAAGAAAACCGTCAAACTGGTGAAACGCCAAATTAGGGAAGGCTTGCTATTCATGTATGAATGACCAGAGCAATGGGATGATTCCAGGATACTTGGTAAAAATATGAAACTGATAAATGTGTAATGGATAGCCCCGCTTACCCTACTACGTCATCCAGGTCAGCAGGG
>Ga0272446_1003186_pt1 | contig 21157 bp, 18 predicted proteins | sample YNPCB0061_FD_194587 | JGI IMG/M metagenome (GOLD analysis project Ga0272446, IMG submission 194587) | Hot spring microbial mat communities from Yellowstone National Park, WY, United States - YNP-CB-006-1 | ecosystem: Environmental > Aquatic > Thermal springs > Hot (42-90C) > Sediment | place...
CGTAAGCAGACTTTGCCCTACTCACATCCCCACTCTTTAAGGCTGACAGTAGATTTTCGGCTAAGATAAGCTGCTCATTAGCACGATTGCGAAAATAGGCTACCCCAGCATTTACTTGGGCGTCATAAGTTTTGGGTTGAGCAGCTAAACATCCTGCGAATAAAAGTACAAGCGTCAACGCTGCCGCTATGACATATCTCACGCTAGTTCTCATGAATTCTTTATCTGATGGTATGTGTCCCTATTAAAAGTACCATAACGGACTAGGTTTAATGAGACTAATTCCTAATAATTTTATAATTGCCTTGATTAAAATTCTCAGTTAACTGCCGCTCAGCCACTTTAACGCCTTTGTGCCAAGAAACTGGCGATCGCCAATGACTCTAACTTCTGCGATCGCCGCTCGGCAGACTGCGCCACCTGATATTGCTCAAATCGAGGGAATAAGGGCTTCCCAGTTCCTGCCGCACCCACATCTAAACTGGTTGGGTCTTGACCTTATCTCCCAACACCAACAGGTGCGATTTGCTTTAGTCCGTCAGGTGTCCATCAAGCTTTACCCGTACTGGACGCGCCAGAATGTCTAGCGTGATGCACCTGCATAGAGTGAAGCCACACTTTTGGGCGATAGAGGTCATTTCAAGAAATGTGCCACTAGTCTCAAACAGGAGTGTGATGAGAGCGACCGTATCCCAGACTAGTTCTTCAATGAACAGAGCTTCAAAGTCAAACTTCTGGAGGGTATAGCCGTTACCATGAGAAACATAGCGACGGCGAGTCAAAAACCTACCCAGCGCTGGTGATTGAACACTTGGTTTTTGTCCTCAGCTTTCTGACCAAAGCGATATTTAGGCGCGTTGACGATGGAGTGGCATCTTAGATCCACTCAAGCAGGATTCAAATCATTGGGAAATTTAGGGCCCAACAGTTGTTCGGGTGTGTAAGGGCCGTTTTCAGGTAAATCAACAGAGTCTAACGACGGTTCACCAACGACTAAGTCCTTGCCAAATCGCAGGCATTAGCGATCGCCTCTATCAAACAGGGTTTAAGGCTGGGGTTCTGACTTGTTAGGGTTCTGAGCTGCCCGTCGTTGTTCACGGACAATCACTCTCCAACTTTTACCGCGTTTTTCTGATTGTACGGAAATAGGAACTTAGTTTACCCCAAAAACCGACCTCGACTGATTCGTACAGAGCGTTATAAAGTTATGGTGTCAGGTGAAACAAGCTGATGGTGCAAGTGATTCCGATAATGCCCCAGCAAGTTTACCTAGTCAATTGCGACTTAACGCAATTTAGACAGTCAGAAAAATCAAACTTAGGAGGTTAAAGCAATGACACTCGTTCGTTGGCAACCCTTCCAAGAGATTGACACTCTACAACGGCAAATGAACCGTTTGTTTGATGAACTGATGCCGATTACCAGAGAGGGAAGAAACGGTATCACCTTTGTTCCTTCAGCGGAAATGGAAGAGACACCAGATGCAATTCATCTAAAACTAGAAATTCCTGGGATGAATGCTAAGGACTTAAATATCGAAGTTTCCGCAGAGGCTGTTAGTATTAGCGGGGAACGCAAGTCAGAGACCAGAAGCGAAGAAAAAGGGGTAACCCGCACTGAGTTTCGCTATGGTAAGTTCCAACGGGTTATTCCGCTCTCTGTTCGCATCCAAAATGACAAGGTAGAGGCTGAATACAAAGATGGCATCCTCAATCTGACCTTGCCCAAGGCGGAAGAAGAGAAAAGCAAAGTTGTTAAGGTCAACTTGGGCTAATGCTTATTTAGCCAAGGGAATCGCCTTGAGTCAGAAAAGTAGGTTGCGATCGCCATAGATTAGGAAGGGCAATTTTGGCAATATTCAGCCTATTGACTGCAATGGCATTGCCAATTGCCCTTTCTTTAGATACAAGCGTTGCTCATAGTTAGGATGAGACAGTCACCCAGTCTCATCCTCAAGGCAACTCAGACAAGAAACCGCCTCAGAACTGACTCTGAATTCTTTTGCACTAGGAGGTGCCGATGGCGGTCAATGAATTTAGAGACTATTATCAAACGTTGGGAGTGAGCAAAACCGCTACAGTGGAGGAAATTAAAAAAGCCTACCGCAAGTTGGCGCGAAAATATCATCCTGATCTCAATCCGGGTGATAAGGAAGCCGAAGCTCGCTTTAAAGAAATTAACGAAGCCCACGAAATCCTCTCCGATCCCGAAAAACGTCAAAAATACGACCAATTTGGTCAGTATTGGCAACAGGCTGCTGCGGGTGCTCCGCCAACCGGTGGTGTTGGCTTTGAAGGCATGGATTTCGGTCAGTATGGTAGCTTTGATGACTTCATTAACGAATTGCTAGGACGGTTTGGTCGAGGTGGCACTGGACGCCGGGTTTATACTTACCGCACGACTACAGGCCCCCAAGGTTTTCGGGAGTATGTTGATTTTGGTGGCGGAGACGATCCCTTCAGTCGGTTTACCGATATTCCCACCCAAGACACGGAAGCAGCGATCGCGCTCACCTTTTCTGAGGCGTTTCATGGCACACAAAAACGCTTGCAAATTGGGGAAGAAACCGTTACTATTCGCATTCCTCCCGGTGCCAAATCGGGCAGTCGGCTGCGCTTGCAAGGCAAGGGACAAATCAGTCCTTTTAGTCAGCAACGGGGCGATCTCTATTTAACCATCGAACTCCTACCCCATGATTTCTTTAGATTTGAAGGGGAGGATATTACCTGTGAAGTTCCCATTAGTCCAGAAGAGGCCGTCCTAGGGGCGCAAATTGATGTCCCGACGCCCGATGGTAAGGTGAAGATGACGATTCCCTCTGGTGTAGACTCTGGACAGGCCTTACGGCTGCGCGGCAAAGGTTGGCGTAATCCCAAAGGCGATCGCACCGATTTGCTGGTGCGGCTCAAAATTGTCACACCGAAAGAGTTAGCTCCCAGGGAAAAGGAATGCTATGAAAAATTACGAGCAACCAGTAGTTTTAATCCCCGTGGAGCCTTAGCAGAGGTGCGCCTATGAGTGCCAATCTTAGTCTGTCTCGAATTGTCTGGTCACAAGAAGGCGATCGCCTTTACAGTTTTGAGCAAGCGGCCTATTTTACCCAAACCTCTGTTTCCTTATTAGAAAGACTTGCTAGTCTAGGATTGATCGACCCTGTTGGCTCCATGCTGCATCGTCAGGATTTAATTCGAGTGGTAAAGTTACAGCGGTTGCGTCGTGATTTAGGGCTAAATTTAGTCGGCGCAGCTATGGTGCTAGAGATGGCGGAGGAAATCGCCCAACTCAAAGCTCAATTACGTGCCTATCGGATGGCCGTTAGGTAGATAGATTCATTAAGGAGGAATTAAACCATGGAAGAAGCTAATCAAAATCAATCTTCTGAAATCATCATCAGTCCTGAAACAGATGCCCTCGTTGAACAAGAAATGGCCGACCAAACGGCTGACTTAAAGCAAGAAACAAAAGCCCTGATTGAAGCGATTAAAAAGCGTGCTCAATCGGAAATTCAGACGGCTCAAGATCTAACTCGCGAAGGCTATTTAAACGCAGTGCGCCGCGCCCGAGAAGCCATCGAACAAACGCAACTAATTGATCCCGATCGCATTGAACAGTCAGTGCAACTGATTCAACAAGAAGCCCAGAAAAATTGGCAGTCGATTATGGATGAAATTCATCGTCTCGGCGATCGCCTCTCAGAAGCGGCCAAAGCCGCTTGGAACGCCCTCACCCAACCCAAATCTTCTGATTCTTAGACACAACTATGATTGCGGAAATTGGGAAAACATTCATCGTCCTTGGTGCTGGTATCCTGTTGCTAGGATGTCTGCTCTGGCTTAGCGATGGAACACTGAAACACTTTCCCCTTGGGCGTTTACCAGGAGATATTTGGGTGCAAAACGAGCATTTTACCTTCTACTTTCCCTTGACCACTGGCATTCTCTTGAGCTTTGGCTTAAGTGCTTTACTCTGGTTGGGAAGATTCATTACCAGTCGTTAGTTTTCCGAACCCTCCCATGCCTATGAAACATCCATCCTTACCGAACCAAGGCTGGAAATCATGGTTTGAAAAAGACATCATTGTGCATAATCTGGAGTTTTTCCAGGATTTTATCGTGATATCTCTCTGTATTGGCTTGTTTTGCGTCATGCTGATTCGGCTGGGTGAAATGTTTTTTTCTCTATTGCAGCCGATTAATTTTCAAGCCGTTACTTCCGACATTTTGTTTGTTCTCATCTTAGTAGAAATCTTTCGCCTGTTGATTATTTATCTACAAGAACAGCGAATTTCCATTGGTACAGCTGTTGAAGTTTCTTTGGTTTCGGCATTGCGGGAAGTGATTTTACAAGGAGTGGTGGACATTCCTGTTGATCGCTTATTGGGCATCTGTGCTTTTTTAGTCGTCTTGGGTGGATTATTATGTTTACGAGTCTGGATGTTTCAACGGTTTGATGCGATCTCAAAACCAAAAAATCAAAATCCATCAGAGACTCAGCAATCTCAATCGCATCGTCGGTCGCTATCTATTGAGCACTATCCTTTTTAATTAACCCAAGATGATTTATCTTCCCGTTACCCTGTTACTCTTCTTACTGTTCTTGCTCATCTTTCCCTTTATTTGGCTTGCGATCGCCATAGATGTTGTTGAAGTAGCTGTTGCCAAATTGGGCTTTTCTCCCAGTTTCGCCCTGCTCTTATTTGCTGCCGTTATTTTGGGCAGTACCATCAATATCCCCCTCTATGAGCGCGTTTCTCGCGTCTCCATCATGCCAGACTTAGCAGAACTCTGGATCGCCCGATTCTGGGGTATTCCCCTGCAAAAAATCGAGCAAAAAACCATTGTTGCCTTAAACGTTGGTGGAGGGCTGATTCCTGCTTTGCTTGCGGTTTACGAATTTACCCGTTCCAATCCTTTGATCCTTCTAGGGGTGACTGCAATCGTCACTATCGTGAGCTACTACTCAGCCCAAGTCGTTCCTGGCATTGGGATTCAGATGAACGCTCTGGTTGCTCCCTTGGCCGCAGCCATGGCATCCCTATTGCTGACTAGTGGGTATGGCGCAGCACCGATCGCCTTTGCTGGCGGGGTCTTAGGTACTTTAATTGGAGCCGACTTGCTCCATCTGCGAGAAATTGAACGCATGACTCCTGGGGTACTTAGTATTGGCGGAGCAGGAGTATTTGATGGGATTGCCCTCTGTGGGCTATTTGCCTTGCTGTTGACCTAATGTTTAGTGAAGGAGAAATTGAATATGTTTAACGTCATTCGTCGTAGTCAAATCGTTGGTTTAATGGCAATGGATAGGGGCACTGCCACCCGCTACGGCAGTGTGGAAGAAGTTTGGGTTGATGATAGTGGTCGTGTCGTCTACTTTGCTAGTGATGCGGGCTATACGCCCTTTGAGCAAGTGGCGATGGTTGGGCCTGATGCCTTACTCACCTACTCAGAAATGGTATTTACGCCACCGTCTTCTCTGCGTCGTCTGCATCGGATGGCGATTCGCACGCCGTCCTTAAAGACTCCCTTAGGTTGGGTGGAAGATTTTCTCTTTGATTGGGAAACAGGGGATATTGCTGCTTATATCTTGGGTGGCGAGATTGCAGCACCCTTTGGCGGTCGAGCGGTGTTGTTTCCTGAGGATGTGGATGTGATCGATACAGAAGCAATTGTTATCAAAGAAGATGCCAAAAACCGTCTGAGAAGTGAGTCTGAGGGATTAAAAGGCTTTTTGAGTGAAAAATCCCAACAGGTGAAGAATTTGGTCAAACGCATGGGCGATCGCTTACATTCCCTGCTTTCTCCTCAAGATCAACCCGAAGTTGTTCGCGTCAAAATCAAAGAAGTACGGGATGAACTGGCTCGGTCGGGGCAACATGACAAAAATGCCTTAGAGGAAGCTGGCGAATTTTTGCAAGATAAATGGGAAGATATCCACGATAGCCTCAGTCGCACGGGAAAACGTATGAAACAAGCGATCGATTCAGCCTGGAAGCGTTTAACCCATTCATCTTAAGGTAAGTATTCTTAGCAGCAGGCTCACCTGAACGCCTCACCAAATTCTCCAATCGAACGCCACAGAACCGACCACGAGTAATATTGGGACGATGTTGTCTGTGCGGGAGAGTGTCGTAGATGCGGTTTTCCCAAACTAACTCCCTGGTTATCTGAATCGGCTGAATGTGGGGTAAGATGGCCAGATGATTATGGAAGTGGTGGCCCATGTCAATGCAGAAGTGGCACGGGGGATGCGCTGACCTCTACATCGGGTTTAGGGCGGGGATTGCCTATCGTTAACCTGGGGCATTCCTTGGAGGTGCCGGTGGGGTGATCGTAGCATCTGGGTTGGGTTGGGCTTGTTTGGCATAGTAGGCTGGTCGGTGCTGATCCCAACCCTGTTGGGCGTTGCCCTCAGAATTTGGATCGACAGGCGTTTTCCCAGTCCTTATTCCTGGAAGCTGATACTGCTCTTTGTCGGTATTGTTTTGGGTTGTTGGAGTGCTTGGTACTGGATTCACCGAGAACAGCGGAAATGAATCGGGTAGGCCAGTTTGAATGCTCTGAATCTGGATAAGAACATCCTCAACCACTCTCCTATCCACTATGCCATCACAACAAATCCTCTGTTGATTGGAGATAGTTCTTCCTGATGAAATCAATCAGTGAGACACTCAAGGAAATCTCCTGATTTGGTTGCCGTTTACCATCTTCCTATGAAAACCTATCCATCTCCCGAAGCGCTGCGGCGCTTTCCCTTTGGGCTGGCAGATATTGCCGTCATCCTTGGGACATTGGTTCTGCTGGCATTCATCGCTCGGATTGGGGCTGGAGCTTTCGTCAGCTTTGAACCGCCCAATATTGTGCCGGCTGTTGATCTCGATCTGCGGAATTTGCCCTACTATGCGGGGCGATCGACTCTGCGCATGTTTATTGCCCTGTTTTTTTCCACCGTGTTCACGTTGGTCTATGGCTATGTGGCTGCCAATAGCCGCCGTGCTGAACGAGTGATGATCCCGCTCTTGGATATTTTGCAATCTGTTCCAGTGTTGGGGTTTCTCTCGATTACTGTAACGGGCTTCATTGCCTTGTTTCCGGGTAGTTTGCTGGGGTTAGAGGCGGCCTCAATTTTTGCCATCCTCACTAGTCAAGTCTGGAACATGACCTTTTCGTTCTATCAGTCCTTACGGACGGTTCCCAAGGAGTTAAACGAAGCGGCCACCCTGTATCAACTGTCGCGCTGGCAGCGGTTTACCAAGCTAGAGGTGCCCTCTGCTACGATCGGCTTGCTGTGGAATGCCATGATGAGCTTTGGTGGGGGGTGGTTTTTTGTCGCCGCCAGTGAAGCCATCAGTGTTCTTAATCAAGAATATACCCTGCCGGGAATTGGCTCCTATGTGGCGGCGGCGATCGCCGATGAAAATCTTGTTGCCTTAGGCTGGGCACTACTCACCATCGCGATCGTGATTGTGCTGGTGGATCAACTGTTCTGGCGACCGTTGATTGCCTGGTCCGATAAGTTTCGCATGGAGCAAAGCGCCTCAGCAGAAGCCCCAGAATCCTGGGTCTATGACCTGTTGCAAACTGCACGCATCCCGCGAATGCTGGGCAAGGCAATCACGCCGATCCGGGAAGCCGTGAACCAATTATTATCGAGACTGACACCTCCCAGTTCCACCTTCAAAACTGATCCGAACCAAGAACCGCGAAGCGATCGCCTCTATAACGCTATTTTGCTCATCATTATTGGCATCCTTGTCGCCTGGGCATTGCACTTCATCTTAACGACGGTGGGCTTGGGCGAAGTATTCAAAACCTTTTGGCTCGGCATTCTCACCCTGCTGCGGGTGACGGTACTGCTGCTGTTTGCTACTGTGATTTGGACACCCATTGGGGTGGCGATCGGGTTTAACCCCAAACTGGCACGCACCCTGCAACCAGTGGTGCAGTTTCTGGCCTCCTTCCCGGCTAACTTTATCTTTCCGTTTGCCACCTTGTTTTTCATTCGCACCAATATCAGCATTGAGTGGGGCAGCATCCTGTTAATGGCGCTAGGTGCCCAGTGGTATATTCTGTTTAACTCGATCGCTGGCGCTCAGAGCATTCCCACAGATCTGCGCGAAATGGCGGACGATATTGGCTTAAAGGGGTGGCAGCGCTGGAAGAAGCTGATTATTCCGGGCATTTTTTCCGCTTGGGTCACCGGAGGCGTGACCGCTAGCGGCGGAGCCTGGAACGCCAGCATTGTTGCCGAAATTGTGTCTTGGGGTTCAACGACGCTGACAGCAACTGGATTAGGAGCTTACATTGCCGAAGCGACGACCATTGGTGACTGGCCCCGCATTACCCTAGGCATCGGCATGATGAGTTTGTTTGTGGTGGGTCTGAACCGCATACTATGGCGCAGGCTCTATCACTTAGCAGAGACAAAGTACCATTTCTAACGTTGGTCGTCATCAAATGTTGCATAAAGATTAGGAGTCCAAGTTGGGCAACTGCCAGGAGCAAAGGCTCAATGTTGACTCATGGTTAATTCAATTGGTTCATTCAATCCAGTTGAAGGGGAGCGGCTTGGGGCATTGGCTGAGCGATGGGGGCGGAGGTCGAGCGATCGCACCTCAAACTGAGCAGTGCGATCGCAAAGCCAACCACAATACCGACACCAAACAACCAGGCATGAGAGGCATCCAGTGAGACGAGCAACCTGCGATCGCTCCCATAAATCTGAATCGACCACCCTTCAGTGCTAACAGGATTTTGCAGTCTCTGCATGGGTTTTCCTCTTAATGTAAATGTCTGGATGGGGTTGATTAGCCAGGTAAGAAAGCGCTCGAAATCGTAGTCCAATCAGTTCGTCATAGAGTGGGTTAAGCTTGCACAAGGGAGGAATCACAAGCACCGTGCGCCCCTGCCAGGAAATGGTTCGCGCAAAGGGACATTGGGCTGGAATCCAGCGACAAATGGAGTGAGCGATCGTGGCATTGGAGATTTCAAATTGAGCGAGCCAACGGCGCATTGGGGATAACACATCAATGCATAACCAACGACGCTGATTAACTGATTGAGTGCGCTGATCGTCGCTCAGATGATTCATGAAAGTCATAGGAACGTTGTATCCTTGGATGTACCTTATCTATAGCCTAGAGATAAACTTAAAAAATGCAAAGACAGTTTTTATATAAATTTTATTTATAGCTTATAAGTGCAGCTTAATGCCTGAATTCAGGGCATTGACAGTGATGAGTACAGATCGCGTAAACCACCGAGTGAGAGGAGAAACCTCTATGCCAGTAACAGTCGCTCAAGATGCTCTGATCGCGGTTGAAAATGTTCACAAACGATTCCCTTTACCCGATGGCAAAGGGGAGTTTACAGTCTTGAATGACGTGAGCTTAAGCGTAAAAACTGGAGAGGTGGTTGCCTTATTAGGACGGAGTGGCAGTGGCAAAAGCACGCTGCTACGCATTATGGCAGGGTTAATTCCGCCCAGCCAAGGGCAGGTTTTCAGCAACGGCAAGCCCCTACGCGGAGCCAATAACGATGTGGCGATGGTCTTTCAAAGCTTTGCCCTGTTGCCCTGGTTGACGGTTCAGGAAAATGTGGAATTAGGTCTAGAAGCGCGAGGTATCAACCGAGACGAACGCCGACAACGGGCACTAAAAGCGATCGACCTTGTGGGATTAGATGGTTTTGAGAGTGCCTACCCAAAGGAGTTGTCCGGTGGGATGAAGCAGCGTGTTGGCTTTGCCCGCGCCTTTGTCCTAAATCCTCAGGTTTTATTCATGGATGAACCCTTTAGCGCCCTTGATGTGCTCACTTCCGAAAACCTCCGGGGGGAAATTGACGATCTCTGGAATGCCAAAACCTTTCCCTCTAAGAGTATTTTGATTGTCACCCATAATATTGAGGAAGCCGTATTTTTAGCTGATCGCGTCGTGATTTTAGGTTCTAATCCTGGTCATATTCGAGGAGAGGTCGTGATTGATTTACCCCGCCCCCACGATCGCTCGTCTCCTCGCTTCGCTTCCCTGGTCGATTACATCTACACGGTGATGACCAATCCTGAGATTGAAGTAACTGGCGAAATTGCGACTAAAACAACACCAGCATCGGCTACCGTATCTCCCTATGCTAGGGCACTACCCCATGTGCGTGTTGGAGGAATCAGTGGTCTGTTAGAACTAATTGTTGATCAGCCAAAAGGTGCCGATGATATTCCGCGCCTTGCCGACCGGCTTCAGCTTGCCGTCGATGATCTACTACCGATTCTAGATGCTGCCGTTTTGATGGGATTTGCCGAAGTCTCTCAGGGTGATGTGCAACTGACTGAAATTGGGCGAGACTTTGCCACAACCACCATTCTGCGGAGTAAAGATCTCTTTCGGCAGCAAGCATTAACTCATGTGCCCGTGCTAAACAGCATGGTTCAAACGTTGCGAGAAAAACGTAGCGGCTCCATGCGGGCCGATTTTTTCTTAGACCTATGGGATGAACATTTTCCCCACGAGGAAGCTGAGCGTCAGTTTGCCACAGCCGTAGACTGGGGACGTTACGCCGAGTTATTTGAGTATGATGCTGGTGAAGATCGGCTTTATCTACCTGAAACTAGCCTGGACGTAGAAAACCTTGCCAGCGTTGCTGAATAGGAATGTGATCTACTGCAGGATGGGAACATCACCAAATTTGAGCTAGTGTAGTCGCAACCGAATCGAGCGCTTCAGCATGGCTACGGATTTTGAATACCACCTTGAATCGCACAATGTCTTCCGATGTAACTGGGCAAGATAGTGTCGCAATCGCGGGTTTTCTCCCTCAACTCGCATCGTGTCCGTCTTACTCACAATTTGGTCTCCGTCTAGCCTGCATTATTCATGACGATTTCGGAAAATCGCCAGAAGACTTGCCAAGAAGCCAATCTAGCGATTTGTCTAAAAAGCAGTCTGTATTTTGAGGTGTTTCTGCCATCCAGGTTTCAGCGGTTGGTGAGTAATCCAGGTTAAGGAATTCGATAACTTGAAAGGCTTAATATTTTTGCTAAATTGGCCAGATTTAAAGGCTCAACTTTTAGTACAAAGGCTTCAAAAAGGGAATTGCTGAAAACGATCATGCGCGATGAAATCCTGTGGGAACTATGGTTTTTTGGAAGAATGCGTTAGAAAAATGGTAAAAGTGGCAAAACTAGATCACGAAGCGACTCTATTTCCAGGCTTCATAGGAGCTTGCGTTTAGTTATGACGTATACCAAACCCGATTTAGACAGTATTACGCGCCAACTGACAAGCCTAGAACGTCCCAAAAAGGCGAAGATGTTGGTTGTGGATGATGAACCTGACAACCTGGATTTGCTCTATCGCACCTTTCGACGTGACTTTCAGGTGCTGAAGGCGGAGAGTGGTGTGAAAGCGCTAGAAGTGCTGGCTCAAGAGGGTGAAGTAGCCGTAATCATTTCTGACCAGCGAATGCCAGAAATGAAGGGAACAGAGTTTCTCAGTCGTACGGTGCCCCAGTTTCCTGACACGATGCGAATTATTTTAACGGGCTTCACGGATGTGGAGGATCTGGTTGAGGCGATCAATTCTGGACAGGTGTATCGCTATATCACTAAGCCCTGGGATCCTAACGAGCTGAAGGCGGTGGTGCAGCGGGCGGCAGAAACCTATGAGTTGTTGAAGCAGCGCACGGAGGAGTTGCAGCGATCGCAGGCTCAAACGGCCTTGCTCTCGACGATATTGCAAGCGACTCAACAGGCGGCATCCACAACTGATTGCCTGGAGCCAATTGCGATCGCTTTTGGCAAGAGCTTCAAAACCGATGTCTGTATTTTTCAACTCATAGAAGCTGGTCAGATAACCTCTAACCAGTGGATTTATGCCAGTCAGGGGGAGGCAGAGAACTGGTTAGCCACTGATGAATTGGCCAAAGCTGCGATCGCCACCCAGCAAACTCAGGTGTCGGTAAATATTCCGGCGGATGCCAATCTTGCAACGACTCAGCACTACGCAGCTTCTGGTACTCAGGCCCATCTGGTGGTTCCAGCAATTTACCGGGGGAATGTTTTGGCCCTTCTCTCTTTACAATGGCATCAGCCTTGTACCCTCAGTGAAGACGAGCTGGTGATGCTGCATCTCTCGGCACAACAGGTGGCACTGGCATTAATGTGTTTGCGTTAAAGTTCTTGGAGGCAAGCAATTAGGGATTTGCCTTGCCCTTGCTAGGGTTTGAGGGAGTGAAGTTTAGCAGGCGTAAGCAGAGTTTAAGCAATTGCCCCGCTTGATTATCTGTGGAATCAGGGAAGTATTTGCTCTGTTTCAAACACCTCAAATAAGCGCACGAGTAGAACATTGGAAAAAAGAAACCCTTCGGGTTGAGTTAAGCGTATTGTTCCACTGAGGGGAAAGTTCTCTGCATTTTCCAGGACTACCCAGCCCTGCTGCTGGTAGGGCTGGAGGCAACGCCAGATCTGCTCAACGGTGGTTACCCCAAAGCGATCGCCCAGCTCTGCTAGATGAATGCCCTGCTTGAGGCGGAGGCCCAGCATCAAGCTATCCAGCAAGTCTGTAGTTGTATCAAAGGTAATCGCATCTTGTTGAGCTAGTTGCTCGACTTCAACTTGTTGTTTTGCGTCAACCCACCGATAATAGGCCTGGGTCTGACGGGGGCGGGCAATTCGGTTCCCGGCCAGGTAGCTGGTTGCTCCCATGCCAAAGCCATAGAAGGGTTGATTTTTCCAATAGACCTGGTTGTGTTGGCAGGCATAGCCAGGTTTTGCGTAGTTTGAGATTTCATAGTGGTCATAGCCAGCCTCGGTCAGTAATTGGTGGGCTAGGCGATACATCTCAGCCGTCATTTCATCGGAAGGAAGGGGGGCTTCGCCCGGTTTGTATTGTCGGCTAAAGGGTGTGCCCGCCTCAATCGTTAAGTCATAGCAGGAAAGATGGGTCGGAGCCAGGTTGATCGCCTGCACCAGTGATGCGTGCCAGTCGTCTAAAGATTGCCCTGGCAACCCCGCAATCAAATCGAGGCTGATATTGATAAAACCAGCCTGGCGTAGGGTGGTAACAGCCTGTTGGATATCTTCTACCTGGTGCGATCGCCCAGCTCTAGTCAATAATTCCGCCTGAAATGCCTGGGCACCCAGGCTAACCCGATTCACCCCTACGGCCCGATACCCCTGCACCTGGGCTAAATCAAAGGTGGCGGGATCAATTTCCATGGAAATTTCTGCGTCAGCAGAAATTCCAAATTGCTGATCCAGGGTTGTCAGAATCTGCTGAAGTTGAGTTGGAGATAACAGAGAGGGCGTTCCCCCTCCAAAGAAAATGGTCTGCAAGGGAGATCCCCAAGCAGGGGTCTGGCGAATTTCCTGACAGAGATAGGCGAGATATTGGCGGATTGTGCCCGATGCCTCTCCCCGTCGGCGATCGCCAAGAACCGCAATTGGAAAATCACAGTAAAAACAGCGCCGCCGACAAAAGGGGATATGGATGTAGGCTGCTGTGGGTATGTTAGTAGTCGGAAAAGATACCTTTGTCAAGAGCATGACAGACGGAGCGCAGTATAATAAGCGTAGCGAAGTTGCATAAGATTCGCTTTCGTTGCTCTTACCATAGACCAAAGAGCTTTTATTAATCCATCGTGCTTTTACAAGCTTGTTAAGGAAAATCGCCTCACCAAGTTTTTGGTCATATATTGCGAACCTTTTTAATTTTCGCTAAAAGAAAACTTCAATCTCTAAGAAGTGGCACCTATGATCGACGCAATTATTATCATTGCCTTTCTTCTGGCAGGGGCAGGCATTGGCTTTCGTGGTATTGAAGAACTGCCGAGTAGTGTCCTTTCTCAAGTGACCAATGAAGAAGGGTTGCGCTGGGTGACATCGGGTTTTGGTGCCCTGATTGGGTTTGTTTTAGGTCTGGTTGCCCAGACGGGCTATCGCCGGGTCGAGCGTCAGGTTCGCGCGATGCCTGCGGATCGGCTGTTGACTCGAGCGATTGGTTTAGTGATTGGGTTGCTGATTGCTAACCTGATGTTAGCTCCTCTGTTTCTGTTGCCAATTCCCCCAGAGTTTTCCTTTATTAAGCCCCTAGTTGCGATTTTGGGCAGTATTATCTTCGCTGTTTTTGGTAGCTCGCTCGCCGATACCCACGGGCGGGCACTGTTGCGGCTGATTAACCCCAACAGCGTAGAAACAATGTTGGTGGCCGAGGGTACCCTCAAACCAGCCGCTAGCAAGGTGTTAGATACCAGTTGCATTATTGACGGGCGCGTTGAAGACATTGTGGCCGCAGGTTTTTTAGAGGGGCAGATTTTGGTGCCCCAATTTGTTTTGCGGGAACTGCAGCAGATTGCGGACTCCGGTAATGACCAGAAACGGGTGCGAGGGCGACGGGGTTTAGATGTTCTCAATCGAATGCGGGAGGCTTACCCTGACCGGATGATGATCCACCCGGCTGATTATGAAGACCTGCAGAACGTGGACGATAAGTTGGTTCGCTTGGCCCAAGAGATCAATGGCACATTAATGACAAATGACTACAACCTGTGTAAGGTAGCCAATGTCCAGAATGTGCCTGTGCTCAATATCAATGATCTGACTCAGGCGGTTCGCCCCAATTACATTCCGGGTGATAGCATCGACATTAAGATTCTGCGGGAAGGGAAGGAACCGGATCAGGGAGTGGGTTATCTCTCTGATGGCACGATGGTTGTAGTGGAAGAAGGGCGCGAGTATGTGGGGGGGGAGTTGCAGGTTGTTGTGACCAGTTCCCTACAAACAGCGGCGGGTCGTATGATTTTTGCCCGGCCTAAGTCCTCGGCGATCGCGTCCTAACTTCCTGGTTGCGGCGATTTTTTCCAGAGCCACTGCCTTGGCCGGAGGGGATGGCATTACCGTTAATTGGGGTGCCGTTGATAGGCTAGCTTTGCAAAAAATATAGCCACCGTCATCTTAGTTAGGACGGGGTGGGAGGAACCTTTGGCTGGGGCGCAGACCCTACACCCTCTCTATGTTCAATGTCCTCATGTTCAATGTCCTCATTGTTTTGGCAGCAGCCATAAAGCATGAGTCTTTTCATGGCTGACGAAAACTATTGACGAATTTTCTCAAGAATTTGATACTCTGAGAAAGATTTGCAATAGTTTGGATGGCTTTTGGGTGTTAAAGCAACGGTCGCATTATCGCGTTATCAGTTATTGGCTGCTAGCGGCTGGCCTGCACGGCGTTTTGCTGTTGATACCTATTCCTGTTGAAAATGAACCTCCTCCCATTTCAGAGCAGCCGGTTCGAGTGGTTAAACTGACCCAGCCTCGCAGAGCTGATAGGGGGTCAACTTTTCTGACTACCAAGCAACGCCCCGCTTCTCCACAGCGGCCCACTCCTACTAAAGTAGCTCAGCGCGTTACCGCTCCGAAACCTGCTCCGTTGGTCATCAAGCCATCTCCTTCTTCCCAGCCAACCCCGGTGGCGCAAGCATCCGCAACCCCGCCCCCATCGAAGTCACCTCAACCTTCACCGGAGCCGCTAAAGAAATCGCCGGAACCGGTATCGACTCCAACCGATCAAAAAGCCCCGAAATCAACGAATTTAGAGAACGAGTTGCAGGAGCCAGATCCACTTAAAGAGCTTGCTAATGCCAATGGCACGCAACAGGGCTGTGGTGAGGCGAAAGCTACTTGCTGGCAGGTGGAGGATAGCCAATGGCGGGCTGTTTCTCAAGAATTGCAAGCCCGATTGGAAGAACGCGGCTATCAAGTAACGCCCTTAGATATTGAAGATGACATTGGGATGGCGGTCTTTGAGGTTTCAAAGAGTGGAAAACGCCAGTATTACCTCCACTTTCTTTCTTTAGAGGATCAGGGCGGGGGCACTGCCTATCTGCGGGCCGACCAGGTGTTGAGCCGGGATGAATTGAAGCGTCGAGTCAATGGTGAACACCAGATATAGGGAGTCGCCGATTATGCTGAGCAATTCTCATTTTGAAACATTTGCACCATATTGAGAGCCTGCAAATGTTGTTTTGCTCAATTTCTTGAAAGCCAGAATGGTGGTTCCAGCCATTGCGGGCATTGAAGTCAGCCATCCGAGCGAGAATCATGCTGATGCTGAGATTACTGGATTATGCCGGAAAGGGTCGAATCGCGGCGACATTAATATGAAGACGCACCTTAGTGCCGATTGGGATGGCTTTTGTGGCCGCCATCCGAGCTGAGAGCGTGCGACCTGAGGCGCAGCGGAGGTGATAGATGTGATCCCGTCCTAGAAACTGGCGATCGCTAATGACGACTTCCCCGGTTTCATCTGGCTCGAGCCAAATCTCCTCTTGGCGAATCATTAAAACAGTAGGACAGTTTGCTGGAGAGGTTCCGACGGTTGCAATGGGTGGGGTGGTTGCGCAAGGAAAGCGACCAATCTCAGTTTCCCAAACGGAGCCATCACAGGTGGCTGCGACAAAATTTGCCTGGGTAACAAACTCAGCGACAAAACGAGTCCTGGGTGATTGATAAATCACTTCTGGTGTGTCAAATTGTTCGATCCTTCCTGCCTGCATCACTGCGACGCGATCGGCAATGGAAAGGGCTTCCTCTTGGTCATGGGTGACAAATACCGCTGATGTGCCTGTTTGCTTGAGAATATCTCGAACCTCTTGCCGTAGGCGCAGACGCACCTGCACATCCAGGTTGCTGAGGGGTTCATCGAGAAGAATCAGCGCTGGCTGGGGGGCCAAGGCGCGGGCTAGGGCTACCCGCTGCTGTTGGCCCCCGGATAATTCATGGGGATAGCGATTTTCTAAACCAAGTAAACCTACTAGGGCGATCGCGGCTTGGGCCTGCTGTCGCCCCTTTCTTGGCTCTGCTTTGCGTTGACCTTGTAACCCAAAGGCAACATTCTGAGCCACCGTTAAATGAGGAAATAGGGCATAGTCTTGAAATACCATCCCCACATTCCGACGTTCGGGGGGTTGCCAATAGCTTGCTCCCGCAACAGGTACTCCCGCAATTACAATCTGACCGGCATCCGGACGCTCAAACCCGGCAATTAATCGCAGCAGCGTTGTCTTACCGCATCCCGATGGCCCGAGAAGGCCTAAAATTTCACCTGGTTCGAGGGTAAGGTTAATTTGTTCCACAGCTGGTTTGACCGCCCCCGAAAATTTGCGGACGACCTGATGTAATTGCAAAATGCTTGGCGGCGACATGGATATCAATACAATCTTTGGCTTTGCCCTGGGCTTATTGAGAATAACATCAACAATTTCCGAAGTACAGTAGGGTATTCTTTAAAAGATTTCTCAAAAAAGATTGCTCAAATCATTCTTATTCACAGGCTCAATGCTAATTGTGACTTCAGGTATCGTTGCTGGTTTTTCCCGGTTGCGTCAGAGCAGTTGGCTTCTGGTTGTGGTGGCGATCGCCCTGTTGATTGCGGCTCCAGTACTCGTTGTGCTCCGGGGCATCTTCGTTGATGCGGGAGATGTCTGGCAGAATTTAGCTGAAACTGTACTGAGCACCTACATTCGTAACTCTCTCTGGTTATGTCTGGGGGTGGGGCTGGGCACTCTGGTGATTGGTACGACCACGGCTTGGCTAGTGACGATGTGCCGCTTTCCAGGGGGGCATTTCTTTGAGTGGGCGTTGCTGTTACCCCTGGCGGCCCCGGCCTATTTGTTGGCTTACGTCTATACCGATTTGCTGGCCTTCTACGGCCCGGTGCAGGGTTGGCTGCGACAGCAGTTTGGCTGGCAAAGTACGAATGATTACTGGTTTCCTAATCTCAGATCGCTTCCAGGGGCGATGCTGATGCTGACCCTGGTGCTCTATCCCTACGTTTATCTGTTGGCCCGATCCGCGTTCTTATCCCAATCAATCTGTACGCTAGAGGCCAGCCGTAGTCTGGGTTGTAGTCCATGGCAAAGCTTTTGGCGGGTTGCTTTACCCCTGGCTCGCCCCGCCATCGCTGCTGGGGTATCCTTGGCACTGATGGAAACCCTGAACGATTTTGGGACTGTGCAGTTTTTCTCGGTGGATACCTTCACCACGGGAATTTATCGCACTTGGTTTAGTTTGGGCAACTTACCGGCAGCAACTCAACTCGCCGCTGTGCTGTTAGGGTTTGTTTTGGTGCTATTACTGCTTGAACGCGGCTCACGTGGGCGTGCCCGCTACTATCAGGGGTTTAGCCGCTTGCAATCATTGCCAAAATTTGGGTTGAGCGGGGGGCGAGCGATCGCCGCGATCGTGGCCTGTCTGTTACCCATCACCTTAGGATTTATCGTGCCCGCTGGTGTGCTGTTGCAATTGGCGCTGGCAGATGTGGCAATGAGCTTTGATCAGCGGTTTTGGAACTTTGCCCAAAATAGCCTGGTCTTAGCTGGGGTGACTGCCGCGATCGCTGTTCTGATTGCGCTGATTTTGGCCTATGGTTTACGGTTGCACCCCCAACAGGAAATGCGCCTGGCTACTCAGGTCGCAGCAATGGGCTATGCAGTGCCAGGTTCGGTGATTGCCGTAGGCATTTTAGTACCCCTGGGGGCGCTGGACAATGCGGTAGACGCCTGGATGCAAGCAACCTTTGGCATTTCCACTGGTCTGCTGTTAAGTGGCACCGTCATAGCCCTTGTATTTGCCTACTTGGTGCGCTTTTTGGCGGTTTCCTTAAGCGCCGTAGAAGCGAGTCTAGCCAATATCAAACCAAGTCTGGATGATGCCGCTCGCAGTTTGGGTCATAGCACAGTCAGTACCCTGTGGCGGGTGCATACCCCTCTGCTGGGGAGTGGTTTGCTAACGGCTGCCACCCTGGTGTTTGTCGATGTGATGAAAGAACTACCTGCAACGTTGATTGTTCGCCCTTTTGACTTTGATACCCTAGCCGTGCGAGTGTATAACCTGGCTTCAGATGAGCGCCTAGCCGAAGCCGCTGGCCCGGCCCTAGCCCTGGTTTTAGTGGGCGTTTTACCCGTGGTTTTGTTAAGTTTAGGCATTGCCCGAAGTCGTCTTCGGGGTTAATGGCACTGGCTAAAACATTGGGGATTCGTTCGCTTATAAGCGAACCAAAGAGACCAGAGCGATAAGAATGGGGTTACTATGAGTGCATAAGTGAACTGGCTTGGTAGCCCGTCAGAAAAATTTCTGCGAGCGCGTTGGAGAGTATCTGACTCTTAACCTTCGCTGCTCTCAGCATTTTTTTGGGCAAGCTGCAAAAAAAATGCCTGACCCCTTTAAGCCCCCAGGGTCAGGCACAGTACCTGTAAGGACGCTTTCCTAGCCGAAACCACCGAACAAACTTAGTTGCCCCCTATAGTTGTCCAGTGCTTCCGAGTGCGTTCCTCAGATGTATCCTGATTGTGTTCGATCCTGCGGCGAAAGCCAGTCGCAATAGTACGGAACTTCTGACCAAGATTTCGAAGGTTCCGTAAATGTACGTGCTTGCAAAGGGGAAACGTAGGTCAGCGATGGCGGCATCTAGCCTGCTCAATCTGCTTGTGTGACAGCTCTTCCATCCTAGTATTGGACTGATTCTGGTTAGCTCTGTATTCCCATGCTTGTTCCCTTAACTCGCGAAACCTTTAACAGCCTGATCCCGCGTGTGGCAACGGGGCCTCAATATCTGTACTGTTGGGGCAATTTTTCTGATTTACTTCGCCGCTTGTTGATTTCGATTGTGGCAGTTGCCATTATAGTGCTGTTTTTAGGTACGCTCTTTGGCGAAGAGTTTGGTTTTTTCCGGTTCTTTCTTGGTATTGTTGCTGGGCTGTACTGGCTGTGGGGGCCGGTTTTTTTAGCGAGTCGGCGCAATTGGGAGTGTCGGAAATTTCCCTACGCAGGCTTTTGGCGAGGTGAGGTGCTGGATGTCTACGTTTCGGAAGAATTGGTTGGCAAGAAGGAAACGGTGAACAGCCGTGGTGATTTAGTTGTGTTGGAAGACCGGGAACGCCGCTTAAACCTTGAAGTTGGTGACGAAACAGGCTTTACAACTGTGTTGCAGGTGCCTCTCCAGCGCAACCACCAGGGGATTTTGCCAGGGGATGTCGCGGAGATGTTGGTATTATCCAGCCGCAGCGATCTGGGGCGGATTGCCCAAACTTCAGATATTTACATTGCTACTAGCAAGATTTGGGTCAGCGATTACCCTTATCTGCAGCGAGATGCTTTTATTGAAGTGAGTCGCCGCTTGCAATCGGAGGAGCCACCCCGGCCTCGCCGCTCCCGTCGCCGTGATAATCGAGCTAGCGATGAATCGGTAGAACCCTCTCCAAAACGGCGAGAGCCGCGAGGGCCAACAGCTCGACAACCACGCATCCCGCGCCAGCCACGCTGGCATGACGAGTAAGCCAGTTGCGTCAATCGCCTTTTACCCCCGTCGTTATAAGAAATATGGTGACGGCGAGTCAGAAAGCCTACCCAGCATAGGTAGTTAAGCGCTTGGTTTTGTCCTGAGCTTTCTGACCAAGACGACACTTCCCTATTGGCTACTTGGCTACGCGGTTAGAGGCATTGCAAGTTGGATAAGTAGTGGTTTCCTGAAAGAGAGAGTCACTTTATCTGTAAAGAAAGAGCCGGCAGTGAGAGTTTATTTTGAGTCAGTGTTGCTAGCCCACACCGTTGCGCTCTTGCCCATAGGCTTGCCAGGCTAGCTCAATCAGTCCGCTGATAATGGCTGTCGCTACAATAGCCCCACCTTTACGACCATCGACTCGAATATTAGGCACAAAAGAATCAGCCAGCCGTTCCTTGGCGACATCTACTTCAATAAATCCAGCTGGAGTACCGATGACCAGAGCTGGCTTAATTTCTTCGGCTTCAATCAGTTGTACCAGTGAGGTGAGGGCCGTTTGGGCTTGCCCAATGACAAAAATGCCCTCTGGATAGCGCCGGGCCAGGGTCTCCATACCCCAAGCAGCTTGGGTTTTTTCGCGTTGAGGCCGAGTAATGGCCTCCATGCTGCAATAGACGGGATTGGCAAAGGTATTTTGTAGCACGGGCACAATCCCCACCTGTACCATGGGCACATCTACCACAATCGTCGTACGGGCTGCCAAAGCTGCTGCCCCCGATTGCAAGGCCAGGTCAGAGAAACGAATCAGGGCTTTGTATTCAAAATCAGCCGTGGCATAAATGACGCGCCGCACAATTTCATACTCTGCCGGAGAAAAGGCGTGATCACCAAT
>Ga0272446_1003188_pt1 | contig 21153 bp, 24 predicted proteins | sample YNPCB0061_FD_194587 | JGI IMG/M metagenome (GOLD analysis project Ga0272446, IMG submission 194587) | Hot spring microbial mat communities from Yellowstone National Park, WY, United States - YNP-CB-006-1 | ecosystem: Environmental > Aquatic > Thermal springs > Hot (42-90C) > Sediment | place...
AGGTGCTTAGAATAGACTCTTCTGTTACAGAGCAACCACCTACTGTTTCTAAAAATATTTCAAGTGATTTTATTAAAGCTATTGGAAAATTAGAAGACAAAATTATTAATATATTAAATTTAGATTTCCTTCTGCAGAAAAATAATTAAATGTTTGAACAAATCATTAATTTTTTAGTTGGAGTTCCCTGGTATTGGGTTTTGGTAATAACTTTTTTGATTACTCTTGCAGAAAATTTATTTCCGCCAGTACCTGGAGACTCAGTTTTGTTGTTTGCTGGCACTTTAATCGGATTGGAAGTAGTAGGTTTCCCGGAGATGATAGTTGCTTCTACTTTAGGCGGATCTTTAGGATTTGCTATTATGTATTGGATAGGATATGGCTTCGAACGAAAAATTATAGAATCAGGAAAATTAAAATTTCTTTCGAAAGAATCATTAGATAAAGTAGAAGAATGGTTCAGAAAGTATGGTTATACGGTAATAGTTGCAAACAGATTCCTTAGCGGCACTCGTGCTGTAATTGGATTTTTTGCAGGTATGTCGAGAATTAATTTTACATTAACTATAATATTTGCTACAGTAAGTTCACTAATCTGGAATAGTATAATTTTATTTTTTGGAGCAAAATTTGGCGATAATTGGCAGTTGATAGATTATTATTTATCAATTTACGGAAAAATTATTTTTCCTATAGTTATCATAATTTTAGCTATCCTATTATGGAGATTTTTCCGCAAAAAATAATAATTTAATAAATTAAAAACCGTCTAAATTTTAAATTAAAAAGAAAAGAATGATAAAAATTGGGTTATTTCCGCTTAGCATAGTATTATTTCCGGAATCGGCATATCCGCTTCATATATTTGAAGAAAGATATAAATTATTGATTAACGAATGTTATAAAGAAAACAAACCATTTGGTATTAATTATATAAATTCCAAGGGGATGAATCATATTGGTTGCACGGCAATAGTTTCGGACATTTTTAAATTATATCCCGATGGCAGAATGGATATTTTAGTTGCAGGGGTGCAAAGATATAAAATTATTAATATGGAAGAAGGTTATAAGCCATATTATACAGCTTCTGTAGAATTTTTCGATGATGATGTTAATGAATATGATTTAGAAACTTTAAATGAATGTATTAATTTATTTAACGAGTTAGCTGCTAAAATTAAATCTGTACAAATAGATCCTATTAATATAGAAGATCTACGAACTAATTTGCCGTCTTTTTATATATCACAAAAATCAGGTCTATCAAATGACCAAAAGCAATCTTTACTCGAAATGAGAAATGAAAATCAGCGTTTAGTTTATTTAATTCGTCATTTAAAAAAATTGTCTCCTATCATTCACCAATCAAGTACAATTTCTCAGATTGTAAAAAATGATGGATATATTAAGCCAATATTTTAGACAATGAAAAACAGATTCCCCAAAATTATGAGCATAATAAATTCTACACCGGATTCTTTTTCTGATGGTGGTAATTACGATATTAATCATTTAACAGAAAAAGCTTTGAAAGAGATAGAAGATGGTGCAGATATAATAGATATAGGTGGCGAAAGCACCCGTCCAGGTGCCTTACCCATAAGCATTGATGAAGAAATTAATAGAACTATACCATTAATACAAAATATTAGAAAATATAATAAGAATATCCCTATTTCTTTAGATACTACTAAATACGAAGTGGCTTTTGAAGCAATTAAATATAATATAAATATCTTAAACGATATCTCTGGGTTAACAAATGATATTAGATTAGGACAATTGGCTCGAGACCATAATTTAGAATATATCATTATGCATAAAAAGGGAACACCAAAAGATATGCAAATTAATCCCACATATAATAATTTATTACAAGAAATTTATGACTTTTTCTCAAATCAAATAAATTTAGCAAATCAATTAAAAATTAAAAAAATTTATTTAGATGTTGGTATAGGATTTGGCAAAACTTTCGAGCATAATATAGAATTGCTAAAAAATTTAGATTATTTCTATAAATTAGGTTATCCACTGCTTTTAGGTATTTCTCGAAAATCTTTTATAGGTAAAATTTTAAATATTCCCGAGCCAAAAAATCGAGACGTTGCGACTGCTCTAATTCACTCTCTACTTTTAGACAAAAATATAGAAATTATTAGAGTTCATAATGCTAAAATTCATAGCGAGTTAAGAACTATATATGAATATTTAAGCAATTAATTATCTTCTTTTAAATAATTTTTAATCAATTTTACAATCAGATTTAAATCTTTCGATTTTAAGACTTTGTTAAAATGATTAATATTATTAACTAATTTTTTATTTTGCTCATAATTATTTAAATAATTTTTTCTAATCTGTATTAATGCTAAATTAGTTAGATTTGTTTTATCTTTAGGAACAGAAGTAACTTCTTTTTTATAAATATCTATGTCTTTAGGAGTAAATGGACTATATTTTACTTCCTTTTTTTTCAATTTATCAGTTTAAATTATTATCAGTACTTTCTAATTGTTCGATTTCTTTTACAAAGATTTCCTGTTTTTCTTTAGAGTACTGTAGGTTCGACAGAATTTCATAAAAATGCTCTAATAATTTTTCGTTATTAATTTGGTCTATCAATTGATGAAATTTTTGTTTTAATATTTCTAATTCCATTGACATTTTTCAAATTATAATAAATAATACAATTATTTAACTATTTAATTACGAAAAAGTAACAAAAAAATCTAATTTTTTTAGTAAATTTTATTCAACATTATCTAAAATAATTTCAGAAATATCTTTTACTTTAACATCTGCTTCTTTTGCTTTCACACCATCGCTAATCATTGTCATACAGAACGGACAATTTACAGCAATTGTTCTAGTTCCTGTAGAAAGTAGTTCTTCTGTTCTTTCGATATTTACTCTTTTACCTGCAGTTTCTTCTAAAAACATTTGCCCGCCACCAGCACCACAACACAATCCTTTATCTTTGCTACGTTTTACTTCTTTGATTTCTAAGCCAGGAACGCTCAACAAAGTCTTTCGTGGTTCATCATAAATATTGTTATACCTTCCAATATAGCAAGAATCGTGATAAGTAAGACTTTCGATATATTCGTTATTATCCTTTAGAGTTAGTTTGCCTTCTTTTATTAATTCCATAATAAATTGTGTATGATGAATTACATCATAATTTGCACCAAAGGTTGGATAATCATTTTTAAAGGTATTGAAGCAATGAGGACAAGTAGCAACAACTTTTTTAAACTTATATTGGTTTAATGTTTCTATATTAGCCTTAATCATCATATCTGCTAAATATTCATTCCCTGTGCGTCGGGCAACATCTCCATTACATTGCTCTTCTGTGCCAAGAATTGCAAAATTTACACCTGCTTTTTGCATTATTCGGGAGAATGCAACCGATACTTTTTTTGCTCTATCATCAAAACTTCCAGCGCATCCCACCCAGAATAGGACATCAAATTCTTGTAATTCTGCTGCTGTATTGATACCCAATCCTTCAGCCCAATCAGCACGCTCCGAAGATGGGAATGCCCAAGGAGTAGAATTTGTCTCTAAATTCCCAAAAGTATTTTGTAACAATTCAGGGAAATTTGCTTCCATCATCACAAGCGAACGTCTCATCTCTACAATAGCAGGAACGTGCTCTATGTTTACAGGGCATTCCTGCATACAAGCACCACAAGTAGTACATTGCCATAATGCTTCAATAGATTCGTATTCTCCAAGAAATGGCTTATCGATTATATCTTGTTCTTCTTCTGTCGGTGTATAATGTTCATTTTCTTTTGTTTTAAGTAGGATAGGCATCTTATCCATCGTCCGTTCTCTAATTTGTATTATGATTTCTCTTGGATCTAATATTTTACCTGTTATATTAGCAGGACAAACACTCGTACATCTACCACAGTGTGTACAAGTATATCCATCTAACAGAGTTTTCCATTTAAAATCTTCTACATCGCTTACGCCATATTTTTCATTAGTTTCATCTTCAAAATTTATATTACTTAGTTTATTTACAGGTCCGATATTAGATAGAAAAACATTAGGTACAGAAGTCAATACGTGAAGGTGTTTAGAAAAAGGCAAATAATTCATAAATGCAAGTATTAATAAAATATGCACCCAATATGCTGTATCGTGTATAATGCTTGCCGAGTTATAAGGAATAGTTAATGATATCAATCCTGCTATAGGTCTAATTGCCCAAGAAGCATCACCATCTAAAGCAATGAGTGAAGCATTTTCTATCAATAATGCACTTACTATGAAGAAAATAGTTATTAAAATTAATGCTGCTTCTAACTTTTCGCCTTCTACTTGTAATCTTTTTACTTTTGTAATAAATCTTCTTATAAGAGCCCAAATAACTGCTACAATTATTGCTACACAGAAAATATCTGTTAGGATAGTAATAATAGAGAAAATTGGACCTAAATAATTAAATAAATGATTAATACCAAATCCTGTAAATACAGAATTTGCAGCTGAAAACAACAAGATTAAAAATCCCCAAAATATACCTGCGTGAATTATACCTGCATCTCTTTCGCGTAATATTTTAGATTGTAAAAAAGCTACCGTAATAGTTTGTTTTATTCTTTCCCATATCCTATTAGTTCTATTTTCGGGCTTTGCTAATTTGAGATAAGATATTAATGTCTGAACATTATAAATAAAATATGATAGTGCTAATAAGAAAATTGCTATGAATATAATGTTACTTGTACCAAAATTCATATTTTCATTAATTGAATATTATTAAAATTTTAAAATATGAAATTAATTATAAATATTTATCAAAAAAAATTTTGAAAAAGGGATTAAACCATTCGTAAATAGTAGTGTCAAATAAATGTAACTTGTTAAACAATTAAAAAAGGGTTCTAAAATGAAATACTTAAAATCAAAAGCATTATTGCTTGCAATTTTAGCAGTAGGTATTTTCGGTTTTGTATCTTGCGATAAGTTCGATAATCCAGTAGATGATTCGGACTATACACCTACTAGAGTAGTTTTCTATGATGTAAATGAAATTAATTTACAAGAAGGTAATTTAGACCAACCAATAACTTGTGAACCAATTCTTCCGATGGGTGTTGATAGGTTAGATAATCGCAAAGGTCCAGATAGAAAAAAAGATGAAAAAAGACCAAATATTGGTTTCGAAGAAATCTTTAGACTAATGGCTCTTACTCCCGAACAATACGAAGTAATCAAAGCATACTTTGCAGAACACAGAGATTGTGTATCTTCTTGGCTAAAAATCTTACGTGAAGCACAAATGAAAATAATTGCTGCTGCTCGTGAAGAACAAAAAGCTATTATTGCAAAATACAAAGCAGGCGAAATTACTCGTGAAGAAGCTGCTGCTGCATTGCGTGATTTAAATCAAAAGACAAAAGAAGCATTAAAAAACTTACCTGAAAACACAGAAGTAAGAAAAGGTATCCAAGATTGCTTCGAAGAACTAATCGCAAATATTAAATCAGAATTAACACCTGAGCAATTAACTATGTTCGAAAGATGGTTAGCAAGTAAAAATGGTAACATTAGAAATATTGGATAATGATTTGACAGAGAACTAACAGAAAACTGGCTGTCCCAAATTTTGAGACAGCCCCTTTTTATTTTTATAAATTTAAAAAAATTATTTTACTTCTTCTACAAAAATGTTATGACCTACTTCGTAGCCAATTATTTCTTCGTGATCATTATATACAATAGTCATTGGTCCGTTAAAAGGTGCTCTTGTAAGCACTTTAATTTCTACTCCAGGTAGCATCCCCATTTTCTCGAAATAATCTACCATTTCGGTATTTTCGTCTGAAATTCTTTTGATACGATAATTTTTATTTAATTCTGCAGTTGTTAGTGGAATAGCAGAGTTATCAGGTATTATACCATCTTTGCTTGGAATAGGATTGCCTAATGGGCTATATTGCGGATGACCGAGTAGTTCGTCAATTTTTTCTACAAATTCTTCAGATACATAATGCTCTAAACGACAAGCTTCGTCGTGAACTTTAGCAAGCGAAAATCCTAAAGATTCTTTTAAATAAAGTTCCAGTAAACGATGATGTCTTAAGATTTCAAGGGCTATCTTTGTGCCATCTTCGGTAAGCCTAACACCACGATAAGAGTTGTAATCTACTAATTTCATTGCTGCTAAGCGTTTTAGCATGCCCGTAACCGAAGCACCCGAAATATTCATTTCTTTTGCTATACTTGTAGTAGAAACAATATCTTCTATTTCTTGAAGCTTATAAATTGTTTTTAAATAATCTTGAACAGCTTGACTTAACATTTTTATTACCAAATTAATATTAAACTAAAAATAAATTTTGACTAATATAATATATTTTTTACAAAAATTAAAAAATAAAATTTGTAATTTCGAAATACAATCTAAACAAAAAAGCAGCTACTGTAGCTACAACTACACTAAGAGCAGCCGAACCAAATGCTACTTTGTATCCAAACTCTTTCATTAATACAAAGAACGTAGTAACACAAGGGAAATATAATGATACAAATATTATAAATACAATGATTTGATTTAATGTCATAGGTAATTCTGAAATAGAATTAACTCCTAATGCTTGGCTTGCCATTATTAATATTAATTCTTTCCTTAAAAATCCAAAAATTAAAGTAGAGCCTAATTTTTCAGGTAGATCTAAAGCATAATGAAGAACGGGATACATCAAAGTATCTAATATTTTTGCTATTTGATAATATTCAATATAAGATAGAGCAATACTACCTAAAATTAAGAAAGGAACTGCTTCCCTTACGAAATCTTTTAACTTAAAATATGTTTTTCCTAAAGTAACTTTAAATGATGGCAACCTAAGATCTGGAATCTCTATAACCATACCCAAAGGATTTTTTAGAAATTTAGAAAGTATTTTACCATTAATAGCTATTGTTAGCAAAATAAATAAGAAAACTACAACTGCCCAAATTGGACCAGCAAAAGCAGCAGTTAAACTAAAAATAACAGTTATTCTAGCAGAGCAAGGTATAAAAGGTATTAATATTGCCGAAATTAATCTATCTTTCTGCGAATCTAAAATTCTGGTAGCATAAATAGCAGGTATATTACAACCTATTCCCATTAAAAAAGCAGATACCGATTTACCATTTAATCCAAATTTGTTAAATAAATTATCCAGCATAAAGGCTACTCGTGCAATATATCCTGTTTCCTCAAGAAAAGAACCTACTAAAATTAATGGAATAAAATAAGGCATTACTATACCTAATGCTCCGGCAATTCCCTGAAATAAACCATCGAATGTTAAAAATAATATTATATTTACTTCGCGTAATGGCTGATATGCTTCTATGATATTTCCAATAATAGGATCTGTAAAACTTGTAATATAACTTCCCACAAAAAAAATCACAAAAAACATTAAGCCAAAAAATAACAAAAGTGATACATATCCAAATACTGGATCTAACAAATAACTATCAATTTTAGTCGAAAATGGTCCGTGTGATTTCTTGACAAATTTACTCACTTCTTCGGCTAATTTCATAGCTATATGATGTCTTTCATAGGATATAGCTTCGAATGATTCAATTTTATGCTCTAATTCAATACTTTTTACAATATCAGAGAATCTAGTGATATCTAAATTTTCTTCGATTTCTTTTATTAATGTAGGATTTTCTATAGTTTTTATAGCAAAAAATCTTTTACTGAAAATTTGATTGTTTGTATTAATATTATTTTCAATTTGATGAATACAATTTTCGATATGAGCTGTATATCTGAAGATATTTGGATTATAAGAATTAGATTTAAATTGCTTGTATATTTCGTCTATTAGATTTCTTACACCTTTTCCGAAAATAGCTGTCATAGGTACGACAGGAATATTTAATTTTTCAGATAGTTTTTTGACATCTATTTCTAAGCCTTTAGCTTTAGCATCGTCCATCATATTTAGAGCTAATATCATCGGAATTCCTGTTTCGATTAGTTCTTGAGTAAGCTCCAGTCCACGAGCAATCAAACCCGCATCCACCACATTTACAATCAAATCAACCTTGTTTTTTGCAATATAATCGAAAGTTACTTTTTCTGCTTGATCAGTATAATTTAAGGAGTAAAATCCAGGAAGGTCAATTAGTTTTACAGTTTCTCCATAAACATTAATTTTACATTCTGATACTTTAACTGAAGTTCCAGAAAAATTCGAAGTACTTGTTTTAATATCCGATAATACATTGAATAAAGTACTTTTTCCCGAATTTGGTTGTCCTACTAATGCAACTGTCCTATTCAAACACTTATTCTCCTAATGGCTCAACCAATATTTTAGAAGCTAATTCTTTACCAATAGCTATCTGAGAAGCATTATTTGAAAGATTTCTAATTATAACGGGACCATTTTTGCTGCCATTACTTTTAATATATATATCGTTAGAATGTATTCCCATAGTAAATAATTTTTGCTTTAACGAATATTCGCTCTCTATTTGTTTAATTTTAAACTGCTGATTTTTGTTTATTGTTAATATTGTGTCCATAAAATTTTTGTTAAAATCTATTTTTTAAAACTACAAAATTAGTTAAAACTAACTAAACAAAAAAATTCTAAAGTCATTGTTGAATTAATTATTAGATTAAATTAAAATTAATAATAGTTAATTTATTTTATTTATTTATTAGATAAATAATCTAAATCTTTTATCCGAATTGATGAAACAAAAAATATTACAACAACAATCACATAATTTAAACTAAATCCTGTAATACTAAAAAGTTTATTGAAATAATAAATTATTTGTTTAGTTGGAAATGAAAAATTTATTATTAATAAATCTGGATTAGAGTAATTATCTAACACAAAAGCATAAATCTTAAATAATATAAATAAATTAACAAATATCAGAGCAATAAGAATAGAAATAATTTTTCTTTTCCAACCAACGGGTATAGAAATGCATAGACTAGTGGTAAGAATTATAAGTAAAGTTGATTCGGTAAATAAATCTATAGAAATATTCTTTTCGGGATAAGTATTATCATTATTTTTTTTGTCATAGTACAAAATACTAAAATTTATATAGTTATCTGATAGTGTAGTATTAATTTGTCGTTTTAAAGTTAAGTTCTTATTAATTTTTTCTATAAAATAAGATCTAAAAAGATAATAATGAAAATTATTCATCTTATCGTTTAGCCATAGATTAGATATTGTTAATAAAATAAAAAATGAAAAAATAAAAAAAATAAAAAAAAATAATATAGGATAGTTTTTAAGATATTTATCAAATTTATTCATCTGGAAATACTTTTAGTAGATAAATATAGCCCAACAAGAGCAAATAATATAAATAATATTGGAAAATAAATTATATGAAAATTATCAAATTGATTTGGATAATTCTTCTGTATAAGGAATAAGGCAACAATTCTAAATAAATTAAGAATGTATAACAAAAAAATTGTAATTATTCCAGGAAGTATTTTATTCCTAAATTTTAAAGGAATAGCTATTAAACCTGCTAAAAATATTATTATAGGTTCGGTACCTTCGCAACCGAAAGAAATAAGTACAGATGTATCGCTTGAATAAATTAAAGAACCATCAATATTGGTATGTATTCGAAAAATATTTAATAATAAAGAGCTTAATTTTGCTGTAAAATTTAAATAATAGGTAAAAAAGTTATCCTTTACAATAGATATAATAAAATAATATAAAGCAATTATTGATATAAAAATAGCAATAAATTTAATTAATTTTTTTGCTTTATATAAAGTTTGTTTATTTTTCATTCATTAATTAAAGGAATAAAATTCTCTATCTAATGAAATTGCATATTCTAATAGTTTCATATATTTTTTTTTAGGTATTAATACTGCTCCTAATTTTTGTGTAAAATCATTGATATATTGCGAATCGAGTAATACATATTTTTTCTCTCTTAGATGATTTATCAAAAAATAAAAAGCTGCTTTTGACGAATCACTAACTTTGTTGAACATAGATTCTCCGAAGAAAGCACCGCCAATAGCCACTCCATATAGTCCACCAACGATATTCCCATCTTTCCAAGTTTCTATAGAATGTGCATAGCCCATATTATGAAGCTCGATATATGTATCTATAATTTCATCGTTTATCCAAGTATTTTCTCTATTTGCACATTCCAAAATTACATTTTCGAAATTATTATCAATAGTAAATTTAAAGTCTCCTCGCCGTATCTTTTTAATAACATTTTTCTCAAATTTAATTATATCAATTGGAAAAATAGCTCTAGGATCTGGAGAATGCCAATATATATCTCCGTCCTTAGAATCAGCCATAGGGAAATATCCTAATTTATAGGCATTTAATACAATCTCGGGATTAAAAATTCCATTCAATTTTAATTTTCAAAATTCTTACAAGTTCATTGATTTTTGTTTTTCGGTCATTAATTTATCGTAATCGTCTAAGAATTTCTTTAGCCCAATATCTGTTAATGGATTTTGTAAAGATTGCATTAACACATTGTATGGAACTGTTGCAATATCTGCTCCAGATTTAGCTGCTTCTATTATATGAATTGGATTACGTATAGACGCTGCTATAATTAACGATTCTAATCCCTGCACATCCCATATTTCACATATTTCGTCTAAAATATGTATGCTATTTATCCCGATATCGTCTAACCTGCCCATAAATACAGAAACATAAGTAGCACCTGCATTATTAGCCGCTAAGGCTTGAGTAGGGCTAAAAATTAGTGTAACATTAGTAGGAATATCTTTTTTTGAAAGATATTTTACAGCTGCTAATCCGTTTGGAGTCATCGGAATTTTGATAGTTGCTTGTGGAAACCAGCTTAAGATATCTTCAGCTTCGTTTATCATTCCTTTAGTTTCAGTTGACACTACCTCTACAGATAGATGCCCACCTACCATATTATAAATATCGAGGAATCTTTGCTTTAAATCTACATTTGGATCTTCTTTAGCCAAAAGTGATGGATTAGTAGTAACTCCGCTAATAAACCCTAACTGAGCACAATGATGTATATGTTCAAAATTAGCTGAATCAAGATATAATTGCATAATTTCTCCAAAGAATTGAAAGATATCTTACAAAAATAAAAAAATTATACATAAATATATTCGTTAAGAAATTTTATTTTTAAAAGAATAATTTATTTATTATTTTAATATTCATTATATTGCAAAAAATTTTTTTCGGGGAGAATTAATGGCAAAGCATAAGTTTGAAGGAACAATAACTGCAATAGTAACACCATTTAAAAAAGATTTAAATATTGATTTCGAAAAATTTAAAAAATTAATTGAATTCCAAATCGAAAATGGAGTAGATGGAATTGTTGTTTGTGGTTCTACAGGCGAAAGTGCCACTCTTTCTGCAAAAGAAAAAATATCTTTAATTCTAACTGCTATAGAAACAGCAAATGGCAGAACAAAGGTTATAGCAGGTACTGGAACAAACAATACTGCAGAATCCATTGATATGACTACTCTTGCTAAAGAACATGGTGCCGACGGAGTATTGATAGTTGCTCCATATTACAACAAACCAACCCAAGAAGGTTTGTATAATCACTATCGAGCTATTGCTGATTCTAACGATATACCCGTGATAATTTATAATGTTCCTTCGAGAGCTGTTGTAAATATTCATCCCGAAATACAATTAAAATTAGCTGAAGATTGCCCTAATATTGTTGCAACAAAAGAAGCAAGTGGCAACCTTGAACAAATGTCAGAAATTATAAGAAATGCTCCCGAAAAGTTTGTTTTATTAAGCGGCGACGATGCTTTAACTCTCCCAATTATAAGTATCGGTGGTCGTGGAGTAGTTTCGGTAATATCTAATTATGCTCCTAAAAAATTCTCGGAAATGGTTAATTATGCTTTGAAAGGTAAATATAATGAAGCTCGTAAAATTCATTATGATTTATTCGAATTAATGAAATTGAATTTTATAGAGCCAAATCCAATTCCTGTAAAAGCTGCACTAAGTAAAATTGGGCTAATAGATAATTATCTAAGACTACCGCTAATGCCTATAACTAAGAAAAATAGTCTTATTATTAATAAGGCATTAGAGAAAGTTGGTTTAATATAAATTATATTTTATGGATAATACAAATTTTACTTCTTTTAATCAACGAGAAGTATATAAAATCGTTGAAAAAATTTCATCAGGTATTTTTAAAGATGAAATTACATTTCTAAAATCTTTAGTTCAAGAAATTGTTACTCATCAAGAATTTCAAATTACAGGCGGTAGAATCTGGGAATTAAATTCTGAACTGAAAAGCTACACTTTAAAATATCAATACGGAAATGTAATCAAAATTCCCGAAAATTATACGTTTCGTATAGAAGAGCATCCATTCCTTAAAGATTTGGCATACAAAAGAACTGCTTTAAATAAAGAAGACGATCCCGTGCTATTATCTTCTGGGATTTTGGTCTATTCAGTTACAGGTGCAGGCGAATTAATCAAAACTACTGATGGTAAATACTTTAAATACTTATTAGCATTTAATGCTAACGAAATTCTACAATCCTTTTACGAAACACTAAGTATTATTTCAAGCGTTGCAACAATTACTTTAAGAAGCATAACAAAAGACGAAGAGCAAAAAAAAATTCGTCGCGATTTAGACAAAGCTTCAGAAATACAAAGAAATTTATTGCCAGAACATTACCTTGAATTTCACGATTACAAAATTTATGGCATATGTATTCCTGATAGTGATGTAGGCGGCGATTATTTCGATTATTTAAAAAATACAGCCGACGAAGAAGAACGAATAGGAATATTAATTAGCGACGCTGCGAGCAAAGGACTACCTGCAGCTATCCAAGCCTTGTTTGTATCGGGGGCTGTAAGAATGGCTCAAGCTTTTTCACCTAAAATATCAACTCTATTCTCTCGATTAAATACATTAATATATGATACTTTCCCTTATGAGCGTTTTGTTACTTTGTTTTATTGCGAATTATCGCTTACAAGTAATAGATTAGTATTATACGCTAATGCTGGGCATACCGCACCGATTCACTTTAGACACGACAAAGATGAAATTCATATGTTAGAACCTACAGGCGGATTACTTGGTATTGTAAGGAATCAAAAGTTTAATGTAGAAAATATAATTATGCGAAAAGGAGATATTTTAGCATTATATACAGATGGAATTACAGATTGTCAGAATGTAAATAACGAAATTTATGGAGAAAAAAGATTAATAGAGCTTATTAGAAAATACAAAGATGAACATCCAAGAGATATAACATTAAAAATTATCGAGGATGTTCAAATCTTTTCCAGTGGCTCTAATTATACAGATGACCGCACCTTAATAATCATTAAAAGAGATATTTAATTAAAATATGAATAAATTTTTTGCTTTTTTAGGTAGAAAAATATTAAAGTTTTTTAGAGAAATTGGTCAAATTTTCCTTCTTGCAATAAACACAGCAATATATTTCCCTCGTGCTATCAGAGATAGAAAACTTGTAATAAATCAAATGGTAATTGTAGGTGCTGATTCGTTACCATTAGTAATATTAATCGGATCATTTACAGGAGCAATAGCTGCATTACAAGCTACAAATTTATTCGATAAATTTAATTTAATTGGTGTAGCAAAACCATTTATAGGTTCATCTATCGCTACAGTAGTATTTACAGAGCTTACTCCTGTACTTACTGCATTGATTATAGCAGGCAGAGTAGGAGCATCTATGGCAGCCCAATTAGGCACAATGAATGTAACCGAACAGATAGATGCAATAGAAATGATGGCAATAGATAAAAATAGATATCTAAGTATGCCTAGAGCTGTAGCAACTTTGATAATGATGCCAATTTTAGCAGTTTTTTCTAATTTGGTTGCCTTAGTGGGCGGATATTTACTAACTTCATTAAAATTTGATTTTTCTTTTGCAATATTTTTTGACTCTGTCCAAAGATTCTTTAAAGTAGAAGAAGTAATGATTGGTTTAATTAAATCTTTTGTTTTTGGCGGAGTAACTGCATTAATTGGTGTTCACGTAGGATTTAATACATATGGCGGTGCCGAAGGTGTAGGCAATAGCACTGTAAGAGCTTTTACATTAAGCGCTGCCTCTATATTAATTATTGATGCAATTTTTGGATTAATTTGGTAAAATTTTTAAAAATTATTTTTTTTTTGAGATTTTTTAAAAAAATAATTGTCTTTATTTACGAAAATTAAACAAATTAGAAAAAAGTAGGAGTGCTAATTAAAAAATCTTTATACTTTGTGAAATAAAGTCAAAGGTATTATATAAAATATCTCTACCTATTTTAAAAATAATAGGTTTAAAGTATATAGGAAGAATTTACATCTGTTTTGTTTCATTTATAAATGGAGTAACTAAATGGAATACTTAAATGATGTAAATTCTATTGCATTTTTACAAATCAATTCATTTGAAGATTTAATTGAAAGTAAAAAGAACTATTTAAAGATAAAATATTTTTTGGATAAAGTTTTTGCACTTTTTATATTGATAGTTTTCTCGCCATTAATTATATTTACTGGATTTTTGGTTTGGCTATCTCGGAGTGGCTCTATAATATTTATTCATCGTAGAGTAGGGCATTTAGACAAGGAATTTGATATGTATAAATTTCGTTCGATGTATAGCCCCGATATATACAATCCTGCACCCGAACTATATGAACAGGTAAAACAAGGTAATTTCGATAAACGTCCCGACGACCCACGAATTACTAAAATAGGTAGATTTATAAGGAAATATAGTCTCGATGAATTCCCACAGTTTTGGAATGTTTTGAAAGGAGAAATGAGTATAATTGGACCTCGTCCAAGCGAATTATATTTATCAGGAACAGATTACCAAAGAAGAATAAGAACACTTGTAAAACCTGGTATCACTGGTCTATGGCAGGTAAGCGATAGAGCAAATTGCCAAATTAGTAATATGTTTATTTATGATTTAAAATATATAGAAAACCTAAGCTTTATGTTAGATTTAAAAATTTTATTTAAAACAATATTTGTTGTATTTAAAGGCAAAGATGCGTATTAGAAATTTGTTTAAGTAACAAAATTAATAATATGATTAAATTTTATATTTAATTATAAAAATTAATTACTATTATTTTTTTCAATAATCCAGTGTTATTATTCTACCTTTAGTAAAATCGAAAAATTTATCTTTTTGAGCTAATTTTACTCCATCCATTAAATCTTCGGGTTTATATCCTGCTATTTTTAAGCAAGTTGGGCATACCATTACCATAACTTTTTGATCTAATAATTGTTTTAAATATGTTTTAAATGTTTCAAAGTCTGCATAACTTAAGTCTTTAGCTCCTTTTACTAATAATTCTACAGAGTGAATATCAAAATATACTAAGACATCTTTGTCTTTTGCCATCATATTAGCCATTTTCATTGGCATTAACACTCGATGTGCATCATTATAACTTTCAGTTATATGAATAAATACTCCATCTTTAATTTTTTCGACTTTTGCCGATTGTTTTTCATTATTTAATTCAGTTTGATACTCATTTTTTTGATTGCAGGATATAACTATCCATCCTATTAAAATAAATAAAAGAATATTTTTCATAACATTCACATATATGTTTAACATACGATGCAAAAATAATATTTTTAAGTTTATATAAAAATTTAATGCTCTTTTACAGGTTTATATGGTAAATGTGAATCGTGGAGTATTATTTTTAGTTTGCCCTCGCTATTCTTGATATAAGCAAACGAATACTCTACTTTTACTTCTTCGCTGCCATTAGCAGGTGTAAAATAATAATTACCCATTGCAAGAGCTACATTACCAAGAATTTTTGTTCCAATATTCTCCCATCTTACTTTGCTCCAGGGCTTAATAGCAAATCCGTGGTCTTCGGGATATTTCTTATTACCTGCCACAAAATAAGATAATGCTCCATCGAAATCAGTACGAAATTGCTTTTCTGCGGCTAATGTAGGTTTAAATAATACAGTACCTTCTTGATAGTTGTAAAACTTATTAATATGGTCTATAGCTGCTTTTACATAGTCGCCATTTTCTTTATATACTTTACCTATATTTACTATACCATCGCCCCAAGCTCTTTGGGCTTCGGCTACTTCTTGTTCTGTTATTGAATAATTATTGTTAGATTGTGAACTATAAGTAATTTCATTAATATTACTTGGTCTAAAAGATGCTAAACCTAAAAAGAGTACTGTTGCAACGAAAAATGCAACATAATAATTAGAATATTTGTTATTAATAAATTTCATTTCAAAACCTCCAATTAAACTAAAAATATAAACAAAAATAATGAAAACTTTAGAGATAGTAATCAAAGAAGGAAGAATCAACAAAATAGAGATTTTGAATTATTTGATAAAATTCATTAAATATTTTTATAAATAAAGAATATATAATATAACTCGTTTATGTTTAAAATTATATTTCTTTTAGATTATTATTAATTTAACCTAATTTCATCTACCACTTTAACAAATTTACTTCGTCTACGTAGACAGTCTTCTTAGAACGGAATAAAGCTAAAATTATGGCAAGACCAATTGCTGCTTCGGCTGCGGCTACACTCATTACAAAGAAAACAAATACTTGTCCTGATGATTCTCCAAAGAATGAGCTAAAGGCAATCAGAGTTAGATTTACTGAATTAAGCATTATTTCTATACTCATAAAGATTATAATAGCATTTCTACGAGTTAGTACTCCAATTGTACCTATCGAAAAAAGCAAGGCTGATATAATCAAATAATATTCTAATGGTATTGATTGTAACATATTTCCCTCTTAATCTAATTTCCTTTTTGCCAATACTATTGCTCCTATTATTGCCGTAGTCAATAATATACCGATGGCAACTATAGGGAATAAGAAATTACTAAATAACTCTTTACTTAATGCTTCTACTGTGCCTGCACTTATTGATAGTTCCGGATTAAATTGTCTAAAATTCATAGTAGAAATAAATGTTGAAATAATTAATATTGCAAACATTACAGATAGCAATATTGCGGCGAATTGCTTTGTTTGAAATGCTTGTTTTAATTTTTCCTCGTCGCCCAAGTTTAATAACATTATTACAAATATTACTAATACCATTATTGCTCCTGCATATACTAATATTTGCAATACGGCTATAAATTGTGCATTTAGTGTAAGATACAATCCGCTAAGCATAAAAAAATGAACCACCAATGCCATAGCCGACTTAATTGGATGCTTTGTAGCTATTGTTACTATTGCAGAAGCAATTGCTAATATTGATAATATCGAAAAAAATAAAAATGTAAGAGTCACTTTTCTATCATTTACTTAATTATACAGCAAATATCAAAAATAATAAAAATTTGGAATTACTCAATTACATTTTTATAAAATTCTATATTGATTAAGTTTTTAACTAAATTTAAATTATCAATCAATTCTTCTAATACGCTTTTGCTAGTAACTTTAATTCTTAGATTTTCTTCGAATGTATTTCCATTACTATTATATGATATTGCCAGAATGCTTAAATCTTTTATAGCAAGGATCGAAGCGTTAATTGTATCTAATATTTGAGGTCTATCTTTGGCTATGATTTTTATATTTGCAATTATTTTGTTATCAACGGTATATTCTAAATATTCATCATCAAAGTTAAGAACTTTTACTTTATTTTTCTTGATTTCGTTTTGTAATTTTTTCTCTAAATTTTCGAGACTTAAATCTTTATTTTCATATAATTTATATTTTATAAAATCTATGGCTTTGTTTATTTCGATACTCGATGTAGCAATAGCTACGTAGAAATCTTTTACATTCTCGTATTTTAAGAATTTAATTAATTGTTCTAATAAGCTATCTTCGATACTTAGCCCTAAATCTTTTAATTTTTTATGCCAGATATCTTTGCCTTTGGCTTCAAGATCTTTTTCTTCTTCTCTTAAATATTTTAAAATTTGCGATTTTGCTTTCGAAGTTACTACATACTTTAACCATTCTGCTTTAGGTGTTTGATTTTTAGATGTAAGAATTTCTACTTGGTCGCCACTTTGTAGTTTATAGTCAATAGGAGCAATTTTAGAATTTACTTTAGCCCCGACGTAATGATAACCTATTTCTGAATGGATACTAAATGCAAAATCTAAAGGAGTAGAATCTTTTGGTAAAGTACGGAACTCATTTTTTGGTGTATATACATATATTTCATCGAAAAATAAATTCTTTTTAACACTTTCGATTAATTCATCACTAGTTACTATACCTGCATTTTCGAATATTTCTCTTACAGCAGTTATCCAGTCATTAATTTGTTTTTGTTCGAGAATAGAGTTTGGATCGATTTTTCCACTTTTATATCTAAAATGAGCAGCAAAACCTTCTTCGGCAAATTCGTGCATAAATTTAGTTCTTATTTGTACTTCTACTATTTTTTTGTCGGGACCTATTACGGCAGTGTGAATTGATTGGTATCCATTGCGTTTTGGATTGTTAATATAATCTTTGAAAGTATCAGGAACAGGCTGAAAAATACTAGCTACCAAACCATATACATAAAAGCAAATATTTGGGTCGTTAGAATCAATAATTATTCTTATTGCGAATAAATCGTGAAGTTCATTTAATGATTTATTACGTAACTTCATTTTATTATAAATAGAATAAATGTGCTTTGGTCTACCTTCGATAATAAATTTTACTTTAAGTTTTTTAAGTAATTCATCCTTATTTAGTTTTTCGTTAAGAGGAGTAATAATGTGATTTATATATTCTTCCCTTTCTTGACGTGTACTACGCAGTGCATTACTTATTTCATCGTAAGCAGCACGATTAATTTGCCTAAAAGACAAATCTTCTAATTCCCATTTTAGATTTTTTAATCCAAATCTATTTGCAAATGGTGCATAAATATCTAAAGTTTCTTTTGATAATTTCAGTCTATTATATTCGGGCAAATAATCTATAGTTCTCATATTATGCAGTCTATCAGCCAACTTTATAAGAATAATTCTAATATCTTTGAATAATGATAACAAAAGTTTTCTGTAATTTTCTATTTTGGTAAGATTATCTAACTCTTTGTTCTCTATATGTCCTATTTTATTTATACCTTCTACAATATTTGCAACATCATTTCCAAACTCTATTTGTATATCATTTATGGTAAATTTATCTCCTTCGTCTAATATATCGTGCAATAAAGCCGATATTACAGAAGTTTCGTCCAAAGGTATTTCCTTTAGTACTATACGTGCAACTTCTATTGGATGAGTATAATAAGGCTGTCCCGACATACGTAATTTATTTTTGTGGGCTTCTACGCATATTTTAAATGCTTTTTTAATCTTTTCTTCGTTGTAGTGTTTTAGATATTTTTTGCATTCTTGTAAAAAAAATTGCTGATCTTTTTCTACATCTATACCATATTCATATCCATCAGGTATATCCTTTCCTAAGAAACTATTTAAGTTAAAATTGAACATAATTTTAGAGTTTTTGTTCTAAAATATACTTCAACATTGCTATCCAGGTATCCTTGTTATGCCCCCATTCAGGTCCCCAAATTTCTGTATGATGCCTGATACCTTTATTATATAATATCGAAGATAGTTGAGAAGTATTTTCGGGGAATTCCCCATCGCCCGAGCCTGTCAATAAATATATGTGCTTTCTACTCATCAAATACGATAGCCAATAATTATCATTAAGATTGGGTAAGTAATGTACAGGTGAATTAAAATAGCAATTATCATCGAAATAATTTTCTGTAAGGTATGATAAATTATAATATCCGCTTAATGCTATAGTTCCTAAAAATATATCAGGTCTACGGAAAAAAGTATTAGCTGCGTGGAATGCCCCATTGTCTGCTCCTACTGTAATAATTGGTACAGCACCGCCACTTTCGTTATATATCAAACTTAATACCTCTTCTTCAATAAAATTATTATAATCGAAATGCTTTTTAGATCTTTCTTGTGGCGGAATTTCTTTATTTAACCAGCTATCCCTATCAATAGTTTCGACAACGAATAACTTACATTTACCAATTTGTAAATTATGTTTAATCGAATCTACAATGTCTTGACAATCATAATCTGTAGCAAAAGTATTTCTAAACAATAATAAATTTAATCCATAATGCCCGAATGTTTTGATTTCAATTGCTTTGTTTAAATATTTGCTATTAATGATAAGATTTTGTTTTTCCATTCAATTAATCTCCATCGAATAAACAAACTTAATAAATAATCACTTATAAATCTAATTTTAAATAAATAAAAAGCGATAGCTTAATTAAAACTTTTTAAATTATAATCATTTTTTTAAATTTAATTTTTAAAATAGTCAATTTTATAAAATGTTTTCAGCTGGTATATGTTTAGGTGCTTCTTCTATTTCAATGGTAATATTGAAAAAGGAAGGGAATAATTATTTTGTTGAAAATACATTCTATAAATTGCATAATGGCAAACCAAAAGAATATTTTTTAGAGTTATATAATGAAATAAAGGAACTAAATTGTCCGATAGTTATTACAGGTAGAAAATTTAAAGAATTGATTAATCTACCTTCGATATCAGAACCCGAAGCAGTAGAATATTCTTTAGATTTTTTATATAAGAATAAAATAATTCAAAAGTCTATTGATTGCGTTGCTTCTTTGGGTGGAGAGACTTTATTAATTTATAGCATAAATAAAGATAGAACAATAAGCGATATTTTCTCTAAAAATCAGTGTGCATCGGGGACGGGAGAATTTTTCCTACAACAAATCAAAAGAATGAATTTATCAATTGATGATGCTCTTAAAATAAATTCTAATAATATAACTCCATTCAAAGTATCTGGTAGATGCTCTGTATTTTGTAAATCAGATTGTACCCACGCTTTAAACAAAGGAACACCAAAAGAAGAAGTAACTCTCGGATTATCTAAAATGATTGCTGATAAGATTAACGATTTAATTAATCAGCATAATTATAATAATATATTGTTAACAGGTGGTCTTACTAAAAATAATTTAGTTGTAGATTATATTAAGTTAAATCATCCAAACGCTTTCTACATTGATTATTCATATTGCT